>OBLW0100002713.1_pt1 | contig 14197 bp, 12 predicted proteins | sample 1520161 | NCBI WGS metagenome assembly OBLW01 (sample SAMEA3539309, study PRJEB22396) | soil metagenome | biome: tundra; feature: field; material: soil | place: USA | collected 2010-05 | depth 0.15 m
ATGCCTAAGTGACTGGAGTTCAGACGTGTGCTCTTCCGATCTGTACGCTGGCTGGGCGGGGCGGAAGATGTTTTCGAGCACATCGCCGCCAATCGACTCGTCGTGATTCAGGAAGGCAAGGGGATCGTCTCACAGGAATCGTTTTGATTTTGACTCATCCTGCTATCGCCAGGCTCGTCCGTATTGCGAGAATTGTTGCCGTGATGCTGTGTGTCTTCGAGATGGCGGGCGTTTCGTCCGCCCAGGCTTCCAATGGTCAAACGGCCGCTCGTACAACTGCCCCGACAACGACCCATGCAACAACTCAAGCGGCCTACGAGCAGGCCCTTACGCTTCTTCAGCAGGGCAAACCCGCGGACGCTCTGGCGGTGATTGCCGCGGCCATCGGAGCGGGCGCTCGTGATCCTTCTCTTTACAACCTGAAGGGACTCGCGGCCAGCGAACTCGGCCGCGATGCCGAGGCGCAGGAAAGTTTTCGTGTCGTGATTCGTCTCTCTCCGAAGTCGGCAATGGGATACAACAACCTGGGCGTCCTCCTCTCGAAACTTGGACGCTATCAGGATGCCGCCACCAACTTCCGCGAAGCCCATGCCCGCGATCCGCGGAATTTTACCGCTCTGTTGGGACTGGGAACATCGCTCGCCTCTCTTCGCCAGTTCGACGATGCGGCAGCCTACCTCGCAAGAGCATGGGCCGTTCGTCCCGGAGATTTCCAGACGGGTTATGAATTGGCACACGCGCTGTTCGAGGCCAAGCAACCGGCAGCCGCAAAAAGAGCCTTGAATCAGGTCGCTGTGCCGCAGGACTCTGAATCCGCCGTGAAATATCATTCGCTGGCGGGAGCCATCGCCGCGTCCTTACAAGACGGGGCCAGCGCTGCCCAATCCTTTCTCCTGGCCTATGCGATCAACCCCGGCTCGTTTGACATCTATCTAGCGCTGGTGCAAGCGAGCCTCTCTTCAGGAACTGTTGCCTCTGAAGCTGCGCCCTCTCGGCAAGCCCTGCCCGCTCCGCCTGACAACCTGACCGCAAACCAAAACCTGGCACTCGGCCTTCTCTTTCTTTCCCATGACGCCTATCAGGATGCGATTCCACGGCTCGAGCAAGCCCGGCAGCAGGACGAGTCCAACGAGACAGCAACTCTGAATCTCGCACTGGCATACAAAGATGTCGGGAAGTCTGCCGCCGCAATCGATCTGACGCGCCGGGCACTGGAAACGAAGCCATCGGGCGCTCTCTACGATATGCTGGCCGAATTGCAGGAGGCATCGGGCCAGTACCTGGATGCCGTCCAAAATTATCAACGTGCCGTCGAACTCGATCCTACAAATGAAGATTATTATTTCGACCTCGGCATGGAGTACCTGTCACACTTCACATTTGGGCCCGCGCTCGAAGTCTACCGCGTGGGCACGCGGAAATTCCCCACTTCCTCGCGTCAGTATCTGGGCCTGGCATTCAGCCATTACGCTGTCCGGGAATACCCTCAAGCAGCGGATGCTTTCACCAAGGCGCTCGAAATCGATCCGGAATCACCGGCAGTATTAAAAGCCTGGAACACTGTACTTACTTCCCTGTCGCCAGCAGATTGGGATGCGATTCTGCCGCGCTTGAGCCGCCTGGCGCAGACGCATCCGCAAAGTCCGGATCTCGCCTTTTGCTATGGCGCGGCACTATTTCGTTCTGAATTTGCCAAAGGGACGAAGGGCGGGCTGGATCGGTTAGATCGGCCACAAATGTTTCTGGAGAAGTCGGTAAAATTGCGCCCGGACTTTGCCGTGGCTCGAATCGAATTAGCGGGACTGTACGCCGCCCGGAAGCAGGATCAAAAGGCGGTCGACGAATACCTTGAGGCGATCCGCGAAGATCCGAAATCGGATATTCCCCACTATCGGCTGGGCCAAATCTATCGCCAGATGAGTAAGCTGGACTTGGCTACCGCGGAGCTTAGCCGTTATCAGGAACTGTCTCGCCTGCATCAGGAAGAAATCAAACGCAACCGCAGTGCGATCCAGCAATTCATAGTCGCCCAGCCTGTCAAGGTCAATAACTAGTGGAGCGACGGGTGGGGACGGTGCTTCGCCCCGTCCAAGCGCGGCGGAGTCCCGCTTCCACAGGCAAATAGTCAGGCGCCCCGCGAAGTCCGCGTTCGATTCTGCACTGTTACCGCACGCCCTTCGCGATAGGATCGCTCCGCCGCCGCTGCCACTGCTACCGCCTGCCGGCCATCGAAGGCATCCACTTTCGTTGGCCGATCGGCAAGAATCGTCTGGACAAAATCGCGCATCTGGTTGAGATATCCATCGGCGAAGCGAACCAGAAAGTGGTCAACCACATCGGTCCGGGCGCCGGCAGCCGTGAGCACGACTTCAGCCGTCTGCTGCAGATATCCCATAATGATCGTACCTTTCGAGCCCACGATCTCGGTGCGAATGTCGTATCCGTAACCGGACTGCATGTAGTTTTCAACCGCTCCGAGCGTTCCCCGTGAAAACTTCATGTTGAGCACCGCGCTATCGATGTCATTGAACTGCGCAATTTCTGGAAAAACAAGAACGGCTCCATACGCATGGATTTCGGAGATCTCGTCGTTCATCAGCCAACGTCCCAGATCGAATTCGTGGACGGTTGAATCCTGAAAAAACATGCCATTGACGCCGCTCGCCAGATAGCTCACCGGCGGCGGCGCAGGATCACGTGCCAGCGATTTGAAAATGACGGGGTCGCCAATTTCACCGGCTTCAATGCGCTGCTTGGCTCTCACATTGGGAGGATCGTATCGCCGAACGTGTCCGACCTGAACTCGCACTCCGGCTTTTTGCGTGATGTCGAGCACTTCATCGGCTTCTTCAACGGTAAGCGTAAAGGGCTTTTCGCAGAAGATGTCCTTGCCCGCGTGGGCACACACCTTCATGGCAGCGCCGTGAAACTTTGCGGGCGTCACTACAATGATCGCTTGTACGTCCTTGCGCTCGGCCAGCGCTTCCACGCTGTTGTAGTAGTGGTCGATCTCCAGTTCATCGGCGACCAGTTTGGCGCGATTCACATCGGCGTCAGCAACCGCAATCAATTGCGCCTCCGGAATCCGGTGCCGGAGGTTGTAAGCGTGCTGCTTCCCCATCGTGCCGACACCGACGACTCCCACGCCCAACTTTGCCATGATTCCTCGACCCTTATTGATATTTGATGGCTCCAGAACGGCGCTGCCTCACCGCCCGATAAATCGCGTCAATAATAATGATGTCGCGCAGCCCCTGCTCCCCGGTTGGTTCCGGCTCGCGGCCCTCCCGTATGCAGTCGGCAAATGCGTCTATTTCCAGAACGAATTCATCGATAGGCTTAAAGGTCTCAGCGAACCACTTGCCTGCCACCTTCCCACTAATGCGCCGTTCTTCTTCGAAAGCAAATGCCGGAGCTAGTTCCGCCCAGCCTTTGTCTCCGTGGATGTGAACAAAAGAAGAAAAAGCTGCGCTGTAAGCCGCAGTCCCCTGCAGGACGAGGCCGCTCTTGAAATCGAGGCGGAATGCGACTCCCTCTTCCACCTCTTTATACCGTCTCTTATCGCGAACCCAGCTGATGCCGGTAGCTGCGATCGGGTCTTCGTCAACCAGCCAGCGGGTTGTATTGATGCAGTAAACCCCGAGGTCGGTCAGCGGACCTCCGCCGCACAACTCTTTCGAGAACAGCCACGCGGGTGAGTTGTCTCCAAACGGACGAAGCTCGGCGAACAAAGTGTGGATGATGTCAATTCGTCCCAGCTCGCCCGTGGTAATCATCTTTTTGAGCATCAGACTGCTGGGCTCAAAGTATTTGCGATAGGCGGTCATGAATAGTACCTGGTTGCGGCGGCAGGCATTGACCATGTTGCGAGCCTGCTGCACGGTGGCTGCCAGCGGCTTTTCGCTGATCACGTGCTTGCCGGCGTTTGCCGCCGCTACGGCATACTTCTCGTGTTCGCCTGGGGGAGTCGCTATGTACACCGCTTCAACCAGCGGGCTCTCAAGGCATTCGGAAAACTCGTCGTAGCTGTAAGCGTGGCTGGCTTTGAAATCCTGCGCGAACTTCGCGGCCTTTTTCTTGTCGCCACTTACGACGGCCACCAACTTGGCCCTTTTGCTATGCGCGAATGCGGGCAACACCGCGACTTGAGAAATGCTGCCCAGTCCCACCAACGCATATCCGACTCGTTTCCCAGATGCCATCGATCGGTTCCCTCTTCTTCGTTCGGTTCGGCCTTACTTACACGAGCTCAATTTTCAGGGCTAGCTCTCCCGGTCCGCCCGGCTCAAGCCCTGGTCTTTAATGGCGCGGTGCTCCAGGCCTCGAAGTTCTTCGACGTTCTCAAGAACTTTGCGGATGGCATCGACGATGCTGTCCACGTTTTCCTTGCCGCCGAGGAAAAGATGATGCGAGAACCAGACCGCCTCGTGATACGCAGCACGCTCCGACGCCGGACATTTGTACATGGTTCGCAGATCGAGCGGAGCTGGACGCCCCCAACTCAGAGCCGGATAATCCGTCGGATCGAGCGGGAACAGCGAACTGCGGTAAACGGGCTCGTAGAATAGTCCGTCGCACGGTATGCCTTCCAACTGAAGGGCAGCCACGAAAGCTGCGCGCGGGATGTCTTTCATTTGCTCCGCGTAGTACTTCAGAACATATCCGTACGGAGCCAGGCGAGTGATGCGTGGTTCAGGTTTTAGCAATCCAATGCCAGTCGTGCCCCGCAGGCGCGACTCAAAATACTCCATGTTCGCCTGCCGAACCTTGGCCTGCTCGGGAAGCCGCTCCAACTGCGGGCCCAGCACGGCCGCTTGGAATTCACCTAAGCGGTAATTGAAGCCGATCATGCGGTGGTGAAATTGGTCGGTGACGCTTCGCCGTCCAGTATTGATGTAGGACTGAACGCGCTCGAAGTATTCGAGATTGTTGGTAATGACCGCTCCGCCCTCGCCTGAGGTGATCAGCTTGCTCGATTGAAAACTGAAAGCGCCAAGGTCTCCGATCGACCCCGCGCCCTGGCCGCGCCACATTCCGCCGTGGGCGTGCGCACAATCTTCGATAATCTTGATGCCATGCTTTGCCGCAAGCGGAACGAGGATGTCGAGATCCGCAAATCGCATGCCGAGGTGAACCGGCAGAAACGCCTTCGTCTTCGGAGTGATCGCCTGCTCGACCAGTTTGGCGTCGAGGCAATACGTGTCGGGATCGACGTCCACGAAAACCGGAACCGCATTCACCAGCAAGACCGGCCCCACCGTTCCTTCCCACGTGTAGGCGGGAACGACGACTTCATCCCCCGGACGTATGTCGATGGCCTTAAGAGCGGCCTGAATCGCCACGGTGCCGGTGTTCACCGCCTGGCCATACTTGGCCGTGTGAAACGCCGCAAACGCTTTGCCGAAAGCGTCGCCATGCTTGCCTGGGAATGGCTGGCCGCCCCACTTGTGATTGGTCAAAACATCTTCGAGCGCCGCCCGCTCGCTGTGGGTATAAATCGGCCACGCATCAAAGCGCTTTTTTCGGATCGGCTCGCCGCCGGTAATTGCCAGTTTTCCCATCAAGGACTCTCCTTAGCAACAGCTGTTGTAAATCAAGTTGAAGTAATCGGACGCAAAATCAAGCCCACGGCATAATCGCAACTTTCATGGAATCCGCGGAAACCGATTTGTGTACCGCAGCCTCTACATCCCGCAATGGAAAGCGATGCGAAACAAACTCGCGCAGTGGATAATTGGCCATGTAGCGCGCCATCTGCCGCATGCTTGGCCCGTAGGCGGCGGGCTCCTCTCCCCCGACTCCAAGGATCCGTGCGCTCTTCCCGCAGACCTGCCGATGCGGGCTGATTGGCACTTCGCCGAGGTCGGAAAAGTTGCCCGCCTCAACCAGCAGCCCTCCCAACCTCATCATGTCGAGTGCCTCGGGAAATGCCCGCGGAACGCCCGCGGTCTCGATGACCAGATCGGCTCCCCGTCCTTGGGTTAAGCCGCGAATAAAATCCAACCTCTCGGCGAGCGTTGTGTTGGACGCATTGAGCGCGTAATCGGCGCCCAGGCGCTTCGCAAATTGCAAACGGTAATCGGAAAGGTCCACCGCAATAATGTTTCCCGCCCCAAGCATGCGCGCCTTCATCAGAAAGCACATCCCCAGCGGACCCACGCCAAGAACGACGACCGTGTCATCAAAGAGGAACGCTTCGCTCGGGAACACTGACATCTGCTTAGCACGATCCAAGCCGACTGTGACCGCCATGATCTCCGTGAGCACCGCAACTTCCGAAGGCAGATCGTCCGGAACTCGCACCAGAAAGCTTCCCGGAATGATGTACATGTATTGCGCCCAACCGCCAAAAAGATGAGGCGGATCGGCAGCGCTCAGATTGTTGCCGTAGTCCGTCATGTTCTGGCAGAAGTAATAAGGGAAGTCGTGCCGGCAGTAGTAACAATCTCCGCAGGAAATGTTGGCGCCGACCACAATTCGATCGCCAACTTTGAGCGGGATGCCCTCGAAGTCGGAGTACTCGCCGTTTCCGCCAATCGCTGCCACTGTCCCCACGTTTTCGTGGCCCTGAATAATTGGGAATCGGATCTGTTTTCCTTGGCCGGCTCCCGCGTATTGCGTGGTGAATCCCTGGAATGTGTGCTTATCGGTGCCACAAATGCCCGACATCTCCATCTTCACGAGCACGCAGCCGGGAGCGGGCTCCGGCAGCGGATACTCTCGCACTTCGTACCTTCCGGGTTGCACTAGCGCGGCCGCGAGAACGTGCTCGGCAGACATTTCTACAAACCTCACAAAACGCTGGGAAATAACTTCGGAAAAACAAAAATAAGCGTTCTTGATAAGCGCTTAGAACAATAACCAGCAGCGTTGCTTTTGTCAAGCCAAGATTCGCTGCAGCCGCCCTTTCAAGCCGCTCTCGGCATCGTCAGTCCGTGGCATCGAGACGCAGCATTTTCTGTTCCCGATCCGCGGTTTTTCGCTTCAGCTCTTCGAAAATTTGCAGTTCCTTCCGCGCTTCCTCCATCTGTCCCCGTTCCTTGTAGAGGCCGAAGAGCAAATAGTGTGCGTCCTCTCGAGTGGGATCCGAAGCCACTACCGACTGCAGCAATTTCACCGCCTCATCCGTCTTGGCCAGGCTGTGATAAGTCTTGGCCAGATCGAGTTGCGCATCCGCCAGCCCCGGTTGGTGCTGCAGTGCCTGCCTCAGGTATTGTTGCGCGTCGTCCGGTTTGCTCTGCTGCAGGTAGATGTCGCCGATGAGGTACTCCGTCATGGCATCGTTGGGCGAAATCTTCAGCTCCGCATTGAATTCGGCAAGGGCTTCGTCCAGCCGGCCAGCTTCGCGATAGACCGTGCCCAGAGCATAATGAAGTCCTGTTGCATCGGGCTTTTGGGAGATCGCTTTCTTGTATTCACTGATCGCCGCAGGCGTCAGTCCCTGCTGCCGGAGCATCTCCGCTCGTAGTTGGAACATCCGGTACGAGTCGGGCGCAGCCTTCGAAAGCTGGTCGAACGAATCCGAGGCAACGTACACCGATGCCTTCCCCTTGAAGTACAGGGCGTCGGCGCTGTTCGGTTCAAGCTCGGCCCAGCGCGTGAGCATAGCCAGAGCCTTGTCGTCCTTGTTCTGTCGCAAGTATGCGAGGCCCAAATGCGCGACCACTACAGGATCGTCTTTCCGTGTCTGATTAGCCTTCTCCAGCAAGGGAACGGCGCGTTCGAATTCGCCGCTGTCGAAATAACTTAACGCCAGCAGAACTTGTGTGCGATCCAGGTGCGGGTCCAGTTCGAGAGCCCTTCTAAACTGGGTGATGGCACGAGGGTAGCTGCCGCTCATGTAAAGAGCGAAGCCCAGATTGGAATGGCCCTCCGCCGACCTGGGATCAAGCTTGACCACCTGCTCATAGATTTTTTCCGCGCGATCGAATTGCTGATCTCGCAAAGCGGCCTGCCCTTGCGATGAAAGCTCGGCAAGATTGGAGGATTGCGCACCAGCTGAAATTGCCCACAGCGCGACACAAATAAGGACAAGCGACCCTCGCACGATAGCGAGAGGATCAATGGTTCCAATTCCACTCGGAATCCCGACTACCAGCAGACGGCTTTGGTGCTTCATGAAGGCCCCTGAAGAACATACAACTCGACGAGCATCCTTACGAGCGAACGTTAACGCCGATTCGATGTGGAGTGTTCAGCTCATACTCATCTCTTCGATCTGGATCGCGTGCCATAGGCTGGCCATTGCCGGCATCGTCCGTCGCGCGAACTTCGATCGTATAGTGATCCGCGCGCGGGATGTTCCAGGCATAGCTCCATGCCGTCCAAACCATGGGAACCGCCGATTCGCCAAGCACGGCTGGCTGCCATTCCCCTTTGCCGTCAAAACGCAACTCGACTTTGGAGATTTTGCCCTCTCCGGCCCAGGCGACGCCCTCGATCCGATATGCCTTCCCGCGAATTTCCTCTTCGTCCAAGGGACGGAGAAACTTGGAATTCACACGCATCCGAGTAATGGCGTGCCGCTCGCCATTCGACTGGACCGCGACGTAGCGTTCCTGCTGAAAATAGCCCTTGAATGGCTCCTGCGAAACCTCAACGCGAGTCAACCATTTCACGGAGTCCATTCCATACCAGCCCGAAACCAGCGCGCGGAGCGGAAAGCCGTGCTCCGGAGGCAGGGGCGCACCGTTCATTTCATAAGCCAACAGCGTCGATGCGTCCATCGCCTTCTCCATCGGGATGGCCCGGGCAAAGTGAGTGCCCGGCGGCACGCCTTCACCCTCGCCCGCATCGGCACCGTGGAAAACGACCGTGGTTGCCTTTGCCTCTACGCCGGCCTGCTTCAGTAATGCCGCCAAAGGCATCCCCGACCAGACGGCGGTGCTCACGCCGCGTCCGCCCGAAAGATTTCCCGCACACTCCAACGTAAGCGGACGCTGAACCGACGATGTCAGCAGTAAGTCTGCATAGGAAAGCTTGAGCGGCTTGGCCACCGTGCCGCCGATCTCCAGACTCCACTCTGCTTCACTGATCGTTGGGGTCTTGAAGTGGTTGCGAATAAAGAAATCGGCGTTGGGAGTCACCACGCTCTTCAGCGCTTCGTTCGAACTGACAGCGTCGGCCGGGGAACGGACTGCACTGCCGACGCCAAGGAAACTCACCCGGCCTAGACAATAGCTCGGAGCTATTGCGCTCATGGCAACGCTGGCCAGCAGGAATTCACGCCGTCTCATGGCTCGTGGAGTATGGCTTCTGTCCGCATCGAATGCGACCCTCATCACCAACACAATTGCTGAAATCTGAGCTGGGGGAAATTATATCCATTTCATTTCGATTCGAGACTGAGCGCCCTTCCATGATCCATGCGTTATGAGCGTGAGATCAGGCCCTCCCAGCGAACTCCCGCGTCTCTGTGGATACCTTGATTGTTTCCCCTTCTTTAATGAAGAGGGGAACCCGGATCTCGATGCCAGTCTCCAGCTTCGCTGGCTTGGTCACACTGCCACTTGCGGTGTCGCCACGGGCGCCGGGTTCGGTGTATGTGACATTCAGCTCCACATGGGCTGGCAGCTGCAACCCGATGGGGTTGCCATTGTACTTATGCAACTGGATGATGGCTCCTTCCACGATAAAGTCCAGAGCGTCTCCGATCATCTCGTTGGAAAGGGTGAGGGTCTCGAAGCTCTCCTGGTCCATGAAGTGGAAACCAGCTCCGTCGCCGTACAAGTAGGATGCCTCGACCGTCTGGAGGTCCGGCTCCTTGAATCTGTCACTGGCCTTGAATGTCTTGTCAAAGACCGCGCGGGTGAGAAGGTTGCGCATCTTCAGGCGAACCAAGGTCTGGCCGCCCCTGGCGGTAGGGGTGGAAACCTCCGCTTCCAGGCACACGAATGGCGTGTTTTCCAACTCGAAAAACATTTTGCGCTTTACATCGATGGCATCGATCAGTGCGGCCATGATTTCCTCAGAGACTGGTCCGGAAGCTGCCGGCCCCAGGGGTCTGACTTGGCTTCCTGTCAGGTGACTGTCTGAAACGCTCATAGGATAACAGGTGGGCATCGGCATATTGATGCCCAACGATTCGCTCGCAGGCGAGTATTCACCGTAATTTCCGGATCGCCAACAATCCAGGAGTTGGCCTACTGCGGATTGCGTTTCAGCGGCTTGCCAATCGCGAGCAGGAAGATGGCACTCTTGTCTTTTGCGTGCGGTGAAAAAAAGTTAATTACATCATCGTCGAAGAAGGTCAGCCCGCTCGCACCCAGGTGCTGGGCATACGCCGCCAGGTAGATCCTGCCGCCGATGGCACCCGCTTCGAGTTGGACGGCCCGATAGCCGCGGTTCCCGTATCGCTCCAGAATGCGTTTTAAATCGGCGAGAAAGAAGATGTCCACGCAGGCATCCGCGGGCAATTCCTGCTCCAGGCCAAGATGATGGGCCGCGGCGCGGAATTCCCCGTCTTTCAAAAGCTCCAGGGTGTTCTGCTCACGCCTGAAGAAGTATGCGCCCGGTCTGAGCCCCTGCACTGAATGCACGATCAGGTAAAGATCGTTAAGCTGCGCGCCAGGAAGCTGAAGGAAGTCGGCCGGAAGACCTCGCGTGGCGTAGTCGAGAATGGTAGAAAGTTGTGCCAGTGTAATAGATGCCGCTTTATCGAACGTTCGGGTAGAGCCGCGGCGCAGGATTACCTGCTCGGTCGTGTCCTTCGGTTGTTCTTCTTCCGGCAGGCGCGGGAGGGGAGCCGCCTCGGTCGCCAGAGTGGAAGATGGAAGTACCGGTGGCTTCCCGCGCCACTGAGATACCTCCTCTTCAGACTCAAGCGAAGACGCGTCGTGCATCTCAAGCATGGCGGGATATTCGACCTCGTGCTGTGAAAGCGGGATTGTCTCCAAGCCAAGCGCCGGAACCTCTCTCGGTGCCGGCAGCGAACTCTCGGATGTGCGCCCTGATGTGCGCCCGATCGGCACCAGGCACAAGGAAACCTCACGCCGCGTGTCCAGATCGAGCAGGCGGTTCACTTCGGCGTCCACGAACCCGAGCACGATCTCGGCCGGCAGCCCCGAAGCCGCGGAAACGGCCAGCATATTGGCCAGCAAGGTGCCGTTGTCCCAACCGAAATGGCGATAGGTGCGCGCCTGGTACTTCCAGGCGTTCCGCCAATACGTTCCGGTGCAGATGATCGTCGCGGGCGCGTGAACCACCGCGGGTTGCATCGCCGTCGCCTGAGCCAGGTTTCCGCGAAAATCACCCTTTCGCAAAAGCCGCAGCGAAACATCCGCCGGATTGAAGTGATACACGCCAGCATCCAAGCCTGGGAGATCGCCACTCACGACGTACAGCTCGATCTCGTAGAGAGCTCCCGTGCAAGCTGCCGCGCGATAGTAGATTTCTCCACCTGAATATGCGCGCTGTTTGGTAATCCCAGCTGAAAAATAGAGGAGGCGCGCCAGATCCTGAATGCCAGGGACCGAATCAGCCCGCGACGAAGGCACTGGTCCTGAGATCGCGGAGAGGACGGCCACCCCTGTCTGCGCCATGTCCCGCGGCAGTGGAAGAGGCTCTATCTTTGGGTAGATTTTGAAAGGCAACGGCCGATTCGCCCAGTCCAGGAAGTGAGGATGGTTACGAATACTCCAATAGGAGTGCTTGCTGCCATCGTGATACTTCCAGGCTGCCTGGATTTCACGGTTGTTCATCGCCTGCTACGCCAGACTAGCATCAGGTTGATTAGAGAAAGCTTCCTGTATGTTGGACTCCTAGTGCACCGGCGCTGGCTGAGGAGTCGCCTGCGGAGCCGCTGCTCCAGGACTGGAGAAGTTCACCTTCGGAGCTTCACGCGATCCTGCCGAGGCTTCAAAGTAAGCTTCGTTGGGCTTGAATCCCGCGAATCCCGCGAACAAGCTGTTTGGGAACTGCTGCACGTAAGTGTTGTAGTCGCGAAGAGTGTCGTTGTAGCGTTTGCGTTCGACGGCAATGCGATTCTCCGTGCCGGCGAGTTCATCCTGCAGGCGAAGGAAATTCTCATTGGACTTCAACTGAGGGTAGTTCTCGACAATCAGCAGCAGGCGCCCGAGCGCTCCATCGAGCTGTCCATTGGCTGCAATCTTCTCTTGTGGCGTACCTGCGGAAAGCAGCGCAGAGCGCGCTTTTGCGATATCGCCGAAGACCGTCACCTCCTGCTGCGCGTAGCCTTTCACCGTCTCCACCAGGTTTGGGATCAGGTCGGCGCGCCGTTGCAGCACGATGTCGACCTGCGACCAGGATGCCTTTACTGCCTCGTTCTTGCTGACCAGCGTATTCTTCACGCTCACGTACTGGCCAAAAGCAAAAAGGACGATGAGCAATAGAATTACCACTACAGCGATGACCGCGATCAGTCCCTTACCCATAAGATTCTCCTGAAAAGCGCCACCCCACAAAGTTCACGCGGGATTCACAGTGCCCGAGTCCAGCATTTTATCAACTGCGGCTGTTACCTGCTCCAGCGCCAACAGATATCGCGAGAAAACGTCCGCCACATCGAGCTTTCTTGAATTTGTCTTGCGCTCTCTGAGGTCCAACACCTGCATAAAAGCCGAGGGATCAAACTCAATCTGTTTTGACAATGCCTGCACCGCCTCGCGCTTCCCGGCTGGCGCATCGTGACCCAGCACCATAAGTACGTGGCGGAAGAGCGTGGCAAACGACGAGACTGATCGAACCAGCAAATCCCACATGCGCGAGTCGTTGCCTGAGGCGAGCAGCAGGTGCCGGCGCAGCAGCGCAAGTTTTTCCCGCAGCTCATATTCCACCTGGACGCGGTGCAGCTTTGCCGGGATCGACAAACCCGACAGAACGTCTTTACCGAAGACCACGCGGTGGTGCTGTTGCATGTCCAGGAACTCAATCGCAAAGACATCAGCAGAGCGCGCGATCTCGTCAAGGGTCATTACCAGGGGCGGCGGCTGCTTCTGCTCGTCCCACCATTTCACGGCGGGAGCCAGGGCCTGCAGTGCCGCGAATGAGCTGTCGCGAACCACACAAAACAGATTCAGATTGGAGAACTCGGGATGAAAATCTCCTGCCACCGCCGATCCGAACAGGATCACGCTCTCCAGGTTTGCTCCAGCCGCTGCTTGCATCCGGCTGACAAAGTCGCTAATCTTTTTCTCTGGAACCATTTGCATCCTCTCTGGCTACCAACTGCTGCTCGCCCCGCCGCCACCGGAACTCCCGCCGCCGAATCCGCCAAAACCACCACCACCGCCAAACCCGCCCCCACCCCAGCCTCCGCCACCTCTATATCCACCGCCACCGCCAAACATCCCGGAAAAAAGAATCCAGAAAAGTATGCTGCGAAGTGGGGTAAAAAGAACGATGAGTACAACGATAATCAGCAGGACAATTCCGCCGGTGGAAATCCCTCCGCCCGGTTGCTCCACGGGCTCCGGTCGAGCCGGTGCGAGTTGCGGGGTCGTGAGTTGAATTCCTGCATCCTGTGCGATAACGCTTGCAACCCGCGAAGTAACCAGCAACAGCGCCCTGCCGTAGCCGCCCGCGCGCATGAGCGGAATGGCTTCGCGCTGAAATCCCCCCACCTTGCCATCCGGCAGTATAGGTTCCAGTCCATAGCCAACCTCAATGCGGGCGCGATGGTCGTCTATGGCATACAGAATCAGCACTCCGCGGTTGGTGGACTTGCTTCCGACCCCCCACTGATGGAAGAGATCGACCGCGTAGCTTTCGATATCGGAGCCATCGAGCGATCGGACGGTCACCACCGCGATCTGGGCATGCGCTTTTTCGTCGATTTGCCTGCAGATCTCGTCCATTTGCGCGATCGTGTTCTGATCCAGAACGTGGGCAAAGTCGTTGACGTAGTCGGTGGCTTTGAGATGAGCGACTGGTTCGGCCTGTGCCGCAAGAAGCAGCATCAACGTACAGGCCACGCCTAGCCACCATTTTGTGCACGAACTCATCGGAGGCAAAATTGTACAGGACACCCGGCATCGAAAGAATTGGTCCGGCAGAAGAAGAACCACTGCGCCTTCACATGATGGGGATGGGCCGCATGGTCTGGGGCTGCTTGGCTAGTTTCGACAAGCCTGGCCCTTCGCCTCGTAATGAGCGAGATTCGCGCAAAGCTTCAAATGCAATGATCGCAAACGGAGCACGCGGCTAGCTAAAGTATTGAAATGATGGCGGAGAGGGAGGG
>OBLW0100002714.1_pt1 | contig 14192 bp, 14 predicted proteins | sample 1520161 | NCBI WGS metagenome assembly OBLW01 (sample SAMEA3539309, study PRJEB22396) | soil metagenome | biome: tundra; feature: field; material: soil | place: USA | collected 2010-05 | depth 0.15 m
GCCAATGCTGCCGAAGCTCAGATCCACTTCGAAGCCGGCCACGCGCCGCATCTGAGACCTATCGTACACAACGCCCTGAAGAAGACCATAGAATCGCTACCCGAATCGCCGAATCCGAGCACAGCATTAGGGCGATTCGACTATTCGTCAGCGGGCGTGAATGTCTATCGGGGCATTCGAGTTGGCGCGAAGCCATGCGAATTGCTGTAGTCGAATTCGTAGCTGTCAAAGCACCCAAACGCATCAGGGATCAACAGGGATCTGGCCAGTCAAGGTAAGAAATTCAATCAAAAGCACTTATTCCCTACATATTTCAATAGGGATCCATAATCCGTTCGACCTGCTTTGGGAGCAGAGGGTCGTGTTCCGCCTGGGGCCAGCCGTCTCGGATTCATGTTGAACCGGCTACGCCCGGGAATCGCGCGGGCTTTACCCACGCCCGAGAAAAAACGTTTCCCGGGCATTGGCTCGTATCCATATATGAGGGCCGGTTGGGTACTGCCTTAAACAATCAAGAAAAGCGGCACACGTTTGGCCCACGCGGCCGCTGCTGAGGGTTGGTTTTATTAGCTGATTAGCGAAGGGAGGACTGACGGGGGTTCAGCACCACCTGCCGTTCGCCGATGGGCATGGGGTGGTCCGTCGCCTGAGTACAAGGGGAACAACCACTCCCGGGAAGAAGGCTATGTAAAGCTTCCGGGGCATCGATGATGCGGCTCCGCCCCCACTCCACGTCTTGAACACCTATCATCACACCCGAATTGATTCAATAGGCTGAATGACAGCCCCTTCAGGGATGGCAAGCACCGGCGCGATCCGATTGGTGGCTTGCTCCGGTATCGCACGCGAAAACTGAGCAAGCGGTTCGCGTGGACGAGTCTTCTCTAGAAAATCGGCCCAATCTTGCATCATCCTTTTGCGGGGCTCGATATATTTGGCGTAATTGTAAGCGGCCGACACATTATCTGCGGGGCCGTGGTGCAGTTGTAACTCAATATGCTCGTGTTCGTATCCTTGCTCGTGAAGAAGGGTCGAGGCGACTCCGCGAAAGCCGTGGCCGGTCATTTTGCCTTTGAAACCCATCCGTTCCAGCGCTTTCAATATTGTGTTATTGCTCATGTGCTTTTTATCATCGCGGTCGCCTGGAAAGAGCCAGCGATCATTCCTTCCATAGTTCTGCAGTTCTTCAAGAACTACAATCGCCTGTCGTGAAAGCGGCACGATATGAGGACGTTTCCCACCCTTCATCTTTTCTTTTGGGAGATCCCATCTGGCCTCGCTCCAATTGATTTCGCTCCACTCACCCGCGATCAATTCTGAGGTCCTAAGAAAGACGAGAGACATCAACTTGAGTGCAAGACGCGTCAGCGGGGATCCGTCGTAATAGTCGATCGAGTGCAACAAAACTGGCAATTCCGATTGTTCGATTCGCGCAAAATTCTCCGAATTCACGGCCTTTAAAACGTCCTTCGGCTTAAAGGCGCCTGCAGGGTTGTGGTGATTCGTCCCTCGGGCTATTCCATAACGAAAAATCGAGTTGGTCGTTTGCAAAGCACGCCTCGCGACATCTTCGGCTCCGCGCGCCTCGATTGCAAGGATCATATCTACGATTTCGGGAGGCTGGATTTCATTAATCGGCCGATCGCCGATTCGGGACAGGACGTCGGCCTCAAGACGTCGCTCCATATAGACAGCGTGTCTTTCAACTTTGCCGGCCTTCCACTGAGCGAACCATTCGCGCGCAACATTTCGAAAGGGATTCAGAATGACTGGTGCAGCGAACTTTGCTTTTCCCACGGCTTTTTGGGCCTTCTTTTCCGCCATCGGGTCTAAGCCGGCGGCAAGAGTCCTCCGACCTTCCGCGTGCGCCGCACGAGCTTCTGCAATAGAGATTTCCGGATACGAACCGAAAGACATCAATTTCTCTCGGCCTTGAAATCGGTACTTCCAGCGCCATAATTTTGTGCCGTTAGGATTGACGAGAGCGTATAACCCGTGACCGTCAGTAAGACGGTACGGGGATTGAGTCGCCTTCGCATTGCGCAATTTAGTGTCGGTCAGGGTCATGCACATTCCTTGCTTTCTGGATATATCGGCCGGATACCCCCAAAAGTAGAGGCGATACCACCACCGTTTCAGGCCTAGCCTAAATACACCCAAAAATACCCCCAGAAACGGATGGCTTCTACATTACCACCTTGGACCACTATGGGCTATGAATGGTTGTGGATTCATTATGTTACGAAAGGAATGGCTGGACCGTCTTGGGCTTTGCTAAACCTCTTTGGAAGAGGTTTTGGCTGCCCCCCAGGGATTCGAACCCCGATATGCTGCTCCAGAGGCAGCTGTCCTACCATTGAACGAGGGGGCAGCAAGGGTGATGCATGGAGGTCTTGCGGCCGTATCGGCTCGAGCCCCGACAGAGCGCCGGACCTCAAAAGCCAACCTATTCATCATAAGTGCATTCTCCATGACGGTCAAACCCACATTGGCGCGGCAGACTGAGTGAGCCAGGACGGAATTTGATCGCCGGGAAGTCCTCTCCGTTCCCTGCCCTACTCACTCTTCGCGCAATACCTGCAGCGGCCTCAACCCGAGAATCCGATAGCTCGCAAGCCAACCCGTAGCCGTAGCCAGCACAGCTGTCCCCACCAGCGCAATCGCCGTAGCTCCCCACTCAATATGAAACGAAGCTTCGAGCCGATGCAGCAGCACGCGTGTCAGCAAGTTGGCGAATATGACTCCCACCAACCCCGCAAGCAACCCCAGCACACTGAACTCAACGCTGAAAGTGCGCACAATTCTCATCCGCGTGGCCCCCAGGGTCTTTAGCACCACCGCCTCCTGCATTCGGCGGAAGCGCGTGCTTGCAATGCTTGAAGCCAGAATCGTAAGCCCTGCCAGAATCGAAAATCCCGCCAGCAGCCGCACCACAAAGGTGATTTGATCCACAACGCTCTCAATTCGCTCCAGAACATCGGCGACGTTGATCACCGTAACCGTTGGAAAAGCGGCAAATAGTCCGCGCTCCATCGTCGGTACCTGCTTCGGGTCAATGTGCACGCCTCCGTACCAAGTGGAAGGCTGGTCCTTGAGTTGTCCTGACGGAAGTACGAACGCAACCCGCGCTCCCAAATGCTGCCCATCGGCTTTGTAAACTGCGCTGACTTTCAACGCCCGAACCGCTCCACCAATCTCCAGTTCCACTGCGGAGCCCACACCAAGTTGAAGCCGCCGCGCCACTCCCTCATCCACCGCCAGTTCGGATGCGTTTCCGTCCTTCCACCATGCGCCCTGGCTCACCTTATCGCCCTCGGGAGGAGTATCGGACCATGTCAGCTCAGCTTGTTCCAGCATCCGACGCGGATAGTGCTGCCCCTTCATCTGCTCCACCGGTTGTCCATTGATGGAAATAAATCGCCCCGGCACCACCGGCATCAGATTCAGCGCCTGGCTTAGCCCCGTTTGGTGCGCAAAGAAATCCCTTACACCAGCAACTTCATCCATTGTGACATCTACCAGGAATATATTCGGCAATTTGGGCGAAGCTGTCTCCTTGAGTTCCCGCAACAATTGCGCCTGCATCAGGTAAACGGCAAGAATCAGCATCACGCCTGTACCCAGCGCCGCAAGTACAGCAGCCGACTGATTTCCGGGCCGATAGAGATTCGCCAGCCCATGCCTGAGCGATGAAGGCAGCCGCAGCCGCACACGATCGAGCAGGAAGCGCACTGTCCATAGCGCCACCGCCGCCAGCACCAACAAAACTACGAGCGCCACAGCAAACATCACTGCAAACCACGTTCCGACCTTGGCGGAATCTGAAAGCGCCCACGCAATTCCGCCCAGCGCGGCGACCACAAGTGCGGCGATGGCCAATTGCAGACGACGCGCCCACCACTTTGCCAGCCAGCCTCGAAAACCCTCGGGGCCCGATTCCACCAGCCTGCGCAGCACCAGTACCGGCCTCACGCCGCGCACGTCCAGCAGCGGTGGCAGACAGAACAACAGAGTCGTCAGCAGGCCTGTTCCCAGTCCCGCGAGCGCCGACTGCCAGGGAAAGTTCAACACCACGTGCACCGGAAGTAGATTGCCAAAGGCCGATGGAAGCGCTGTCATCACCGCTACGCCAGCGGCGACTCCCAGCACACCTCCGGCCAAGCCCAGCCCCAGCGTCTGCAGCAAAAATATCCGCAGCAAATCCCCCGAACCCGCGCCCAGGGCTTTCAGAATCGCAAGCATGTCCATGCGCTGTTCCAGGTGCGCGTGCATCGCCATGGCCACGCCGATCGCACCAAGCACCATCGCCACCAGGCAAATCAAACTCAGAATCGCGGTCGCATTATCCAGGCCGCGGCTCAGCGCCGGATTGCCCTCACGAAAATCTATCACCTGGGCATCGGGCAGTGCCGACTCAAGCTGCGTATGAACAGCCGCGGCCTCCGCCTCGCCAGACAGCCCGCCTGCAGCTTTTTCCGGCAGCTTCACCAACAGCCGCTCGCTCAGGCGACTGCCCGGCGCCACAAGTCCGGTGCGCACAAGCGCAGCCTGCGAGATCATCACGCGTGGGCCCAACCCCGCTCCGGCTGTGATCCTGTCCGGTTCCTGTTTCAGCACGGCGGTAATTCTGAAGTTCTTGCCGCCCAGCCGCAGCGTTTGACCAACTTTCGCATTCAGCCTAATCAGAAACTCATCCGCGACCACTGCGGAGTCACCATCGAGAGCCTGCTGCAGGCTCATCGCGGGTTCAAGTTCGGCAGTTCCGTAATAGGGGTATTCGCTCGGATCGACAGCCTTCAGCGAAACCAGGAGCGGAACCGGATCGGGCGGAACCGAGGCCATGGAGATGGTCTCAGTAACCCAGGTGGATCTGATCCCGGTCGAGCCCGTCCCACTCACCTGTGGTTTTAAGATCGCGGCAATTTTGCTCTCGTCCTCGGCTGTAGGCGGATGAAAGGTGCGCGCACTCAGGTCGCCGGCCATCAGCGAACGCGCCTCGCCGGAGAGTGTTCGCCGAAAGCTGTCGCTCAACCCACGCACACCAACAAGCGCTGCTACACCGATTGCTACCGACAGCACCACGAATCCGAACTTGCCTGGCGCGGACTTCAAGTCACGCCAGCCGATTGCTCCTGCCCGCTTCCAGCTCAACGCACGCTTAGCCATTCTTCTCCTCGTTCTGGAGAAGTATCGCGTCGGATTCGCTGCCGGCTTGTGGATCGGCGTACGGCAGCGTGTCTTCCACGACCAAGCCGTCTCTCAACACAATCTTCCTGTCTGCGCGGCTCGCTACTTCAGGATCGTGCGTCACCAGTACCAGCGTTGTTCCAGACTTCTTGTTCCGATCGAGCAACAGGTCGAGCACAAGCCGTCCGTTCGCTGAGTCCAGGTTTCCCGTCGGCTCATCGGCCATTACAATCGGCGGCTCTACAACGAAGGCTCGCGCAAGTGCCACACGTTGTTGTTCGCCTCCAGAAAGCTGTACGGGATAGTGATCTACTCGCTCTGTCAGACCTACTTCATCAAGCAGCCGGCGCGCCTGCTTCAGGCCGCTGCCTTCCACATTCAATTCGTATGGCAGCAGCACATTTTCCAAAGCCGTCAACGTTTGAATCAACTGGTAGGACTGAAACACGAATCCGATTTTCCGCCCGCGCACTGTGGCAAGCTCCGCTTCTGCCAGGTTGTGAATTGGCGCGCCATCCAGCCATATCTCGCCAGAGCTCGGCGTATCGAGACCTGCAAGCAAACCAAGCAACGTGCTCTTGCCGCTTCCACTTGCACCTACGATGGCTACGAATTGGCCGGCGGGAATTGTTAGCGTGATTCCCTTCAGAATTTCTACGCGGCGGGCGCCGTTTTGGATCCACTTCTTTGCGTCACGAACTTCGATCACTCTGCCACTCTCCTCAACGCCTGTTCCCTGCCCTGCGCGGCTACACTACTGATGTGGACGTTCGCCGCGCGATTCTCGTTTCAATCTGCATGCTCGCTGTTGCTGCCCCGCTGGTCGCTGCCGATCAGCACGTGCTTGTCTGCTTCGGCGACAGCATTACTGCCGGGCACGGCCTTGCCAACGGCCAATCATTTCCTGACGCACTGCAGCGTCAACTTGACGCCCAGGGCTATCATTACAAGGTCATCAATCAAGGCACCAGCGGAGCTACAACAAAAGACGCTGTTGCGAGCCTTCCGTCTGTAATGCGCGTTCACCCTGAGGCCGTCATTGTTGAGTTTGGCGGCAACGACGGGCTTCGCGGGCTGCCGCTCGAGCAGACACGGCGCAACCTCGAACAGGTGCTCACGGCGCTCGAAGCCGCGCACATCAAGATTCTGCTGGCCGGCATAACGCTGCCGCCCAACTACGGGCCCGAGTACATCCAGTCTTTCGATCAGGTCTTCCGTACTCTTGCCTCCGGGCACCATGTTGCGTTTGTGCCCATGATCTACAAGGATCTCATTCACGTTCCCGGCACGATTCAGCAGGACGGCATTCACCCGACGGCCAAAGGCTCGGAGATTATTGCGAAGACTTTGCTTCCGGCGCTGAAGCCACTGCTCAAGAAATAGCAGAGATCCGGGGGCAGCAACGGCGCTTCAAGTGGTTCATTCCTCGAGACTAAATGTTCGCCTGGGTGGTGCGTTGAATACCCAATATGTTCGCTTAAGTGGTTGCGTTTCGGTGGCAAATGTTCGCTTAGATGGTTGCACTTCTTTGAGGGCTTGACTTTGCAAAGTACCTAATATTACGAAAGGGGCGTCTGGAAGGTTCCGAAATTGAGTCAAGGGTGGTTCAGAAGTTCACGAAATGTGCCCAAATTGGGGCTAATTGAGGCTAAATTAGAGCAAATTGGCGGTATTTCGGAGCAAATAACCGTCTAAAAGGTTCGGTTTGGGGTGTGGTTTCTCGCGTTTGTCGCGGCTGTGAGGGCGGTCGGTTTCAGGTCTGTGGTTTCTCACCCTTTCGCTAGAATCTGCGGGATGCGGGCCCCTGAAGAACGATGATTATTGAGCGTCGAGGTTTCCCACCCATTCGCGATGAGGCTGCGAATGGATGGGGCACGGGGGTTATCTGGGTTGATCGGGGATTTCTGTGGCCAGGCCCGTGGTTTCTGACTCCTGCATTTCAGCCCATCACCATCACTGGCTGAAACAAGGTGCCGGCTACTCTTTTTGCAATCCCGACTAGTTCACGCTGCCCTGCAAACACTTTAACGAGCGATGCCTGTGAAAGCTCCGGCAGGTTCGCCTGTGCTCCATTGCGCAATCGTCCCAGCGCGTGGGCGTCGCCAGTTACAGCAGGCATTTCCGGCAACAGCAACCGGGGATGCACACAGAAACCCTCCAGCGCCTCCACGTTCCCGGTCGCGGCTCCCAACTCCTCGAGAGTGTGCGCTTCGTCGAGCGTAAATTCACCGGCCTGCGTGCGGCGGAGCCGGCTCAGATGCGCCCCGCAGCCCAGCGTTTGCCCAATTTCATGAGCCACGGACCGCACGTATCCTCCGGCACTGATGCTCATGGTGAAAGCTGCTTCAGAACCTTCAAGCGCGGCAATCTCAAACAAGGCGATATGGACCTTCGCAACCTTCAGCTCAACGGGCTTGCCTTCACGGGCCAGCTTGTAAGCCGGAGTGCCCGCGATCTTCTTGGCCGAGTAAGGCGGAGGCATCTGCTCCATCTCGCCGTGGAAGCGCGCAGCCGCAGCGCGCACTTGCTCGAGCGTGAGCGCAGAGCCCGGCGAAGAACCAATCTCGGGCCAGAGATCCGGCCCTGCGGCCTGGCCCTCGGCATCGTATGTATCTGTTGCGAATCCGATGCGGATGGCCCCGGTGTAACTCTTTTTGGCGGCAGAAAAGTACTGCGCCAGACGGGTGTATTTTCCCAGCAGCAACGGCAACACTCCGGTTGCCATTGGATCCAGCGTGCCCAGGTGCCCAATCGACCGCTCCCCGGTGATTTTCCTCAGGCGGTTGACCACGTCGTGGCTGGTCATTCCGCCGGGCTTGTCGATTACCAGTAATCCATTCAAAATTAGGCCTGCTCCCTTCAACACTGTAGAGCATTTCCGCTGCGGGCGTTACGCGCGACCCACAGTGTGCCCCGCTGCGCCCTTTCAAAACCGGGGCTATGCAACCAGTTCCAAGGTGCGCATGCTTTGCCAATCCATGCAAGAGCCCCCTATGCTGATTAAAGATGGAATTGGAAGTCAGAAGCGTTCGCAGACCGATTCGGCAGTTGCGCAAGCTGCTAAAAAGTCTGCCCAGCAATCCTTTAGTGAAGGATGTCCAGGAACTGCGCAAGCGGGCACGCCGCCTCGAAACCATCATCACCGCGTACATGCCCGACAAGAAGAAGCGCAACCGCCGCCTGATGAAGACCCTGAAGCCTGTATGCAAGGCGGCGGGCGCGGTGCGCGATATGGATGTAATGGCGACCAAGGCGCGTGCGCTCGGCAGCGGCCGCCGCAACGATTCCGTGACGCTTCTGCTGGAACATTTGCAGGCCATGCGCATTGAGAGCGCGGGCAAGTTGTTCGAGCAAGTAAAAAAGCATGGAACGGTGGCTCGCCGAAGGCTGAAGGAATTTTCGAGTGAGATTGAGGGGCGCTTCGAGAGAAGGAATGCTCGCAGAACAGCCAAAACCACGGGCAATCAGTTGCATGCTGACGCTGCAAACAAGCTCTTGGAAGAGCTGAGTTGCTGGCCTGCATTAGACGCGGAGAATCTCCACGCTTTCCGCATCAAGGTGAAGAAGCTGCGCATTGTGCTGCAACTCGCCGAAGTAGCAAAGCCTGAATTTGCGGTTGCATTGGAAGAAGTGAAGGACCAGGTCGGAGACTGGCACGATTGGCAGCAATTGAGAATGATTGCGCAGAAAGTGCTCGACCGCAGGGAAAGCCGCACGACGCTTGAAAAGATCGTGGCGATGGAAAGCAGCAAATTGAAGCAGGCGCTAGCCGGTGCTCAAGCGATGAGAATGAGCTATCTTCGCGCTAAGAACGATTTCACCATTGCTGAAGGCACAAATGTCCATTGACCAGCGCGCTGAGTCGAAGGCTCATCGTATGAATTGATCGAAGTCTCTGGGTAAGTGCGGCAAGTTGGCCACCGCTTCGCGGTGATAGCGAGTTAGCCAGTTAGCGGAATTCTATTGGCGAACCAACGAGAGAAATTCCGTCCGCGTCTCTTTCTGCTGGAAGCAGCCCACCATCGCCGACGTAACAGTGGACGAGTTCTGCTTCTCAATGCCGCGCATCATCATGCACAGGTGGCGCGCCTCAATGACCACGCCCACACCCTGCGGTGTAATCGTTTCTTGAATTGCGTCCGCGATCTGCCGAGTGAGCCGTTCCTGGACCTGCAGGCGCCGCGCAAACACTTCGACGAGGCGGGGAATCTTGCTGAGGCCGAGGACTTTTCCTTTTGGTATGTAAGCGACATGCACTTTGCCGAAGAAGGGCAGCATGTGGTGCTCACACAAGGAGAACATCTCGATGTCCTTGACGATCACCATCTCGTCGTAGTCGACGTCGAACATGGCACCGCGCAGAATCGCCATTGGATCTTCGTCGTAGCCCTTGGTCAGGAAGGTCATCGACTTCTCGACGCGCGCAGGCGTATTCACCAGTCCGTCGCGGCTGACGTCCTCGCCGAGCCGGCTGAGAATTTCGCGATACATCTCCTGCGTGGTGAACCCGCTCAGTCCTTCGTCGATTTCTACTGCTCTGCGAATCGGCTTGCTAACTGCAATCGGCTGCGCCATTGTTTTTCCTCTCACCCTGGGGAACAGGGGTGTTTTGCGTCGGTAACGGAAGCGCTGAATGAGCTTGTACAGCGATTCGGCATTCCCTCAGGGGCTAAAGCCCCCATTGATTTTGCAGCGCTTGCGGCACGACTAAAGTCGTGCCCTTTCAAAACTGCTCCGCACTTTGCTGCCCGTCGAAGCTGGCCTTTTCAAAACTCTTCTGCATTCAGCCTGCGTCGTAACACTGAAAGAAGTTGTTCTCGGTCTCTTCTATGCGCACATATTCCAGTTCGCCGGCCGGCAACGCACTTTTCAAAAGCCCAAACACCACCCTACATAGATTTTCGGTGGTCGGGACGCGATTCGCAAACAGCGGATCGAGATTAAGGTTCGTATGATCGAAACGATCCGTCACTCTGTTTCGCACCACTTCATCGAGCACTGCCAGATCCACGACCATGCCGGTTTCGTGGTCTACCGGTCCACCGACGAGCACTTCAACGACATAGTTGTGTCCGTGGCCATGGGGGTTGTTGCATTTTCCATACGCGGCCTGATTCTCCTCCGGCGTGAGGGTGTCCGCGTGCAGCCGATGGCTGGCACTGAGCATGTAGCGGCGGCCAAAATAAGCTTTCACGCCTGCCCTCGGTACTCGGCAAAAATATCAGGCGTCTCGTAGATTCGCACACAGGTCAAGCGCGCACCGCCGGCTGCTGTGATTGCCGGCTCGAGACGTTTCCACGCGGCAATCGCGATGTTCTCAGTGGTCGGGATGAGCTTTGACCCGGCAAACTCCGGCACCTCAAGGTTTAGATGCCGATGGTCGTAGGCAGCGAGCACTTTCTGCTCGATCACATCTTTGAGCCACTTGAGATCTACGACGAAACCGGTCACGGAGTCGGGTTCGCCGGCGACAGTCACCTCCAGCGTGTAGTTGTGCCCGTGTCCGTTGCGATTGGCGCAGCGGCCGAACACCTGTTCGTTCTTTTCAGCCGTCCAGTTTTCGTTCCAGTAGAAGTGCGAAGCGGAGAAGGTCGCCCGCCGTGTTAAGAAAATCATTTCGACCCCTCACTTAAGAAGATGCTGCAAACTGCGGATTCGCTTCAACTTTGAGGAGAAAGCTCTCAGCTCTCAGCTTCGGACGTGATTTTCGGCCAACCTGGTTCGGCGATGGCACGCGGGAATAGCTAGAAGTTGGAGGCTGGGAGCTGAAGGCTGCGTTTCAGGCCTTATAGCTCCGGCCTTTCCAGCTTACCTGTTTCAGAATCCGATGCTGAAACCAGCTTCGGTAAAGCAGGACCACAAACAAGGGCAACCCCAATGGCGACAGCGCGCAATCCACGAATGGGAAGTTCGATTTGGCTGCACGGGCATAGAAGCGGAATAGCGTCCGCAGCCACAAGGCGGCCAGTAACCAGCCGGCGCCGAGCCACTCAAGCGAGTGCGCCCCCAGGCGCGCGTTCCAAAGCTCAACGGCCAGCATCGGGAGGCCGAAGAGCAGCAGAAAATCCAGTGCTCGCCACAGGGATAAGGCCAGGGTGTTGTCAAACAGCAGCGCCAGATTCTTCGTCCATCCTTCGATCATTGCCGCCGTGGTGCGGTACATGCGCGTGGCCACCGCATCATCCGCGTACCGGAATTGCAGGCCAACTCTGCGCCGCTTGGCGAGATATGCGAGCTCGACGTCTTCCAGAACCCTGTCTGATACGCTGGCGTGTCCTCCAAGCCGCCGATAAGCCTCGCGCTCAACAAGGAGGAATTGACCGTTGGCCGCGGCGATTCGCTGGTTCGGATCGGAGACCTTGGCAGGCGGGTAGGCCAGCGCCAGTTCGCAGAAGACCAGGGGCATAAGCGACCGCTGCGCCAGGCCGCTCACAATCTGCCGCGGCGAATAGCTCAGCATGCCTGCTTTGTGGCGCTCCGCCTCATGCATAGCCCGGCGCAGATTTCCCGGCTCGTGGATTGTGTCCGCGTCAGTAAACAGCAGCCATCGCCCGCGGGCATGCGTGGCGGCTGTCCAGATGGCGTTTGCCTTGCCGGTCCATCCGGGCTCCAGCTTTCCTGCCTCCAGAACTGACACTCCGGCAAAACTGCGCGCGATCTCCGCTGTCCGGTCGCTGGAGTGGTCGTCCACAACGACGAGTTCCCAGTCCTTGCCTAGTTCGAAGATCTCCTCCGATTGGCTTACGAGAGACTGCAGGCACGCACTGAGGCAATCCTGCTCATCGCGCGCAGGGATGATAACGGTGATCTCGATCAGTTGCTCCGGCTCCGGCTGCGCGAATACCGTGCCTGCAACGGCCTTGCCGGCCCACTCCCGCCAGTCGACTGGCGCAGCCGGCTCATCGGAGAGGCCAAGGACCGGTTTCCACCGCGCGCCCCCGGCCGCTCCGCTTAAATCAGGTTCGTCCTTCCCCATTGCGCCTCACACTTTCGTTTCTGGCCTGTCGCTCCGTATTATAAGTATGTGCGGCTCCCTCGTTCTCTCGCCTATTTTGTAATCCTCCCGCTGGCCATTTTGTCTGCCTGCAACCGCGGCGCCCATCCAGCGCAAACCGATAAGCCCGCACCCGATTTCACTGTCTCCGACGGAACCACCTCGGTCCACCTGGCGAATTATCGCGGGAAGGTTGTGCTGCTGAACTTTTGGGCGACCTGGTGCCAGCCTTGCCTGGTAGAACTGCCATCTCTTCTCCAACTCCATCGCGACCAACCCAATCTCGTGATCCTGGCCGTAAGCATCGACGAAGACCCCGATGCCTACACACACTTCATCGCCCGGCGCCACGTTGACCTGATCACAGTGCGTGATCCCACTGAGTCTGCCGCCAAGCTCTTTCATACGGACATGTGGCCGGAGACCTACGTCATCGACCGCAAAGGCATTATCCGGAGCAAGTACGTTGGCGCTCAGGACTGGTCCGATCCTGAGATTCGCGCGTTCCTCAGCACTCTTTAGGGCTCGCGATAAAGGTGCGGACGAGCGACCCGGCCTCAATTTCCAAGGTTTGAAAATCTGCTGCGTCCCGGGAATTTGTTTGCGCACACGCACCAAGCGGGTAACCGTTCAACCGCGCTGATCTTGGTATCATTGGCTTATGACCACGGTGGAGATTCTTTATCGCTACAGCACGCCACCAACTGAGTCGGTGACCTTTGCGCTGGCCGGCACGCGCGATGTTTATGGCATGCGGCGCATCAGCATCGATGCCGATGCACGCACATTGCGCGTGGAGTTTGACGCCACTCGGCTCAGCACCGCGACTGTGACCAAGCTCATCCGGCTGACCGGCCTGGAGATCGCGGAGGAACTGCCGCTGATTGCTCCCCCGCACCAGCCCACGCTGGCGGCCTGACACGGCGGATTGCTGCTCTGTCCAATCCCTGATAATTTGCCGATGCTTATTTGGTGCGCTCGGAGGGGTTCGAACCCCCGACCCTCACGTTCGAAGCGTGATGCTCTATCCAGCTGAGCTACGAGCGCACAAAAGTACAAATCCAGATCTAGAACCGACGGAAAGCGTGCTGGATTGGCTGAAATGGTGCGCCCTGAGAGATTCGAACTCCCGGCCTTCTGGTTCGTAGCCAGACGCTCTATCCAGCTGAGCTAAGGGCGCAAAATACAGCAAAATACAGTGAAACGAAAAATTGAGGTCAAAAACCGATCGTATTTGGGTTGGAGGAGGTCAAATGGTGCGCCCGGAGAGATTCGAACTCCCGACCCTTTGGTTCGTAGCCAAATACTCTATCCAGCTGAGCTACGGGCGCACACTATCGACTTCCTCATATTATCAAACTTTCCTCTTCACGGGAATCTGCGAGAGCAGTCGGCCAACGCTTCAAGCGGCTTGATATATCGATGCTCCGGCATCTCAGACCCCTTGCAGAAAATGCGGAATGCCCATTTCAAAACAAGTGGCGAAAATCTCCAGTGATCGAAGCGATGGATTCTTGCCTCCTCGCTCGACGTTACTAATGTACGGCTGGCCCAAACCCGCGTGTCGAGCGAGGCCGTCTCGATTCCAGCCAATTCCCGTCCGCAGCTTCCGGACGCGCCCGCCAACTGGCGCGCAAATATCTGTGCTTGCCACCCCTCCACCATTAAATATCCTCATCTGGCTATATTTCGCCTACTGGCTACATTTAGGCTTCTCGTCTCCAAAGGCAACCTTGAGATTAGACAGGTCGCTACTGACATCAACTCGTTTGAGGTGAACAGGATATGGATTTCTCTCGGCGAATAAGCCGGCTGCTCCGCGTTTTGTGGGTGACACAATAGATGAATTGCGGAAATATCTTGTTTTTTTTAATAGCTTCCGGATAACCAGCTCTACTACGAATCAGTAGGTCGGGGGTTTGAATCTCTGCGGGTGCGCAATTGAAATCGCGCGAAATCCAACAGAAAAGGCCCCCGAAAGGGCCTTTTCTGTCTTGGCGATTGTTTTATT
>OBLW0100002717.1_pt1 | contig 14188 bp, 8 predicted proteins | sample 1520161 | NCBI WGS metagenome assembly OBLW01 (sample SAMEA3539309, study PRJEB22396) | soil metagenome | biome: tundra; feature: field; material: soil | place: USA | collected 2010-05 | depth 0.15 m
GACTGGAGTTCAGACGTGTGCTCTTCCGATCTGATTCGGCGGGCGATGAGAGCCTGCGATGATGTTGCGCGGCGGGCTGGAGCATTGGTCCTTCCTCTGTATGGAAGCCTGCCGCCTAAGGAGCAGGACCGGGCGCTCTCACCGGCTTCTCAACCGAAACTGATTCTGGCCACGAATGTTGCGGAAAGCTCGATCACGGTCGAGGGCGTCACGGCCGTGATCGACAGTGGTCTGGCGCGTTTCGCGGCGTACTCGCCTTGGAGTGGGTTGGCGACGCTGCAAGTCGGGCGAGTGAGCAAGGCTTCGGCGAAGCAAAGAGCGGGTCGGGCGGGACGGACTGCGCCGGGCCGAGTCCTGCGACTCTATACGGAAGAGGATTACTCGCGCCGCCCGGAGCAAGACGCGCCTGAGATTTTGCGCAGCGATCTATCGCAGCTTTGTCTTGAACTGCGAGCCATGGGAATTGCCCACGTCAGTGATATCGCATGGCTGGATGCTCCAGCCGAAGTGGCTGTGGAACGCGCCGAGTCGCTGCTGGACCGTCTGGGTGCCCGCGGAGAGATGGCGCAGCGTCTGGCGCGGTATCCGCTTCCTCCGCGGTTGTCGCGAATTCTTGTGGAGGCCGTGGAGCGGAGCGTGGGCGAGCATGGGTGCGTAGCTGTGGCGCTGCTGGGGGCAGGGGTTCGTGCTGAGAAGAATGACCTACTCGCGGCTATGGATGCGGAACTTGACCGTCGGGTTCTGCAGCATATCGCGCAACTCCGCAGAATTGCGCGGATCTCCGGAAATAAGAAACACGATGACGACGCCCTGCTGATGTCGGTACTGTCCGGATTTCCAGATCGCGTAGCGCGCCTGCGGGCTGGAAAGCAGGTGCTGCTTTCGACCGGCGGGTCGGCGGAGTTGGAGGGTGAGTCTCCGCGTTACGAATTCATGGTTGCGGTAGATGCCGAAGACCGTAAGGAGAAGCCTCTGCCGCTGATCCGCATGACTGCGCGCATCGAGCCGGAGTGGCTGATCGATCTGTTTCCCGATCATGTGAAGGATCAATCCAGCGTGGTCTGGAATCGCTTGGCCGAACGGGTGGATGCGGTGAGCGCGTTGTTGTATGACGAATTGGTGATTCAGGAATCACGAGGCGCGGTACCAGACGCGCAAGCCGCGGCGGAGCTTCTAGCCCAGAAGGCCCTGGAAGCGGGCATCGAGCGGTTTGTCGATGTCGAGGCTTTGAATGAGTTCAAAGGTCGTGTCGAATTTGCGCGTCTTGAGCTACCGGATATACCGCAGGCACTGCGTGAGTTATGTGTCGGGCTACGAAGCTTTGCTGAACTGAAGAAGGCAGCGGTGGATTTGGTTTCGGTGCTCGAACAGAAGATAGGTGCGCGCCGCTTTCGTGAACTCGCCCCGGAGAGCATCCGGCTGCAGAAGGGCCGCCAAACCAAGGTTCACTATGAGCGTGGAAAGCCGCCCTGGATCGCGTCGCGCCTGCAGGATTTCTTTGGCATGCGCGACACACCGCGGATCGGCCCTGAACGCACGCCACTTGTGGTGCACTTGCTAGCGCCGAATCAGCGGGCGGTGCAGACGACGACAGACCTAGCAGGATTTTGGGAGCGGCTCTATCCAGAAGTGCGGCGGGAATTGATGCGGCGCTATCCCCGGCACGCTTGGCCGGAGCGGCCGTGAGGCTCTTAGTCTTCCAACTTAAATACCCGTTCCATCAGCAGCCATTTCTCGCCGGGCCTGGTTTGGGGTAACAACTTCTGGAAAGTGCCCATGAGCGCCTCCCACTCCCGCACCTTCGGGTTGAGTCGATCTGCTTTGCTCTTGGCCTCAAACGAGAAAAACTCGTTCACTTCCATGATCATGAACATCCGTGTGCCGAGCAGATAGATTTCCATATCCTCGATGCCGGAGTCTTTGATGCTGCGGGTGATCTCAGGCCATATCTTCTCGTGGTAGCGCTTGTATTCGGCGATCAGCTTGGGATCGTCTTTCAAGTCGAGGGTCAGGCAGAAGCGTCGTTTCATTCGACCTCAGTGGCGGGAATAGCCAAGGGTGTGCCCGCGTTTGCGACGGCGGGCCGATATCCCCACATTGCAAAATAGAATACGAAAGCGTGACAAACGAGCGGAACCACAAACGCACGTTGGATGCTCCAGGCATCGGAAATCCTGCCCATGACCCAGGGGCAGACCGCGCCTCCGATGATGGCCATGACCAGCAGGGAAGATCCCAGCTTCGTGTACGGGCCTAGGCTCTTCAGGCTCAGGGCGAAAATCGTGGGGAACATGATGGAGTGAAAAAATCCGATCAACACAATAGCCCAGACCGGCGCTGCGCCCGAAGCGAACAGGACGACCAGAAGGCAGAGCAGCGATCCGCCAGCAAACAGGCTGAGTAGGCGTGGAGCCGCGACCTTCTGCATGATGGCAGAACCGGCGAAACGCCCGATCATGAAGCCTGCCAGGTGCGCTTGCAGATAGTGAGCGGCATCTTTTTCATGCACACCGGGGAGAGTGAACTCGGTGAAGCGGATGATGAAGCTACCGACACCAACCTGCGCTCCAACGTAGAAGAATTGGGCGAGCACGCCCTTGATCAAGTGTGGAAACGCCAGGGTACCGCTGAGCTTCGTGGATGAAGTTGTCGGCCCATCCGTGCTGGTCTCGCGGATCTCCGGCAGTTTCGTCAGGAAGATGAGCAGCGCGACGAACAGGAAGACTCCGGTAATTACGAGGTACGGAGTCTTCACCATGTTAGCCTCGGACGCCCGGTAGGACAACAACTGCGTGGGGCTCATGGCCGCGATTTCTGCAGGCGTGTGCTCGATGCCCGAGAGAATAAATCTGGAGCCGACCAGAGCGATCATTACGGCGCCCGCTGCATTGAAGGACTGGGCCAGATTCAATCTTCGTTCCGAGCTGTCGGCGGGACCCAGCGTGGTCACATACGGGTTGGCGGCGACTTCCAGCACCGACTGTCCACACGCCATCAGGAAAAGCGCGAATAGGAAGAATCCGTAGATTCTCACAGAGGCTGCAGGAATGAAGAGGATCGTGCCTGTGGAGCAGACCAGCAGGCCGATGAGGATTCCGCGCTTGTAGCCCACGCGCTGCATCAGCCATCCCGCGGGCAGAGCGGCGAGGCAATAGCCGCCGAAGAACGCAACCTGTATGAGCGACGACCCAGAGTCTGTAAGACCAAAGGCCTTCTTGAAATGCTGGATCAGGATGTCGTTGAGGTTGACACCGATCGCCCACAAGAAGAACAAGCTGGTTACGAGGACCAGTGGCACGACGTAACGTCGCTCGGTGATGGTTGGGGATGGCTTGTTCGCCGATGTCATGTGAGTGCACGGTCCAGGTGAACGTATCCGCCGTCGACGAACAAGTGCTGGCCCGTGGTGTGGCTCGATTTCGCCGAGATCAGGAACACAACCATTGCAGCGATCTCCTCCGACGTAGTCATGCGCTGCTCGAGTGGAATCTTGGTGAGAATGGTCTTCAACTTATCTTCGGGATTCGGAAAGGTGTCCAGCCAACTGCGATATAGCGGAGTCATAACTTCCGCGGGGATGACGGTGTTGACGCGAATGCCGTAGGGCAGCAGTTCGGCCGCCCACTCGCGGGTCAGAGCCATGATTGCGCCTTTTGAGGATGCGTAGCCCGAGGTGCTCCCCTGTCCGGTGACCGCGGTCTTGGAGCCGACGTTGACGATGGAACCGCGGGAACGTTTCAAATGGGGCAGGGAATAGTGGGCCATGCCGTAGTAATGCACCAGATTGCGGTTGAGCGAGGCGACGTACTCGCTGACGCTTCCATATTCCAAGCCGACTTTGTCGTTGCGTCCTGCATTATTTACGAGCGCATCGATGCGCCCAAAATTCTTCAGAGTTTGCTCGACGGATTGCGCACAGCTTTCCGGGGTGGCGAGATCGACCGTGATGAGCCCGCAGGTTGCGCCGCTGTTTTGCAATTCACTCTGCAGTTGCTTGCCGGCTTCGGCGTCGCGGCCGATGATCACGGGGATCGCGCCTTCGGCGGCGCAGGCATGGACAATCGCCGCGCCAATTCCCTTGGCTCCGCCGGTGACGATGACGACTTTACCTTTCAGTTGCAGGTCCATGTGCTAGCCTCGCAGGTTGAAGAAGCCGCCGTCGATCGGATAGTCCGCGCCCGTGATGAACGCAGCTTCGTCCGAGCATAAGAAGAGTGCAAGGGAAGCGACTTCCGCCGGTTCCGCCATTCGTCCGATCGGTTGTGACTTTGCCAGCTTCTCGAACATTTCCTTCTCGCGTCCCGGATAGTTCTTCTGCAGATAGTCGTCGACGAACGGCGTATGAACTCGAGCGGGCGAAACGCAATTGCAGCGGATCTTATGCGCGAGATAGTCCTTCGCCACGGAATATGTCATAGCGACGACCGCGCCTTTGCTCATCGAGTAAGCGAAACGGTCGGGCAAGCCTGACGATCCGGCAATTGATGCCATATTCACGATGACTCCGCCGCCGGAGTTCTTCATGTGCCCGACGACCGCGTGCATGCAGTTATAGAACCCTTTGACGTTCACTCGAACCACGCGATCGAAGTCTGCCTCGGTAGTGCTCTCAACTGTGCCGACATGCGAGATTCCGGCGTTATTGATAAGTATGTGAATGCGGTCTCGTCGGAAAAGTTGGTCGAATAGAGCCTTCACGTCGGGTTGGCTGGTCACGTCGCAGAGGTGCGCTGAGGCGGTGCCGTCAGCTGCGGAAATTTGTTGGCAGGTTGCGGCCGCGGCGGATTCGTTCAGATCCAGAACGCGAATCACCGCGCCGTGCGCCGCCAACTTCAAAGCAATGGCCTGACCAATCCCGCTACCGCCTCCCGTGACGACTGCAACTTTGCCGTCGAGGCGGAAACTCTGCGCGCCTGGATTGCTCACAGAGAAACGCCTCGTTTCCAGGGGATGAAATCTTCCTGAGCCCTCTGCTCGGCCTTGGTGCGGACTTCACCGTTCGCTACTTGGATTACGAGATCGAGGATGGCTTCTCCCATCTCCTCGATTGTCTTCTCCCCCGAGACGACTGCTCCGGTGTCGATGTCGATGATGTCGTGCATGCGCTTCGCTAAATCTGAGTTTGTCGAAAGCTTGACGACTGGCGCGATTGGATTCCCGGTGGGCGTGCCGAGACCGGTGGTGAACAAAACGACGCTGGCCCCGGCGCCGACTTGTGCTGTGACGCATTCGACGTCGTTGCCGGGCGTGCACTGCAGATTGAGTCCGGGCTCAGCCGAGTACTCCGGATAGTCGAGTACCGCGGTTACGGGAGATGTGCCGCCTTTTTTTGCTGCACCGGCCGATTTCATCGCGTCTGTCAAAAGACCGTCGCGCATATTTCCCGGTGAAGGATTCATGTCGAAGCCGGAGCGCACGGCTGCGGCGCGCGCCGCGTAGTCGCGCATCAGGTGAATGAACCGGTTGCCGACTTCCTTGTTCTTGCCGCGATTGATGAGTTCCTGTTCCACACCGCACAACTCTGGGAACTCCGAGAGGATTGTCCGTCCTCCCAGGGCGGCGAGCAGGTCGGCTGTGTGCCCGATAGCGGGATTCGCAGAGATGCCTGAGAATCCGTCTGAGCCTCCGCACTTCAGGCCAACACACAAATCGGCGAGAGGCGCAGGAGTGCGCTGCGCCTTGTTCGCTTCGACCAGGCCGAGAAACGTCTGGCGGATTGCATCCGACATCATTTGCGCTTCGGAACCGCTGCGTTGCTGCTCGAGGATGACCAGCGGTTTGTCGAACTTGGGATTGCGTTTGCGAATCTCGTCGCGGAGGATCGGAATTTGCGCGTGCTGGCAACCGAGACTTAGCACCGTGGCTCCCGCGACGTTGGGGTGGTGGATGTAGCCCGCGATGAGGCCGCAGAGGTTGTTCGAGTCTTCCCGGGTGCCGCCACAACCGCCTTCGTGGAGAAGAAACCGGATGCCATCGATGTTCTCGAACAGCCGGCTGCGCGGCGTCAGAGCGGTCTCCGTGGGGAGCGCGCGAACGTCGATCTTGTCCACCTGTCCTTCTCGATATAGTTTTGCCAGTTCTGCAACTTGGTGGCGGTAGAGTTGGGGGGCAGCGAAACCCAGTTCTTCTTCCAGTGACTGCTTGAGAACCTCTATGTTCTTGTTCTCGCAAAAAACCAGAGGAACGACGAGCCAATAGTTTCGCGTGCCCACTTGACCGTCGGAGCGGCGGTATCCCAGGAACGTTTGTTGCTTCCGGTGCGAGACGTTGGGGGGAGTCCAATGAAATTCACCCGACTGCTCCTGGAACGGAGCGGCCTGATGTTGGATGTTGCCAGTCGTCAGGAGTTCTCCAGCCGCGATGGGTTTGACGGCTCGGCCCACCAGAACTCCGTACATGAGGACATTGTCTCCCACGGCGAGGGCGCGCATGGCGAATTTGTGTTTGGCAGGAACGTTCCTCGGGAGAGAGTAGATCTCGCCGTCGAATGCGATTCGATCGCCGGCTTTCAAGTCGGAGAGTGCGATCAAGACGTTGTCGCGGGAATCGAGTTGGAGAACGTTGAGATGCATCGCAGTTTCGAGCCCGCCTATTGTAAAACATCGGTCCGGCGAAGCTTCTGGATGATTGTCAATGACCGGCCAGTCGCCAGAACCGTTGGGCGTTGCCGCCGAGCACGGCCTCACGAGTTTCCGGTTTTTGTCCACTCAGGTACTTCTGCACGACTCGGACAGTCCGCTCATACGAGGCGGCCACGAGGCACACCGGCCAGTCCGAACCAATCATCAGGCGATCCGGTCCGAACGATTCAAAGGCGACTTCGAGGAATGGGACGATCTGCTCGGGCTGCCAATGCTGCCAGTCAGCTTCAGTGACCAGTCCCGACAATTTGCAATATAGGTTGGGGAATTCGGATAACTGTTTGATCCCGTGTGCCCATGAATCGATGTGGCCGCTCTTGATCGGCGGCTTGGCGAGATGATCGAGGACGAAGCGCTGGCGTGGGAAACGCTCGACAAACTCAGCGGCGACCGAAAGATGTTTCGTGTAAATCAGGATGTCGTAAGCGAGATCGAACTCTTCGAGCGCGGAAATTCCGCGCAGAAATTCTGGTTGTAGCAGGAACCGGTCGTACGGTTCACTCTGGACGATGTGGCGGACGCCCACCAGTTTGGGATTCCGAGCCAAAGCTTTCAGGTGAGGCCGAATGTCCGGCGACCGCAAGTCAACCCAGCCGACCACGCCGAGAATAGACGGAGAGCGCTCTGCCAACTCAAGAAGCCAGCGTGTCTCTTCCACTGTCTGGCGTGCTTGAACCACAACTGAGCCCTGGAAGTCGCTGCCGGCCAACTCCGGCTTGAGGTCCGCTGGTAGAAAATCGCGGCAGAGGGTAGACATGGAATCATCGATCCAGTCATATTCGGCCGGGTTGTAAATCCAAAAATGCTGGTGCGCGTCAATGTGCATGGAAGGAATTCATCAGCGCCACACGCTAGCGCCATGGGTGCGCCTGATTATAGACGAGGCGCGCCTTTTGGACGGTTTTCTGGATTGACGGAGGCCTAACGCGGGCGCACCTCCAGTTGGACCGGTCGTGCGATCGAGCTGACTTCCGGGTCATAGTACTCATAGACGCGCGACTGAAATGTTCGCGCGCGGATGGGATACTTGGCTCGCAGGCGAAAATGCAGAGCGACCGAATCGCTGGGCGCGATGGAATCGAAGTAGAGGATCGCCTGCGTCGCAGTGAGGCTGAACTTCTCCAGGCGAGCCCTCTTAGGGCTGGCGCTTTTCTCAATGTAGGTTTGCAGGTCCTCGCTGAGCAAGTCGAATCCCGGCGGAATTCCGATGTCAACCATCACCATGTTCGCGGCTTTGGGCAGATTATTTTTGACGGTAGCGGTGGCAGTCGCGATGTCGTCCTGAGCGAGGTGAGTGCGATCGTAGGTCACGTTGATCGACATCGGTTCGTTCGCCGGTTTCTCATCCCAAGGAAGGAAGTAACTGCCGACCACCTGGTACGCCAGGCCGCCCTTTCCTTCGAATCGGATTTCGACGGTGTTGGAGTCTTCCGAACCGATGGCCTTTGCCCCGACGCCCTTGAACACGAACTGATGGAGCAGGTCATTGTTCTCTGGGGTCAGCGTGAGTTTCTCGACCGGCTTACCGTTGAGTAGGACTTCGAGAGTGCCTTGAACGTCGGCTGCACCTTTTTCGGTTGCAAGCAGCAGAGCGCGTAGCGCCATGATGGTCGCTTGCGTCGTGCCCCATGTGCCCGAAGCATCTTTCTTGGAGGCGATGTAATTCAGGGCCTTGCGCGCAGTGCCCGATGCCTCGCCCCATTTGAGCAGCGCCTGCACGGCGAGTCCCGTAGTCTCCGCGCTGGCGCTGGCACCGGTGGCGTAGACGCCGGTTTCTTCCGAGTTCCACCAGGCTTGCTCATCCTTCTCTGTGCGTGAGTCGAGCAGAAGTTGCATGGCCTGGCCGGTGAAGGCTCGATCTTTCTCGCCATTGGCGGATCCAAAGTCAGTGGCGAAGTTGGCGACGACAGCGAGGGTGTAGGTGTCGACCTTGGCGCTCATGTGGCCGTCGATAAACTGCTTTGCTTTTTCCACTGTGGAACCCTGGTACCCAGTGTTCTCGAGCGACCACGCGATGTATGCGGTGATGCGAAGCACGTCGGAGTTGTAGCGGTTCGTGGCGCCCTCATTAATGAACTGCGTGTCGGGCTTCCAACTTCCATCCGCTTGCTGCTGCGAAGCGAGCCACTGTTGCGTTCGTGCGATCAGTCTTGCGTCTACGTCATAAACCTTCGACATGTCGCTGAACTCCATCAGGCCGTAAGCCGTCAGGATCTTGTTGGCGGGCGCGCTGCCGAACCAGGAAAATCCACCGCCCGGAACCTCAAAGGTCAGCAGGCGCTGGTAGCCGTTGGCGATATATCCCTCGGCCTTAGCATGGACTTCGGGAGTCAGTTTCTTCGTGCGCTTCATGTAATCGAGCGCCAGAACGTTCGGGTAGGTGCTGGAAGAGGTCTGCTCAAAGCAGCCGCCGGGCATGCGCAGAATGCTGTCCATGCCTTCGATCACCTGGCTGAGCGGCCCGGGGTAGAGCCTGACGAAAATCTTGCTGGCGTCGGGAACGGAATTCGCGGGGAAGTTGAGTTCGTGTTGAACCGTGTTTTCCAGTCGTCCGTTGAAGACCATGTTCTGTTCGCGCCCGTTGGGAATGACTTCGATCTCGCGAACCACGATGTCTGCGCGCTCTGCGTTACCATTCATGCGAGCCGAAAGCGTCAGCTTGAACTTGCCGATGCGCCGGGCTTCTAGAGTGAACTGCGATCCACCTACGCGTGCAGACTCAACGGCGATGGACTTGTCGGAGACATCATCGACCAGCGAGAACCAGTCATCCGGTTGCAGTTTGAGGCTGACATCTCCGCGCGCGCCTGAATAGTTGTACACGGCTACGGGGACTGAGACTCGATCGCCTTGAGTGAGTGTGACCGGCAGATCGAGGTCAACGAAAAAATCCTGAAAGACTTTCAGGCTCGAGGTGCCGCTGCCCAGGGCTCCATGGGTAGTGGACGCGAGCATCGCCATGCGCCACGTGGTGATGGAGTCTGCCAGAGGTATCGTGATGGTGGCCGATCCGTTTTGGTCGGTAATGATTTCGGGGTTGATGTAGAGAGCCTCGGGGAAGTACGAACGGACGTGGGCGGACGGACCGGGGGCCTCTTTCTTGTCCTTGGCTCGGCGCTCAATGGTTGTGGATGTTCCAATGTCGATTGCGCCTGGCGCCATAGGTCGAGGCACAGCAAGATCCGTAAAATCGCGGCCATTGATCGCGAGGGCAGCCACCTGCCCAGCCACCTGGACATTGCCGCCTATGGCCTTAAAGACTCCGTTGCGCGTCTCAACGATTACAGCGGCTGCGCTGACTTCAACGGTCTCGCTCACAGAGCCAACCGACAGAATCGCGGAGAGCACTGCACGATCGCGCGCGCGAAGAGTGAGTCGGCGCGAAGCAGTTTTGAATCCGGCGAGAGATACGTTGAGATCGTACCGGCCGGCTGGCAGACCTGCCAGAGTGAATTGCCCTGCATCATTTGCGGCCACCGTTCGTGTCTTTCCGGTGGAAGCTTCGCGAATGGCGACACTGGCTCCTGAAACCACTGCGCCAGTGGGGTCGGTGACCGTGCCCGCGATTTCCGCGAGACCATTGAACGGTCCGTGGTCATGTTCGAGGTTGAGCGTAATCGTGCCCGAGTCTGGGTGGCCCAGGACGCTCCCGCTGCGAACCTCGACATACGCCGCCATATCATCGGGGGTATTGAAGCGGTGATCGGGGCCCGCGCTGCGCACGACGTAGTGAGTCTTGTCGCGATACCACTGCACGGGTTCGAGGCGAAATTGGGTTCCCCAGGAGTCGAGAAGCTCGGCCCCGCCGGTCTTCGAAATTCTCGCGAAGACCCTCGTCAGATCACCCTTCTCCTGGTTATCGCGGTAAGCACGGCTTAGGTGTTCCGCCAATTGGTGTACCTGGTCCAGGAAGCGGGCCTGATAGCGTCCGGCATACTCGGGGTATTTCGTCATGGGCACGGTCCGGCCAAACTCGGTCTCAAACTTGTTTGCGCCGACCAATTCCGTGGCTGAAAACAAGGCGCGAGCGGCGCGGTTGCGCTGTTCGGTTTTCGACTCCTCCACCGGTTCGACGATCTCCGACATGCCCATGGAGTGAATTTCATAGCGCGGCTTCATCACTTCCTGCTCAAGGTAGAAGAAGACCTTGGCGAAGCCGGGCTGCTTCTCAGCCAGAGCGAAGACAGCCTCATCCACGACCTGCAGCCCCAGAGCGGCGCTCACGCCCTCACCCCTAGAGTTGGTCACGTGGAAGCGGATGCGGGCTTCACCGCCCGGCTTGTAAACGGGCGCATCGGTCACGGCGTCGATCTTCAGTTCATCAGCCGGTCGCACGAAGATCAGCCTGTGATCGGCAACTGGCTGGGCATTGCGCCCGAAAAGATAAGCATTGAAGTCCACCGTTCCCGCCAATTCGGGCGTCACGGTCAGAGAGAATTCGGCGTGGCCGTTCTCGATGTCGAGATCCCGGGTCAGCACCGTCTGGCCGTCTTTGACGATGTCCAGATAAGCAGCGCCTCGTTTCCTGGTGGAGAAGACTCTTAGGTCAATGCGGTCGCCTGCCTTGTAGACCGCGCGTTCGGTGCGCAGAAGAATTTGATCCTCGCCCTGGCGGCTTTGCAATTGAACCGTACTCGACGCATGATTTCCTTCGTCGTCCTGACCCTCGATCTCCAGGATTTCTGTTCCCGCACTGGGACTAATGCTGACGACGGCAACCCCGCCCGCGTCGGTGGTTGCATGCTGGTCGGCATTTCCCTCCACATGAACCTTTAGGTTGGCGCGGGCCGGCGTTCCATCAGGGTAAGATGTCAAAATGAAAATCTGATTGTCCAGATCGGGGACAAGGGTGCCTCCCTCCGGAACGGCCGCGATGAGTAGAGGCGATTCGCTGACGGTAATCGGCTCGCCGCGAGTTTCCGCGTGCTCCGCGGAGTCTTTCACCGTAGCCTCGATCAGAACGCGGGCTGCGCCCTGACTGAGCGGACGTCCGGCAAAATACTTAGGCAGCGTCAGATCGAAGTGGTACGCGCCATCATGATCCGTCTTGCCGTGCACCGAGGCCACTTCAAACACGGAAACATCCATGCTTGAAGCTTTGACCGTGATCCCCGCATCGTCGACCGGTTTGCCGAAGAAGTAGTTGGCTCGCACGGTTCCGGTAACGTGATCGCCCGGGCGGTAGCCGCGCTTCGTCTTGCTGCCGCTGCCCACGAAATCAACGGCGACCTTGAATTTCGGCAGAACATAGCGTTCCACGTTGAGAGCTATCTCGGCTGTGTTCGTTGGGGCTTCACTCTCCCCCATCAAAGCGCGGAGGTGGTACGTGCCCAGGTTAACTTCGTCGGCGAGTCCAAATTCTGCTGAGGCAATTCCGAACTTGTCGGTTTGCGTCGCTTTCTTGAATACCTTGTTGCCGCGAGAGTCTTCGACTTCAAAGGTCAGCTTGCGGTTCGCGGCGGCCTCGTGATTGGAACGATCGAGCGCCAGCGCGCGCACGTGAAGCGTCTGTCCCGGCTGATAAATCGGCTTCTCGGTGGTGAGAAGAATCGAAACCTTGTCTTCGAGCCGAATGGTTTGCATGAATTCTGTCGAGCCGATCGGTGTGTCTACCGCGTAGCGCAATTGATAATTTCCCACTACGCCGGCCGGGAACCGGAATTGCGCTTCGGTCGTCCCTCGCCGATTGAGTCGTCCTGTGAAGAGCAGCCGAGGTTTCTGCTCGGGCACCAACAACTCGATCTGGACAGAACTGCGCCCGGCAATGACCGCGTCGTGGGAATCGGTGACGATGACTCGCACAGCCGCATCGCCGCCGGTCAAGTAGGATTGCTGGCCGAGAATGTGAAGCACCGGCCTGCGCAGGATCTGCGAGATCGACTCCGTGCCTTCGATCCCGGCGCTCTTGCCGTCGCTGTATGCGAAGCGGTAGCGCACCCGGTGCCACACTAACTCGTCAAGGGCCAGCGGCTTCGCCAGCTTAATCTGTTCATGCCAGGACCCTGTGCCCTCAGCCACCTCGAGTGGCCGGTCCAGGTGCCCGAGGACTTGGTCCTCCGGATCCAGAATTTCCATGGTAAGTTGTCCCGCACCGGAATGAGCGGCGTCGTAAGGAATTGCCACGTCCACGACGCCGTGACCATAGGTCGCACTGGCGACTGCTTCGCTATTGCTGGCCTGGAACTGCTGGACTGTCACGATCGCGGCAACGATTAGAAGGACAGGAAGGAAAAACAACCAGAGTTTGTGTGAAGTGGAGTATCCGTCGGAATCTTCCATAGCGTCTCCGTGAGGCCGTCAGCAGTGCTTCTACTGACTGGCTTGCACTCACGATAAGAACGCTCTGCTTCCGGACTCTTGCGAAGAAGTTAGCTCAGGCGTTGCCGATCCGCGTCGAAGGAACTGAAATCCAGCGGTCGCCGGGACATTTCGTAATTACATTTTGGTCACTACGGGAAGAATCTTTGGAAGCTCCGATGCCGAGCTGGGACATTGCTGCGTTGCGGAGAGTGAACTCTTATGACGGTAGAAAAAAATATGGCTGACGGGATTCCTATTGTCCCCGTCAGCCCGAAGATTTTATATCCAAGGGTCCGGCTTCAATCACGACCGCTGGTTTCGTCAACCGGGTCGCTTTGAGCCGTCAGCCTGCTAGCTCAACGGCGGCAGAGTCGTTTGGCAATTAGGCTGTTTGGGTGGGCACAGAATGAGCGGGCCCCCGTCTGCGGCGGAAATGGGCTGAACGCTTGCTGCGATGAACGTACCTACCATCCCTACGGCCAGAATCGCGATCCTAATAGCCAGCTTTGCATTCATCTTTACCATTGTCTTGCTCCTTGTTCCTGGGGATTTTGTTTCCTTGCTCGGGCCGTCCGTCGCAAGTGACCTTAGTAATGCAAGCTGCGTACCAAACCCGACGTAACGGTCTGATGCGTGCAATGCCCAGAATTTCCCCCAAAAACCGGGGATAAACCAGTTTCCCGGCCCGGGCGACCCCTGATCTCCTCCCGGACGGGGCTCGGCAGACCAAACAAAAGCGCTAGTGCGTAACATTTATGTTAGGTAGAGGGCGGACCCGGGAGGGTCCGGGTATACTCATTGCGTCATGGGCGATTCGGGCGAACAGGCTGTCGCTGCCACGGGCGGGCCACGGCTGGAAGCCGTAAGCGGGCCCCTTAAGGGGAAACTCTTTCCGCTGACGGGGGACGAGGTCTCGATCGGCCGGGATCCGTCTAATGAGATCTCGCTGCTCGACTCCCTGGTATCGAGGCGCCATTGCATCATCCGTAAGGAAGCGAACGGATTCCGGCTTCAGGATCTGGAAAGCCGGAACAACACTTTTATCAGCGGCGTGCCTGTCAGGGATAGGGTGCTCGTCCATGGGGACCAGATCCGGGTCGGCAACTCGATCCTTGTCTTCCAGGGATCAGACACTGGGTCACCTCCAGGGACCGCCTCTCTGAGCCTTGACGCTACTCCCATGCCGGGTGCGGCGACCGTAATCCTCCGCAAAGAGGATGCCCGGTACCTGCAGCCTTCCCGGCCTG
>OBLW0100002718.1_pt1 | contig 14187 bp, 5 predicted proteins | sample 1520161 | NCBI WGS metagenome assembly OBLW01 (sample SAMEA3539309, study PRJEB22396) | soil metagenome | biome: tundra; feature: field; material: soil | place: USA | collected 2010-05 | depth 0.15 m
CACCGAGATCTACACTCTTTCCCTACACGACGCTCTTCCGATCTGGACAGAAGTTCTCGCAGTTCCACGGAAGTGGCCACTTTCGCTTGGCTTCCCGTGATAAAACGAGGCGCGTCAGGCGTCTGGGCATGCGCGGGTAGAAGTGGCTCTTCCTTGATAGCCTTGAGCACCCGGTCGAATACGGGGCGGAGCAGGCTGGCGTCGGCAAAATCAGCCCGTTTGAGTGGCAGCGTGCTTAGCGCTTCAGCATCCAGGACATCCCGGTCACGAAGCCAACGTAATGCCTCCACGACAAGCTCACCCGCCTCCGTTGCGAGGTAACGGTTCCAATCGTTCGAGTCGTCCTCGACCGGCTCATGGACATCCTCCCGGTTGGCGATTGTTCTGAATGGTCCCTGAATCAGGAAGCCAAGATGGGTTTCCCGCTTTGTTGGGAAGTAGACGCGCAGTCGGGCATTTGGCACCGGCGCTATCTTCAGCGGACTTTGCTGGTCCGAGCAAACCAACCTGAAGGCAACCTCGACAGAGTGTGAGGCTTCTTTGACCGGTCGTCGGAAGACAAACCAGTCTTCATGCTCATCGCTCCCAGCAATGCGACTTCGCAACTTAAGTCTTGGCGTTATATCCGTGTCTGACTGAACTCGTGAATGCGATCCGCTGGGAATCCCTCCCACCGACCAGGAAACCTCTGTGATATGTCGCAGGAACAGCAGCGCGCGACGCTCCAAGTGCTCCAGCCCTCGCTGAATGTGGGAGAATGCTGACTCCCTCGCCTTTTCGTCGCCGGCAAACGGCAAAACAAAGAGAGTTTCCTCCGGCGCCAAGTCTCGGCGTTCGACCAACTTCAGGCGAATGTAACGGTATATTTGAAAGCGTTCTCGCCCCGAAAAGACCTCTGGCGTGTCAGTGAACGCGTAAACCGACTTGAAGCCAATTCCCTTCTTCCCGATCATGTTCAAGTCGGTCGTCTTCGTGCTCCTAAAGACGTCGCTAATGCTCCCAACATCCTTGTCGTTAAACGGTTGCCCAAAATGTCGAACCTCCAACCGGTCGGAAAATAACGAGAATGTTACATGCCTTGGCAGCGCGTTGTCGGGGGCCAAAGTGAGGCGCCGGGCAAGCGCGTCCTCAGCATTTTGGAGTAGCTCGTAAATAAAGTGCGTGCGCTCGCTATAGAGCTCCTTTGCAAGATGATCGCCGATGTCATCGAACTCGTGGCCCCGCCTGTGGATGTTCTCCTCAGTGATCCTCGAATACTTGTCAGTCAACTCCTGTTGCTCGGTCATGGGTGCACCTCTAAAATCCCAATAGCTACCCTCTCCCGAATAATGTCTGCCTGTCTGCGATGTTCGATTTCTGCTCGGCGCACGGCATGCTCGCGGTCGGCGCGGGCCAATTCAGCGGTTTTCATTCGCCGAATCCGTTCTTCCCGGGCATTCGCTAGTTCCGCCTGAATGCGGGCAAGCCTGTTGCGATGGTAGGCGTCCAAGCTGGCCAGCTTCAGTTCGACCAACCGAGTGTTGTGCACGGCAAGGGCCGAGAGGGCAGCATCACGCTCGCGTTGAATGCGTTCGTCAAGGCCGGCAAGGGCACGTTCGATTCCGGGTGGGTCAGCGGCTGGCGGTGCAGCGGTTACGGTTCGGTTGAGGAGAAGCAGCAGTCGCTGCGCCAGTTCGGGAGCCTCTTGCTGGCTCGCGAGACTCCATGCGAGCGGCACCAGGCGCACTTCAGGCCGAATCGCGACAATTTCCCATAGATCGCACGCAAACACGTAGATGCCGGCGGGCACGTCCGTGCTGTTCACGCGCAGGCAGGCGGCAAGAGGCTGCTGTTGACGCTTGAGTTCTTCTGTTGCGAGCCGGGCCAGAGGATGGACGGGCGTGACGAACGGTAAGTCGCGGTGTTCGACGGCCGTGGCCTGGTCAAAAGTGACAAGGAGATGAGGCTCCGCGCCTTCGAGCCAGCGGCGGAATGTGGTGAGTGACCGGTCAGGTGGCTGCCACGAACGGAGTTTGTGGGAAAGTGCCGCACGGGCCTCTTTGTTGAGGCGGAGGCGAAATAGAGCCTGATCTTCTCGGTCGGATTCCAGCGCACCGCCATATCCAGGCCGGGCGAGGAAGAATTGGATCATGGCCCGTAGTTCGTGCGGGGCGATGAAACGCCCCTCTGCTTGAGCGGACGCGGCCTCATCCGTCAGCGCTTGGTCGAGGCCGAGAAGGGCGCCGCCTTCCTGTTCCAGCCGGCGCTGCTCTTCCAGGACACGCAACGCATTGTCAGCAATCTGACGTGCCTTCGCCTCAGCTTGTTCCGGTGTGAGTTGCGGGTTGCGGGCGATTTCGAGAAGCTGTTCGGTGACGGCCATTTCGCCAAGCACTTCTTCGCAGTCGCCCACCGTGTCGCGGAAGATGCCAAGCCGCTCAAAGCAGCGGAAAAAGATGCGCTCCTCCACGGTGCCGGGGGTAATGAAGTTGAAGATGAACACCTTGTCGCTGCGCTGGCCGAAGCGGTCAATGCGGCCGATGCGTTGCTCCAGCCGCATGGGATTCCATGGAATGTCGTAGTTGACGAGCCGATCGCAGAATTCGTAGTCGAGACCCTCGCAACCGACCTCAGAAGAGAGCAGGATGTCGAGGGCATCGGGATCGGAGAATGGCCTACGAAAACAATCTCGAAGCTGGCCACGTGTGGGCTCGTTGGTTCCAACATTGCGGTCTTCGTCCAGATCGTCGGGAGTCTGACCGGTGATGAGGCCAACGCGGAAACCCCCAACGCGAAGGTGGCGTTCCAAGTATCGGAGGGTGTGGATGAAGAAAGAGAAAACCAACAGCTTACGTGGGCCAGGGGCTTCAGCCGTGGTTCGTGCAATGGCCAAGAGTGCTTCGAGCTTGGGATCGTCGGGCGGCAATTGGCGGGCTTGCGTGCGCAGCGACTCGGCTTTGCGGCGGAGTGGTTCCGGCAACTCAAAGTCTTCATCCTCGTCGTCCCAGGCATCAGTGAGCCGCGCAGCGGAGAACCGGCCTGTTTCAATGAATATGTCAAGCGCTGGCAACAGCGCGGGGAGGCAGCTGGCTGCCTGGCGTTCCAGCATGTCCACGATGAGCCGGATGACAAGCGGGTCGTAGCGGAGCAGTAGAACCTGGGTGCGGAACTCAATGAGCGCCCGGTAGAATTCTTCTTGCGCAGGTGTAAACGGCACGCTGACCGTATGGGGCTCGCGAACCGTGAAGCGGCCGATGTCGCGTCGCCGGGTGCGATTCATCACATGGGCGAGCGTGTGAAGCTCCTCCAAGTCACGCAGGAACCGGATACGGTCAGCATCGGTCGGTGCCGTTGGGGACGCAAGCGCGCCGAGGCAATCACTGAAGCGCGGATCCGTGATCAGCGTGCGCATGCCCCACGAAGTTGTAGCCGCAGAATGCAAAGAGGCAGCTGCATCGCGAATCCAAGAATCAGCAGGTTGTCGGCTTCGGACATGTCGAATCGCTTGATTGATGTGCCGGTTAGGTTCGACCATTTCCCGAAACACTGCTTCATCCGGAAACAGGTCAGGCCGGAGCAGGTTTACCAGCGTGAAGAGGTTTCGAGAAGCAAGATGAACTGGCGTAGCCGAAAGAAGTATCGCCGCCTCGCTGTTATCGCAGATAAAGCGGGCTAGTTGATTGGAGTTGGTGTCCGTGTTCCGCAGGTGATGGGCTTCATCGAAAATAGCGAGGCTGAACTGCGCTGGGGGATCCAGATTGGCCAAGCCTGGACGAGGGTTTCTGCCCTCTGTCCCGAAGAGGTAGTCGGGATTTCGAAAAAGTTCCAGATGCACGATGGCCCGGGCGTATTTGGCCGGCCAGGCGCCATCGAGATGGGCCTCGCGGAGGCAGTAGCGAAGCGTCTCCGCCTTGAGTGGATGAAAATCCTCATCGAAGCGGCGCATTTCGGCTCGCCACTTGGTAACGAGCGCCTTGGGGCACACGATGATCACGTTTTCGAGCCGTTGCCGCGATTGAAGCTCCTTCAGCATCAACCCGGCCTCGATTGTCTTTCCAACGCCGACCTCGTCTGCTACCAGCAGGCGCGGACGATCGGACCTGAGCAACCGGAGGAGTGGTTTGAACTGGAATGGGATAAACTGAATCCTCGCGGCGTGCAGAGCGTAGAGGTTGTCAGTTAGCGGATTCGCCAAACGCAGGGCTGTGAGGCGAGCACAGAACTCTTCGGCGGACAACAGGCGATCCTGCGCCAAGACCATAGGGCTGAACGCCCCCCTGCTTGGCTGAGCCGCCAGCACGAGTTGCTCTTGATAGTATTCGCGGATTTCAGACGGCGAATGGAAAACACGGTAACGATTTCGACCAGCAACAGCCGGCATCACCTCAATCACCGGCCCTTGTCGGGCGGTGTCAACCTTGACGCAAACGAGCTGACCAATCGAGAATTCCGCTTCCATGGTGTTGTGGTTGGATGCCATCTGTGACGAAGTCCTGTTGTTTACCTCCTCTATCGCGTTGGTTGTTGTGCGGTTCCGTTGCGAATGAATGGAATCCACACGCTTCGCATGTATTCCTCTCCGAAAAGATCGCTATGATCTGAAAACTCCTCATGCATTTCGATGAGTCCATTGGGCTTTATCGCAAACCCGAAGCGACCAGCATCGCCTAATCCAGGGGCGAACCGAGCGAATCGGAGTGCTGTATCGGATCTTCCAATGATGTTAAGTATTTTCGCAACCCGACTGATCGCACTGCCCCAATCAAAGGAGCGCGGGAGCGCAGAACCGAGCAGCAAGAGCCTGTCGCATTTTACCTCAGGGAAGCGGCGGATGGCATGACTCACTATGTATGTGCCAAAACTGTGAGCGACAAAAACGACTTCGGGACGGTCTTTGAAACAGTTGAGAAGCTGGTTGTAGAACAGCTGAAACAGACGGATCTGTTTGTTCCTTGCGAAAGGATTTATTATTGCTGCCCGAAATTCACCATAGTCATAGGGCCTGTATAGGTAACGTTCTCCGTCAGTTTCACGATTCAGCAATAGGCTCAACACATTCTTCCAATCCCCTCTGGTGTTGAAGCCATGAACTGCAATTACTAGAATGTCCTTCCGTCCCAAATCTCTCTCGGTTGCAAATTGCTCAGCGGACAGAATGTCCCTTCGCACTCGTTCGGGAGGATTGAGGCGCTCGTTCTGATGGACAAACCGGTCTGCTATAAGGTCGCCGGCCTTTCTGATCAAGATAGAGCGCGCCTCCGGAGGAGCGTTGTCAAGAACCTGGCGAAGTTCCGCATCCGATAGCAAGCGGATGAGGTATTGGCATATCCCCTCGGCATTCGGAGCGCTGAGAACTGCTACGAACAGGCGCATGTCTTCCCTGGAATTCCTCCGGTTCTTGGCAACTGCCCTCGCACAGTATGACTCCAGTAAACTCGCGTGAGTAAAGCGATATGACTCAGGACCAGCGGTCGTTATAACATCGGTTGCAACAACCGCTTCTGCCAATTCTGCAGCCGGGACATCATGGAAGCCAACCTCGCCGGCAATGCCCAGAATACTAGCCGCTGTAAACTCAAGAGCCCCACGCACCAAAGTATCTAGAGCAAGGATTTCCAAGACGGAGTCAATAACCGGGGGGGGGACTGACGCGGGAAGCACCGACTTCGTATGCCCACGCCATGCGACATACCGGGGGATTTCCCGCAGCAGGTAATCGCGAATATCAACAGCATGGGCCAACGCGTTCCGCATTGTGAAGAGGAAAGCTGGCCTCTTTGCAATGTTCATCAAGGCCGGGTCATTCTTTAGGGCCGTGAGCAAGAGTTCTTTTCTTGGGACCGTGGAAAGCGCCTCTATCACCTGAGCATCACTCAACATCGGAATTTCCAGCCTTTGCCACCCCGGCCACTCCTCATTGAGAACACATTGGGGGCGTGACGATACTACAAAAGGTGAATTGGGCAGCAAGGAAGCAAGATCTAAAATCTCTTTTCTGAGTTGAGAGCGAAATACTGGGGCTACTTCATCGAAACCATCGAGTAGGATAGCGGGTTGAGGGAGTTCTTTCCCAAATGAGAGGATTTCGTTGACATCAAGATTTGGGGTGAACCTTTCTACGGACACCTGTAGCAAGTCGCCAATTATACTGCCATAGTTACGCAGCGAGGCGAAAATCGGTGCATGGGAAGCTGTTTGCGCCGCATGAAGCGTGGTCCAATCTAGAAGCGTTGTCTTTCCGGTCCCGGGAGCGCCGAGCAAGAGGGTTCTCGCACCAGGGGTGAGTAGGACCTGAGGTGATAGCCTTGTTTCCTGAAAATCGGGGAGCCCTAGTTCAAGATATGGCCGTGTAGAACTGAGATAGTAACGCGAAATCGAGTGGAGGTAAGCTGCCAATGCTTCCCGATGCGCGGGTATCGTGGTGCTTAGGATCATCGTTGGCTCCTCCACGTGATGATGTTGTGGAAGGCTTCGCGCTTGTATTTGAAAACTCCGATCTCTTCTTCGATATTGGAATTTGTCTTCATACGTCGCCTTGGTGCAATTTGCCAGCATCCGGCAGGCGTCTGAGGTGACCGGACTGGCGGAGCCCCTCGAAATACACCGCAACCTGCTCGGCCAAGTAGGTCGCACGGGAGAGCAGGCCCATTTCGATGTTTCGTTGGTGTGCGGCTTCGGTGAAGTTGGCTGAGCTCAGGAAGAGCTTGGCGCGGTCCACAACCACCACCTTTGCGTGGAGGCTGGCACGGGAGTGGGAGTCAGCATCCAGGGCCCGCGGATCGAAATAGACTTCGGGAAAGGGCTGCCAAGGCCAATGACGGGTCCGAAACTCGTCGGCATACCGCAGGATGATGGCCTCGGGCGAACTGGTATCTCCAGCTTTCCGGGGAACATCCACATGGAAGATGATGCGCAACTGCGGGCGTAATCTCTTTTGCTCTGCCAGGCGCTCGAATAACAGCTTCCCGTTGTGGAAAGCATACCCCGCCAAAACGATTTCGTTCTGTGCCTCCTGGAAGAGAGACTGCACCACGGCGTAGGTGTCGGCCGTTGGAACGCCTGGCACATCTGGACCGGAGACCACCAAATCCGGAACCAGAACCCGGTCCCGGTGGCGACTGGCCACGATCGAATGAAGCAATCGGGCGATTTGAGGCGGGGCGAATACCTCATTCTCCAGGCTGGTCAACCATGCGCCTACAGCGGCGCCATTTTCACCAGCAATCGAAGCAAAAGCTGAATCTGGTGAGCTGCCGCTTAGCCACCCAGCCTCGACTGCGGTCGCCAACCCTACGAGGGCGGCGTCCGGAAGTGAGGCCAGGATGGTGTCGGCGGGGTTCATGGCATGTTGAAAAACTCGGTTCCGCAGCCTTCCACTGTGGGAACAACCAACGCGCGGTCCAGGAATTCGTTGCGTTGCTCACAGGACGTCTCAGGCACCAGAAGGCATCCATGGCACGCTGCCCCAAGCAAAGGAGCGTGGTCATGCTCCCCGGGTTGATGGTGCGCGCAGATCGGGTCGTTCGAGCAGAGGGAGGCCAGTTCCAACGCTTTGCGGGAGAAGTCTCTAATCCGGCGCGCGGCTTCCACCAACCCGCCCAGCGTTCCTTCAGCATCGGAAGATCCGGTGAATATCAGGATGCCATAGCGATCAGGCAATACCCCTTCTGCAGGCAAGGCATAGATGCGTTCACGCAACGATGAGGCTGGATACCCGCAATCCAGCGAGATAGCTGTCATCAGGAGGTGGGAGAAGGTGTGCAGCAGGTAATAAGGGACACCGGGAAACTCGCGCGAGCTGTTTGGATGTGCGCCTTCCCAAGCGGAAAATCCACCCAGCAACATCTTCGAGCGAGTTTGAACAACCGGCCGTTGCAGCCACCCTGGAAGTTTCGATGCATCGAACAGGAGAAACACCCCCTCGCCCCGATTCTCAAAAGCCGGCAGCCAATCAGCATCCCTGGCCAATGGGGCCGCTTTGATATTAAGGCTCAGTTCATCAGGAAGCTCACCGTTGATGTCGGCGCTTAGAGATTCAAATCGGGTGAATCCAACCTGAGCAACCACTTCCCGTAGGCGATGGACCAGCACCACCCGCTTGATCGGAGACATCCAGGGTGCGTCCCACGCCGCCTTGGGCAGCGCCCGGGCGAAGAAGTCACCGTCCGGCTGGTCGCTTCCAAGTTCCTCCGCAGCCTCGGCAAAAGCCTCAAACTCGACCTCCTTCACAGGGCGGTCCGCAAACTGGGCGACGCCCGCCGCTACCCGTATCACACTGGCCAGAATGTCCGCATCCGAAACGCCTGCCAGACGGGTTGCCAACTTCGGAATCTGACGCATCACGGGCAATACCGAAGCGTTTGTCGCCACCACGCTCAGGCCGTCATCCCAGAGCGATTTCACAATTTCATCGAGTGGCGCCTTTCGGTCGGGAATGGAGATGACCGAAAGGGTTTGGGAGAAATAGGCATTGCTGGCGCTGCGAATCAGCAGTCGGCTGAGTTGGTCGCAGGTCTCGTGGCTGTAGGAGCCTAGCCACGGGCGTGCCCCGTTACAGCGGCCGAGCGCCTTGCTGCCTTTCACTGCGGCCTGGGCCAGCGACCGTTTTTCCCCACAAGAGCAGGTTGCCCACACATCCACCAATGCTCCCGTGGTGCTCCGTTCTTCCAAATGCAGGCTTCCCCCGCAACCGCCCGCGTATCCGTGAATGAAGGCAGGCCAGTCGATGTCATCCACATGGCCGTGCTCACAGGCACGGACAAAACGAACAGGGACAACGTCGTATGTGTCGGCCCCCTCGCGGTATCTGCCGTTCACCAACTGGGATTCGGGCACGAGTCGGCGTCGATTTCCATTACGGCCGACCAGCGGCTCGGAGTTCTGCACCAGAAACCACCGCGGGAACTTCCAAACGACCACGCCAGGCTTACCGGCTGTGGGATCCTCCGTTGAAGGGGGTGGTGATTTCAGAACCAGCGTTGGTTTCTGCACTCGCGCCCGCAATTTGGCCACGAGCCGTGCCTCTTCGACCAGCGGTTGGGCACCTGGCGAGAAGCGCCAGTTGTCCAGGCCCCCGATGATGACCGAGCCCTCGGGCAAATCCATCATGGCCCCTGGTCCAAATGTCGTCAGGAGTTGGCTTGATCTGATTTCGCTTTTGCGCATGGTAGGTCAGCCTTTGAGGATTTGGGGAAAGAGATCCACGCTAGGCTCCACATCCCGCATGGAGCGATTGGCGCGGAATTTCCAATAGTCAGCCGGCAGCCCCGCTAGAGCTTCATCAAGAAAGCCATGCAACAACGCAGGCTGGTTCGGCAATTCCGTGCCGTATTGCATCTGTGCCCCCTTGAGCCGTTCGGCATCCGCGAGCTTATACCACGTGTCGAGGAGATCGATGCAGCGGTCCCGCACACGGCCGCGCAATGCCACCTGCTCCTGCGGAGTCAAAAAACGGTGTGAGACGGCTCGCTCGGCAAAGGCCTCGGCGACGGCATCCAAAGCAGGCCGATTTGTGAGGATGTTGCTTGCACCGATGGCTGACCCGAAGCCGGTAGTGTGATGACGTGCAAAAGCAACGAGGGCGGCGGCCAAGGCTCGATCGAGCGCCCGAGGCGAAAACGGAGTAACGCTCGTAGCCTCGACGGTCCGATAGAATGTTTCGTGATAAAACCCAAAATGCTCGTAGTGCGAGCGATCCCGAGGCTTGTGAACATTCAGCAACGTAACGACCAAGCCGGGGCGGACAGGATCGCGGCCAACGCGGCTTGTGGCCTGGATATATTCCGCACACATCTTGGGCTGGCCCAGGACCACCATCAGCCCGAGGCGGGTAATATCCAACCCGACGGAAATCATGTTGGTAGCCAAAGCGATGTCCACGTGATCATCTTCAGCAAAGGTCTGTGCCAACCGGCGTTTGGCCTCGGACACCTGATTGGTTGAAACACGAGAGGTCAGTTCCAATGGCTCTCCAATTTCACGTTTCGAGAACAGGCCATCCACCGGATCGCGGCGCTTGCGCGATTTATAGCGTCGCAGTTGGCTCGTGACTTCGTCCTCAACGATGCGGCGCGACCCGCCAAGTTCGCGCAAGCTGTTGAAGTAGCCGAGCAAGGTCATGTAGGGATCGACTGGGTTGCTATGGGACTTTCCGCCTGCCTGCTTGTATAAAGTTTGGCCGGCAGACAGCAGTGCCAGAGCGGTCCGAAGGAGCACAACCTTGAGGCTGCGTCCCTGTGCTCCAACTCCGAGATACAACCGTGCCGGACTTTGGTCAGCAGTTTGAGTTCTGGAGAAGAACGAGTCGCGGCGGTTGGGTCCGGCAGGTGGGAACACCATCGAATGCGGCCGGGCGAAGAGTCCTCGAATCTGGGTTTCCGCCTGCCTTACGGTGGCGGTGCTGGCAATGATTTTGGGCCGCAGACGCCGCCCTTCTCCGAGGTCCCGCTCAGCCAGGTGTCCTATGGCCGTTTCGTAAACCCCGGCGATGGTGCCGAGCGGACCCGAGATGAGATGCAATTCGTCCTGGATAATGAGTTCTGGGGGAAGCAATGGCCCGCCGAGCGCTTGTCCGCGGCCCGGTTCGGCAGCGCTATAAAAACCGTCGTTATCGACCCGTTCAACATGCCCGAAGAGTTTTCCTGACGGACCAATCCAGGGCAGAGCGGCAAACTTGTCCACCGTGGCAATCAGAAACCCCGGCAATCGCTGATAGATTGGCTCGTCCACAGCGACAATCGGCAAGGGATGATCGCCGGTGAAAGCGCACGTGGGATTCACACAGGTGATGCGCAGATCCTGAGGGTTCTGCTCGGACGGGATTAGACGGAAAGACTGCGTATCGAACTTCTTGCCGCACCAGGGGCAGTTTTCGAGCGGGATCGGAGACGGATTCGCCTTCGAGTTGCTCCGGAAAGCTCGATAGCGGCGATAAGCGGTGGTTTCGGGGCTTGGTCCTTTGTAGCCCGGACCGCCCATGCGATTCGGGGTTGCGGCTGAACCCACCCAAAGACCAATCTCGAACGGCCAGTCGCCGAGGCGTGTATCACCGCGGGCCACTCGTTCTTGGCGTTCCAGCTCAAGGGCGCAGATAAGCGCAGACGCACGACTAAGCTGGTCGAGGGTCAGCAGTCGCAGAGTGTAACGCATCAGCACATTCACCCCAGCGCCGCGGCGGCCGGGATTGCGAAGCCGGCGCAGAACCAGCGAAAAAGCCGCCAAGCCCAAATAGGCTTCGGTTTTGCCACCACCAGTGGGGAAGAAGAGCAAATCCACCAGTTGTCGGTCTGCGTGCAACGGATCATGCAGTCCACGCAGGTTGAGCAGAATGAAGCCGAGCTGGAAGGCACGCCAAGTGGGGGTAGGAACCAATTCCGGGGTCGTGTTGGCCTTTTGTGCTTCCCGCTGCCGGGCTTGCCGCGCCATCGTCCGATTGGCGGTGCAGAACGCTTCGCGGACATCATCGTGGGCCAGCAGTTCGATGCCGGCTGCCATGCGGTCCGCCGCAAGCCGAGCGCGCCGGATCAATTCCTTGGCGGATTTCTGGCGATTCGGTTCCAAGCCGCTTTCGGCAGCCACTTCGCCGGCCTGCAGGTCAATCCATGCCCGGTAATGCTCGACCAGCTTGCCGAGTTTCGTTCGAGCCTCCTCCACGCTGGCAAGGGTTGCCAGAGCCTCCATCCCAAGTTCTACACCAGGCAATGCGGCCGCATCGAGATGGCCAACAAACTCGACCCCGGATGAGGGAATCCAGCAGGTCTGGGCGATGTGGCATTGGCCTCCTTCAACCCTGTCCACTGGTTCGGCCGCACAACCGATTCCCGAGACAAAATCGAATGCCCGCCGGTATTGAAGATCCGCCACTTGTTCGTCCCAGTCATGGGCGCGCATGCCGTCATCTCCGCCTCGAAGGTCTGGCCTCGGAACAAAACCAGCGTCGCATTTCACCTCTAGCTGGGCTTGAAAGGCGTTCGCCTGATAAGCATGGTCGGCAGGTGGCCTTCCGTTTACCAAAAAAACGCAAACCGCACGGGTGTCTTTGGGTAAGCGGCTGTGGGTATCCTGCGAGATCGGACGCGCGGTTGCGACGAGCCGCAGGCCGCCACTATTGGGGATGGGAAAGATAGTCAGCTTCCCGTTTGCTTCGGGCAAGGCAACTTCGACCAATTCGCATCTCGCCGAGCGGCGATATCCTTTGGGCGGCGGCGCCGGTTTGGCGTCTTTCGATGAGGGCTCATCTTGCAAAGCGGCGGCCGATGATTCAGGGAGCTCGTAAGAATCGGGCTTTGCTTCTTCCTTCAAGCCCAGCCCCTCATCGGCAGGCTCTTCTTCCTTCGTCGGGTCCTCCCAATGATAATCCCCCCAAGTGACCTCCGCCTGAAGCTTTGTAACTCCGGCAGGCACCAGCATGCTCAACCCCATGGAACTCGGCAGTAGGCTCGGGGGGGCTGCCTTATCAGGGGTTCCACCGTCATCCATCCCACCGCCTTCGCCCCCCGCATCAATTTCATCCTTGGCCTCGGCGTCACTGCGATGCTCAACCGGCGCCGCTTCAGGAACGAGATACCCGGTGAGATACCACCTCGTCGGATTTTCCGGCAGCAACTCGTTCGCGAAAGCGTGGCCGGGCCAAGGGCCGACCAAGTCGAGTATCAAGGCATCCACGAGTTTGGCCCGGACTTCAGCGGAGGTGGCATTGGCTTGCATATCAGATCAGTTCTGTGGAGTCATGCGCCGGACGTGGGCATCTTTGCCGGTTTCTCATCTGCCTGGAGCAGTTCTGCGTAGGCACGCAGCGCTGCATCGCAGGCGCAACACTTGCCTTCGTAACAGGAGAGCGAATCACACCCGGTGAAATACCCTCGGCCGTTGAAGCAACTAGGAATGTCTGAGTGGAACCGCCTGTAAAGGGCCCAGAAAACATTCTGTCTCATCGGAATTGAGACGTGGGGATACACAAGGAGCTTTTGTAGTCGGTCCAGATCAGGCCTCTGGGGCAACCAGCGGATGAGAGCATGAGTGCAATTGATGCCAAGAAACTCAGCGTCCTCGGGTAGCTCTGGAGCCTCCAGTCCCTCGATCGCTCGCAACAACCCTTCAGATACCTTAGCTTCGAGCAGGCTCAATCTTGCGGGAACATGGCGGTCGTTGAACACGGTTGGAGGAACTGGTCGCGGCTCCTGTTTTGTGAGATGGAAGCCGCGAACCGCCCACCCGCCGACAAGGCGTTCGTCCAACGGTTTTGAGTTCCAGGAGGCGTGGAACTTGAGAGTATGTTTATAATACGGCCTGGGAGCCGACCAGTGAATTCGTTCCAGACAGCGCGCCACATTGTAGCGAGTTTTGAATGAAACATATCGCACCTGGCCAGCCTCAGGGTTCAAATAGCGCAGCGCCACATCCACGGCATCTTGGGCCAGCGCGTTGTTATTAGGCATTAACTCGCCCAGAATTTCAAATAGATTCCGCACTAGATGATTCCATTCTTCCCTTTCCTTCAGTTCACGTCGCACATTCGGCTTATCCAATAATGCATGAAGACGCTGGATGATATCCCTATTGAGATCGAGCTCCGTCTCAACCAAGCCGGCCACCCGGGCATGAAACTCACCTCCTTCGTAGTCGAAAGAAGGGCTGGAAGTCAGCAATGCGAAATCCCCCTGTTTGAGTTCCCGGTAAACACACCAAGCCAAGACGAATTCACGCAGGGACTGATGGGAAAAGGTGCAAATCCCTTGCTTTTCCTCTTCAATGAACAAGACGAAAGGCGGTTTCGACAATCGCTTTACGAGCCCCCGCAACCCCCGATCCAGCGCCGTCACGCTCAGGATGTCCGTTCGTTGTTTGAGCATCTCCCCGGCTACCCAGCCAAGTCTATCGAGCGCTTTGTCTCCATTCTTTAACATCACCCGGAACCACGCCTCTTGCAGCCTAGTGCTATTGCTGCAATGAGCCAGCAACCTCGATAGGTGATTTCTTGCGCTACGGATCATCTGGTAGAGGAGCGGGGTTTCGGCCATGACCGCCAGGGCCTGGGCACGGGAGCCCAATTCCTTCTCCAAGGCTCGCCGGATGGTCTCCTCACCAAAATGCTTGATCTCGATCTCATTCCCGCCATTGGCATGGCCTAACGAGCCGGTTTCGCGCAGCCGCTTGAGGATGTGAGATCGGAAGAGCGTCGTGTAGGGAAAGAGTGTAGATCTCGGTGGT
>OBLW0100002719.1_pt1 | contig 14185 bp, 12 predicted proteins | sample 1520161 | NCBI WGS metagenome assembly OBLW01 (sample SAMEA3539309, study PRJEB22396) | soil metagenome | biome: tundra; feature: field; material: soil | place: USA | collected 2010-05 | depth 0.15 m
TGCCAGCGGTCGTCGATTTCGCGACCATGCGCGAAGCCATGAAGCGCATGGGCGGAAATCCCAAGCGCATCAATCCGCTGTTTCCCGCCGAGCTGGTTATCGATCATTCCGTCCAAGTCGACAATTTCGGCAGCGCCAATGCCTTCGGCCTGAACGCCGAACTCGAATTTCAGCGCAACGTCGAGCGTTACGCCTTCCTGCGCTGGGGCCAAACCGCCTTTAAAAATTTCAAGGTGGTCCCACCGGACACTGGAATCTGTCACCAGGTAAATCTTGAGTATCTAGCGCGGGTCGTCTGCGCGATGCCGAGCGGCAACAAATTCGAAGCGTATCCCGATTCCGTGGTTGGCACCGATTCGCACACCACCATGGTGAACGCGCTGGGCGTCTTTGGCTGGGGCGTCGGCGGTATTGAGGCGGAAGCAGCTATGCTCGGCCAGCCTTCGTCGATGCTGGTGCCCGAAGTCCTCGGCTTCCGTCTGCACGGAAAGCTTGCCGACGGCGCCACTGCCACCGACCTCGTCCTCACCGTCACCGAGATGTTGCGGAAAAAAGGCGTCGTCGGCAAATTCGTTGAGTTCTACGGCACTGGACTTTCCAGCTTGAGCGTCCCCGATCGCGCGACGATCGCTAATATGGCCCCCGAATATGGCGCGACCATGGGCTTTTTCCCCGTCGATGCCGAAACGCTCGCATATCTTCAATTCACCGGTCGCACTCACGAACAGATCGCGCTGGTCGAGGCCTATTGCAAAGAGCAGTTCCTGTTCCGCACCGATTCCACTCTGGAGCCGCTGTTCAGCGACAAGCTGGAACTTGATCTTGCCACGGTCGAATCCACAGTCGCCGGACCGAAGCGCCCGCAGGATCGGGTGCCGCTACGCAACGCAAAATCTTCGTTCACAAAAGTTGTCGAGGGCGCCCCTGACAAGCACGTGCAAGTTCGCAACAATGGCGACTCGTTCGATCTATCCAGCGGCGCGATAGTCATCGCCGCCATCACCAGTTGCACCAACACTTCCAATCCTTCCTTGATGCTCGGCGCCGGCCTGTTAGCCAAGAAAGCCGTCGAGCGCGGCTTGGAAATCAAGCCCTGGGTAAAAACCAGTCTCGCGCCCGGATCCAAAGTCGTAACCGACTATCTCGCCGCTTCCGGCTTAAACACTTATCTCGACAAATTAAAATTTAATCTGGTCGGATATGGCTGCACCACATGCATTGGCAACAGCGGCCCGCTATCCGATGCCATCGGCGCAGCGATCAAGGACAACAATCTCGTTGCCGTCGCGGTGCTTAGTGGCAATCGCAACTTTGAAGGCCGCATCCATCCGCTGGTCCGGGCAAATTATCTCGCGTCACCGCCGCTAGTAGTCGCCTACGCGCTCGCCGGCCGCATGGATATTGACCTCACCACCGAACCACTCGGCAACGGTACCGGCGGCAAACCAGTCTTTCTACGCGACATCTGGCCGACTCCGCAAGAAATCGAAACGACGGTCCGCGCCTCCGTCACCACTGACATGTACCTCAAACAGTACGGCGAAGTTTTCGAAGGCGACTCGCATTGGAAGGGGATGAAGGTTCCCGAAGGCGATCTATACCAATGGGATCCTAAATCCACCTACATCAAGCTTCCGCCCTATTTCGAAAATATGCCGAAGACGCCGCCCGCGCTCGCCGACATTCACGAGGCGCGCGTGCTAGCGATTCTCGGTGATAGCGTGACCACCGATCACATTTCTCCCGCAGGTTCGATCCCGGTGGATTCGCCAGCCGGAAAATATCTGATCGCCAACGGAGTGAAGCCGCACGAATTCAATTCCTACGGCGCGCGCCGTGGCAATCACGAAGTCATGGTGCGCGGAACGTTCGCGAATATTCGCCTGCGCAATCAACTTGCCCCTGGCACCGAAGGTGGCTGGACGCTGTTTTTGCCCGGAGGTGAAAAAATGTCCGTCTACGACGCGGCCGTAAAATATCGCGAAGCCGGCGTCGCGCTCGTAGTGATCGCCGGAAAAGAATATGGATCCGGTTCGTCGCGCGACTGGGCCGCCAAAGGCACCCGCTTGCTAGGAATCCGCGCGGTCATCGCCGAAAGCTACGAACGCATCCACCGCAGCAACCTGATCGGCATGGGCGTCCTCCCGCTTGAATTCAATCCGGGCGAAACGCGCGAATCGTTAGGCCTGACTGGCCATGAAATTTTCACCATCGAAGGCGTATCCGCCCTAACCCCTAGAAAGCCGATCACCGTACGCGCCAAATCCGAAAAGGCCCAAGAAAAACAATTCACCGCCAAAGCACGGGTCGACACCCCCGAAGAAGTTTCCTACTACAAACACGGAGGCATCCTCCAATACGTCCTTCGCCAAATGCTATGACGGGTGGCGCCGGCATCCTGCCGGCTCGTAGCGGGCGCTCCCAGCCGAAACCACCGCAAAAACCAAAAATTTCCGGGCCACCTCTGCACCCGCTGTGCTCCGGTCTCTATGCCTCTGCGCTAAATCTTTTTCTTTTTTTCTTTGTCCACCCCAACGTCCAACTTCCAATTTCCAACCCCTGTCGTTATGATCGGCCACTATGCGAATCAAACCTCGCGCCCGCAACCTGGGCGAGCAGCACCGCCAAAACTTCACCAAGGCCTTGCACGCAGGCGTAAAGCTCTCATTCGGCACCGACGCCGGCGTCTGCCCCTACGACCGCAGCGTGATGCAATTCGCCTTCATGGTGAAGTACGGCATGACTCCGATGCAGGCTATCCAGTCCGCCACCCACAACGCCGCCGACCTGCTAGGGCAGTCGGACATCCTCGGCTCGATCAAGCCAGGAAGATACGCCGACATCATCGCAGCACCAAGCGACCCGCTAGCCGACATCCGCGCACTGGAACACGTAAGCTTCGTAATGAAACAAGGTGTCGTCTACAAAAACGCCCAATAGCTGTTAAATTCCGTCGCGACAAATCCGCTTGCAGTCGGGTCTTGCTCTGCCCGGCGTCAACGCGCCGAGAGAACTCATGGACGCAAGATCGCCTCGGTACGGCGTCATTCTCATTCCTGGTGCGTCCCCATTAGATTTTCTTCATCTTAAGCCGTCGCAGTCGCCGCACGAAAATGACTCCTAACGTAACCCAGCAATCCGACTCCCAGCACCATCGAAACCACGCTGGCAGCCTGGGCATTGCTCATCCCAAAAAACGACCGCGGATTAATCCGTATAAACTCAATCAAAAATCGCGACAACCCAGTAAGAATTAAATACCAACAAAATATCTCCCCCTTAGCCATCGGCTCACGCAAGTATTTAGCTCCCATGCGCCAAAGTATCGCCGCAATCGCCAGCCAGATGAAAAATTCGTAAAGCGGCGTCGGATGCACCCGCTGCGTGGTAGGGACTACGCCATTCGGAAAACTCATACCCCACGGGAGTGACGTGGGCAGCCCGTAATCGCCATCTCCTGAAAGCAAACACCCGATGCGCCCGATCGCATAACCTACGCACGCCGCCGGCGAACAAATATCCATAAATTCCAGCGCCGGAATTCGGAACCGGCGCGCCAGGAATAACAGCGCCACCAATCCTCCGAGAAATCCGCCAAACCACGCAAAGCCGAACCGGCTGAATAACTGCGGCCAAGGGTCGGCAAAAAACTCGCTCGGACTTTCCAACACGTGATATAGCCGCGCTCCCGCGAGCCCCACAATGCCCGCGATTCCGATAACCAGAAATCCCTCATCGCGCGACCCAGCGTAGCCTTTTATTCTTTCCAGCTGAAATCGCCGCCGGTCGAAGTCGGCCTGCAACACGTAAGCCGACACAAACAGCGCGGCCGCGACCATCAGACCGAAGGTGGGGATCGTAAGCGGACCCAAGTGAAGGAAAGGGATCATCGGCAGTCGATGCCAAGAGTATACATGTCTCTCCAGTAGCACAGACACTTCTGTCGGTGTGCCCCCGGCAGCCCACATCACAAAATAAAGGACCAGGGCCTTGTTAGCGCACCACCGCGTTCTGCGATTGTAAAATGGGCCGGTTAGGTGCTTTCCCGGCGGCCAGCTTGCCGCTGAGAGGCATTTGCAATGACCGGAAACAGTATTAAATGGTCTGCAACCATAGCTGTGGCGGTCATGATTTTCACCGCACGGTTTTGTTTTGGGGCCGAATCCTATCCGCGCGACGGTGCAGCGTTGCACGGAGACATCCGTCGCCCGCGGGCCCAAGCCCCGTATTGCTGCAACGCACTCCTTAGGACGAAAGAAATTTTGAGTTTGGCCTAAAAGGGCTCAAATCGGAATGTTCGGGGGCTGGTATGTCGGGGCGACGCAGATGCCCCGGAGACCGAGCGAATTAGATGCCACAAGGCCACCCTCATAAGGCCACAGCTGACCTGCACCGTCCGGCCTCCGCCGTGAATGACCAAAGGTCACCTTGCCCGCCGCTGCCGCAACACCTCAAACAAAACCACTCCAGCCGCGACAGAAACGTTCAGCGATTTCACGGGCCCGGTCGTGGGCAAGGACACCACAAAGTCGCATCGCTTCCGCGTTAACTCGTGCAGCCCCTTCCCTTCGCCACCCAATACAATCGCGACCGACGAGCTGTAGTCTACCTCCGTATAATTTTTCTCCGCCTGTTCGTCCAATCCGACCAGCCAATACCCCGCTTCCTTCAACTCCTCCATAGTCCGAGCCAAATTCGTAACCTTGGCCACCGCCAGATGCGCCAGCGCCCCGGCCGAAGCCCGCGCCACTGTATCCGTCAATCCCGCCGCCCGCCGCTCCGGAATCACCACGCCATGGGCCCCAGCGGCCAGCGCCGTGCGAATCACCGCCCCCAGATTGTGCGGATCCTCCACACCATCCAGCATAACGATCAACCCCTTTTCACCACGCCCAGCTCCAGCATTCGCCGCCGCCAAAATTTCGTCGAGCGTTCCAGCCGCTCGCGCCGCTACCAGCGCCACAATCCCCTGATGATCTTTTGAGTCCGCAAGCCGGTCGAGCTGCGATCGATCCTCAAATCGCAAAGAAATGTTTCGCCCCCGAGCCAACTGCACGATCTCTTCGACGCGCGTGTCCTGCCGCCCCTTCGCGATGATAATCCGGTCAAACGCGCGCCCCGCCTCCAGCGCCTCGCGAACCGCATGAATCCCGGTCAACCGATCCGTTTTCTCCACTCTCAAACAATTCCCTGTAGCCGCCATCTTCAGAGGGCGGGATTTAGATTCAACGAATCACAGTCAACGCAGCAACGCTCATGACCATGTCAATCCAACGCCGAACAAAACTCAATCATCCTTTGCCGAACCGACTTCACCGCAAAACCACCCTCAGCCGCCGCATCCACCAACAAAATCACGCGATCCAGCTCCCCGCCTCCAGCCCGCCCGACCAGCGCAAGCCGCAAAGGATACAGCACTTCTCTCCCGCGCAGATCCAAGCCCGCTTTCAATGCCGTAACAATTTCCTTAAACCGTTCCACAGTACAGGATCCTCCCTCCAGGACCAGTCGCGCCAAAAGCCGAATCACATCCCTTGCCGCATAGCGAGTCATCACCGAATGAGTTTCGACATCACCCATCACGAGATCTGCATCGTACTCAAACACCAGCCGCAACAACTCCGCGAGCGCCTCGCGATCCGCCGCCTGCGGCCCGAGCAAAAATGCCGCCCGCTCGCACCACACATTCTGTTCCGCCGAAATATCTCCAGAAATCCAACCGCGCTCCCGGAGCACACCCGCAACATCTGCCGCCGTAAACAGATTCAACGGAGCGGCAGATTCATCGGTCGTTTCTTTCAATGACATCGGCTGATTCTACAGCAGACAAAAGTCCAGTGCCTTGCGGTGGTAGCGCCGCCTTCTGAAGCGGGCGCTTTTCCCTGGCAGATCGAGCAACCATCACGAGAACCGAGTTTCTTTATTGAACGTGCGAACAAAAATGCCTATCCCGCGGTAATCGTCGCCACCACATGCGCTGCAATCGCTTCCCCGCGCCCGATCGCATCCACGCCTTCATTCGTCTTGGCCTTCAAATGAATCTTCTCCGGTGAAACGCCCAGCGCCCGTCCCAAAGCCTCGCGCATTTTCGGAAAATGGGGACCCAGCTTCGGCTTCTCCGCGATCACCACCGCATCCACGTGTTCTATCGCAAATTTCTTCTCATCCAGCAACTTTCGCGCGTGCTCCAAGAAAATCAAACTGTTCGCGCCCTTCCATTTCGGATCGGTATCCGGAAAATGCGACCCGATGTCCCCCAATCCTGCTGCTCCCAAAACCGCATCGCACAAAGCGTGGGCCAAGACATCACCATCCGAATGACCCACAGGTCCCTTATCGAACGCCAACTCAATCCCGCCGACAATCAGCTTCCGCCCTTCCGCCAGCCGATGCAGGTCGTACCCAATACCGCAGCGCACACTCATGATCTCGCGCGCTCACGTTCCAGATAAAATTTCGCCAAGTCCATATCCGCCGGCTTGGTAATTTTAATGTTGCGCTCCGACCCCAGCACTACATGCACCTCGTGCCCGAGTCGCTCCACCAACCCCGCGTCGTCCGACGCGCTCAACCCGTCCGCCTCCGCGCGCGCATACGCTTCCTTCAGCAATTTCGTAGCAAACACCTGTGGGGTCTGCGCCAGCACCACCCGTTCCCGTGGAATCGTCGCAGTAATCAACGCCACATCCTCAGGCAGACTCGCCCTTTTCACTTCTTTCACCGTGTCCATCGCCGGAATTCCAAGAATCGCCGCACGACAGCGCCGCGCCTCTTCAATCACCCGCGTGATCTGCTCTCGCGTAACAAAAGGCCGCACCGCGTCGTGGACCAACACCAATTCGCTATCCTCGGACACTTCTTCCAGCGCCCGGGCCACCGACTCTTGTCGCGAATCTCCGCCGCGCACCACACGCACCGTTTGCTTGAATTTTTCCGAGCGAATCAGCTCCTCGAGCTTGGTGATGCCATCGCCACGCGTGGCCACAATGATGTCAGTAACCAGCTCGCACGAAGCAATCCGGCGCAAACTCAACATCACGATCGACGTGCCTTCCAATTCAAGGAATTGTTTCGGCGTTTCGGCGCCCATGCGAGTGCCCATACCAGCGGCAGGCAAAATAGCAGTGATTCGGCTCATTTTCGTTGTGACCGGAAGCGCCCAGGCAATCCCGCGATTCAAGGCAGGTGTACGAGCGGTTCGCGAACTTCCGAGTGTACCTCAAGCCCCCGGCGGAGTCGAAACGTCGCATCTGTGCGGGGGCTGGTGCTGAACGACACCAGAACCTGAACAGAATGATGCGCGAACCAGCCGCCACGTCGATCAGAAGGATCCACTTCCAGCGGACCCTCGGAAGCACAAGCCTGGCGGAGCAAGGCCTTCTCGCGGGGCGACAAATCAGTCCGCGTCCGACTCTGGATAAACGGATGGAGTCCCGCGTCCCAGTGAACTCGGATCGCTACCCCGCCCACCAACGTCGCTGCGCCCGGAGCCTGCCGCAGCCTGTCGCGCCATCGTCCCCGGCGACTCCGATCGATCGTCCACGCGGCCGAAGATCATCTTCCCCGCCGTAGTCTGATGCACCGATGTCACCGCAATATCAACACTCCTATTGATGAATCGCTTCGCGCCGTCTACGACCACCATGGTTCCATCATCCAGATATCCCACGCCCTGATTCGCTTCTTTCCCCTCTCGCAAAATTAACACCCGCACCGGCTCGCCGGGCAACACCACCGGCTTCAACGCGTTGGCCAGCTGATTGACATTCAGCACCGAAAGTCCCTGCACGGTTGCCACTTTGTTCAAATTAAAATCGTTGGTGACTATTTTCGCGCCGGTCCAGCGGGCCAGCTCCACCAATTTGTGATCCACGTCTCCCGCCTGCGAAGAGGCGCTCTCCAGGACGCGCACTTCCACTCCAGGCATTTTTCGCATGCGCTCCAGCACCTCGAGCCCGCGCCGCCCCCGCTGCGGTTTCAGCGTGTCCCCGGAATCAGCGACCAACTGCAGTTCATGCAGCACGAATTGCGGCACCATCAGCACGCGTCGAGAAATTGCGCTTCACAAATGTCGGCAATTCGCCCGTCGATCAGCACGCTAGTGTCCAGCAATTTCTGAGATTGCGTCGTGGACGGCATTCCCCGCCGCATCCGCCGCAATCACCGGTGCTCCGATTCTCTCCAAATGGAGTTCCGCAGCCTTTTCCGATCCCAGCATCAAACCGAGATACCCGAATGCGGCCAGCACCGCCAATTCCAGGAATGACTTGCTCGGCTCAGGCTCAACCGTCCGCGAAATGACCATAGTCACCAGCGCGGCCGCAATCATTCCCAGCAACCCCGCCCAACGTCCCGCCCAGTAACCCGCCCACCGCAGCCGCAATTCCGCCAGCACAATAACCACCGTCATTACCACTCCCACGCCAGCAGAAGCTGCGGCTCCCAAGTGGAAGGGTCTTACCGTGTAGCAAATTACCGTACCGCACAGAATCAGCAATCCACGCAGGGCCCACGATTCGAAACGTATTCCTGGCCATCGAAGACTGGGAAAAGTCATAGAACGGGGCTCAGACGCGGTAGAAGCTTCGGCATAGGGCAAGGAACTGTCGCGATGCTCTACTCCGAAATACCTTCGGCGCATACGACCTCACAGGACTCGCGAAATCACTGCAAAATCGGTGCTGCTGCTGCCCCGTAAAGCGTGGGACCAGCCGCCAATCGGGATAATTGACCTGCATTATTATATACAAAACTAGTTATGTATAATAACAGTATATACTCTATCGGTAGCATAACGTCAACATTCATAAGACGCAGATGGGATGCAGCCGGAGGAAAAAGGCGCAGTCAAAACGTCGCGACTTCACCGTGTCAGCACAGGCGTCTGGCCAGGAGACTCGCGCACGAAATCGTTCAGGAAACGTAGACGCGGGGCACTCGTGCGCTGACTGCGCAGAGCAAGTCCGAGGTCACCGTGCCGATACCTCGCGCCACCTGGTTGGCCGGATGCGTGTGCTCGCCATCGACGCCGTAGATGGTGATCACGTCTCCGATCTCCGCTCCGGGAATTTCAGTGACGTCGATCATGGTTACATCCATCGACACGATGCCTATAATCGGCGCCAATTTGCCGCGCACCAGCACGCAGCCGCGCCCGCCCAGCGAGCGAGGCACGCCGTCGCCGTAGCCCGCAGCGAGTACTGCGATGATCGAGGGGCGCTCGGTTATGAATTTCGCACCATATCCGACGCTGCTACCTGCCGGAATTCGCCGCAAGCTGATGATCCGCGTGCGCAGGCTCATCACTGGTTTGAGCGGCAATTTTCGTTCGGATTCCGCCCGCATTTCCGCCGGATCGTAACCAGGGTGATAGCCATACAAAATTACCCCCGGTCGCACCATGTCTGCCCAGGTTTCCGGCCGCGCCGCGATCGCCGCACTGTTCGCCAGGTGCACAATACCCGGATCGACGCCGAGCGCTCGCAGCCGTTCCAGCGCCACAAAAAAGTGCTCTTCCTGTTCCCGCGTCTGCTCGCCTTGAGCCGATGGCGCGAATGCCTCCGAGGAAGCGAAGTGCGTCAGCACCCCCCCAAGTTGCAGATGGCGGCATTTTGCCAATTGCCCCGCAAAACAATCCACATCCCCCGGCGCAATGCCCAGTCGGTTCATGCCCGTGTCCATCTTCAAATGGAATCCAAATGGCTCGCGTTTAGCCCGCTTGGACGCCGCGCGGTCCAGCGCCGCAAGCTGGTCACATCGGTGCACCACCGGCGTCAGGTTGTGCTTCAGCAGGTTTTCCTCTTCGCCAGGCCAAAAACTCGTCAGCACCAGGATTGGCTTGCGAATTCCGACTTTACGAACCTCAATGCCTTCCGAAGCAGATGTCACGCCAAACCAATCAGACCCAGCCTTCTCTAAGATTTGAGCAACCCGCGGCCCTCCGTGCCCATAGCCGTTGCCCTTTACGATGGACAACACCAGCCGCGGCGTCTTGCGCTTCTCGTCCGCCGGATTGACGTAGTTCCGGATCGCTCGCAAGTTATGCGTCAAGGCTGAGGCCGAAACTTCGGCCCAAACCGGCCGCCCCTCTACCTTAGCCGCTTTGGCCGACCCTTTTTGCGACCCCTGACGGCGCTGCGTTTTCCTGGAAATGGTTAGCGTGTCTGCCATGGTCTTTCTCGAAGAAAAATTTAGTGTACGACATCCGAGCGGCTCGGACCGACTCACCGCGAGGATGCCGCGTGAAAGACAACAGTACGAGCGAAGCAATCCAAGCGCCGCCGCCAAACCTTCCCAAGACCGGCGGAGGAGCGCGTAAGTTATTGATCATACGAACCTATGTTGGGCCGTAGCCAGCAACTTTACAGCCGGCAGCACGAGCAGTGTCCGAGTTGGCACAGGGTGACGCCGGCACGCCACGGTGGGAACGGTGAAAATCGCTTAAGTCGGGGGATGGCGCGCCGGATTTTCTCAGGGATCGATCATTGGGCCGTCGGTTGGCTGATTTCAGAGCAGTTCGTCGTTCGGACAGTCCCTGTTCAGATGAAGAGGAGCCACCAGCCAAGGCGGTTCTTTTGAAAAAAACACACCAGGCGCAGCACCGACGCCGGGGGTGCCTGGGGTGACCACCAGGTCAAGCCCGAAATTTCTACTTGAAACGGGTGCCCGTGGCAGTGGCACAACCGGTCAAATAAACGCTGGGTGTAGGTGTAGAGTTGTCAGCGAACTCGATCGTGGCATCGCTCGTGAACGCGTCCGGGTCGTCCTGAAACTCGATGGTTTGCGCGATGGTCTGTGTTCCCAACTTGAATGGCGGAACCGTGGGCGGAGCCCCGGGAGTGCTGAAGTGGATGAAGGCGATGCTCTTGGCCAGGTATGTGTGCCGCCCATCATGGCTCCAGATGCCCAGCCCGGGACCGCGTTGCCCCACCGCGAAACCGGGATTGTTAGTGTTTTCAACCATCGTGCCGTCTCCCGCAAAGGACAGGTACGACGGGAAGGCCGGGCCTTTCGGCGCTTTGGTGTTGCAGTCGATCTGGGTCACCTCTACCAGCCAGGTTCCTTCGACGGTTTTGCCATTGAATGCGCTCTCCCACGCAGGAGATTTTGCTTTGGTTTTGGCGTTGGTGTTCCATTCGGCGACGAAAATCGCGGCGCCGGTCAGTCCAAGCAGGCTGGTTAGGCGCAGCATCTTCCAAACATTGGCGTTCATTGTTCATGCTCTCCTTATAGTGCCGGAAACTCATTCCCGATTAGGGCGTAAAGCATTCGGGGCATATACTCTTGCCGATGCCAGCCCAAAGTCCTTAGGCTGGGTCTGAAGATTTCTGAAGATTTCTGAAGCTGACTGGTTCTGGCCGTGAGCACCGTAGATCCCCACATCTACAAGTTCGGGGAGTTTCGCATCGAAGCTGCCAAGCGGATGCTCCTTCGCAACGGCGATACCGTTGCCCTTACGCCAAAAGTCTTCGACACCCTGCTGCACCTGGTGCAGCGGGGAGGAGAAACCGTCGATAAGGACGCCTTGATGCGGGCGGTCTGGCCGGACACTGTCGTAGAGGAAAACAACCTCAACCAGAATATCTCGACCCTGCGGCGGGTAATGGAAGAACGCCCGGGCAAGAGCCGCTTCATCCTGACCGTGCCCGGAAAAGGTTATCGGTTCGTCGCCAGCGTAGAGGTGATCGCCGGCTTGGCGGAAACGCCGTTGCACGCAACGATTGCGGTGCTCCCATTTGAAAATTTAAGTGCCGACGCCGAGCGGGAATATTTGTGCGATGGGCTGACCGAAGAAACGATTGTGGCATTGGGCCAGATCGATCCGAGCTACCTGAACGTGATAGGGCGTACTTCGGCGATGGCTTACAAACGAACCACGAAAACGGCAAGCGAAATTGGGCGCGAGCTGAATGCCTCTTACCTGATCGAGGGATCTTTGCGCGCTGAAGCGGAGCGGCTCCGCATCACCTCCAGGTTGATTCGCGTGTGCGACCAGGTTCAGGTTTGGTCTTCATCGTTCGACAGCGAGCCGGTCAGCATGTTGGCGTTTCAACGGGAGCTGAGCGCGGCCATTGCCGAGCAGGTGCGGCGGCGCCTCTTGCCGGAGCGCCTGAATGCGCTGGAGCGTCGGCACACCCGGAATGCCGAAGCGTACGACCTATACCTGCGCGGGCGGTATCTTTGGCACCAACTCACCCCTGCCACCACCAGGCGCGCTGCGGAGCATTTCACCCGAGCGACCCAACTCGACCCCGAATACGCGCTGGCCTGGTCCGGGCTGGCGGATGTTTATTCGGCAAGCCCTATCAACGGCGACGCACCGACCTTGGCGGTCTGGCCGCGGGCCCGCGAGGCGGTCGCGCACGCGCTCCGCGCGGAACCCAATCTGGCCGAGGTGCAGGCATCCGTGGGATTTCTGAAGTTCTGGCTCGATTGGGAATGGCGGGACGCGGAAGCAGCGTTTCGCGCGGCAATTGAACTCGACCCCAACTACCCTTTGCCGCACCGCATGTTAGGGATCTTATATTCGTATCTCGATCGCCGCGAAGAAGCGAAGCTCGCGATAGGCCGAGCGCGCGAGCTCGATCCGCTGCTGGCCGTGCATCACGCGCTTTCCGCGCAAGTGGCGTTCGTGGGGCGCGATTACGAGGCTGCGGTGCAATTCGCACGGCAAGCGATCACGATCGACCCAGGATTTTGGGTCGGCCGTTTTCAGTTGGCGCAAGCGCTGGCGGAAATGGGCGAGCCTGGGCCGGTGTTCGAGGCGCTGGATGAAGCCGGAAAAATTTCGGGTGGGAACAGTAAAGTAATCAGTCTGCGTGGTTACTTGCTCGGAAGAATTGGCCGCACCGCGGAAGCCCAAGATGTCTTGAATACGCTGGAAGCGATTTCGCGCGAACGGTTCGTGCCACCGTATGCGCTGGCGCTGGTTCACGCGGGCCTCGGTCAACACCCGGAAGCCTTGAAATGGCTGGAACATGCGCTAGAAAAACGCGACGTGCATCTGACCTTTCTGACTGTGGACCCGAAATGGGACCTTTTGCGTGGCAATCCTGCCTTCGACGTGTTGTTGGAACGATGTCAGTTCTCCGCGAACTAATTTTCCGGGCGCCAGACGTGCCCATCAGGGTAGAGTCGGGGCTTCATAAGGTATTCCGACATTGCGTGACCTAGTCGCTGGCGCCGGACACGAGTGTTGGTGTCTGATTCGTCTGAACGGTGATGATTCCCGATGTACTAGCGTTCTCGCATTATGGTGCAATGAACTGTGCAGGGGCTTTGCTAAACGTTATCAGGACGCGATGGCACAAACCTACTACGAAATATTGGGCGTAGCAGAGAACGCTGCGCCGGCTGAGATCGAAGCTGCGTTCAAAGCCAAGGCTCGAGAAGTCCATCCCGATACTGTCCCGGCGGAGAATACCTACCTGCGTAAGGTTGCTGCTGAGGCTTTTAAGGATTTGTCGGAAGCCAAGGCGGTTCTGCTCGATTCCACGTCCAGGCAAAAATATGACGCGGGACTGGTCTATGCACGCGGTTCGCAGCAGACTCCTGCCGGTCCGGCCGGGGCGACTCCGACCGGAGCACCGCCTTCACAAAGCTCTACACCCTTACGGCCTGGACGAGCCCGGAATTCTCCCTGGGGCCAAACCAGTGGACGTTCGCGAAGGAATGCGACCGGACAGCTGGCTCCTGGCGCGGCGCGCCGCGCTCGGAGACTCGGCGCCCCGTTTCCGAATATCAAAAACTTGAACAGCTTTTTGTTTATGGTTCTGGGTGTAGCAACCGTCTTTTCTCTGGTGGTGCTGGTGTCCAGTGGGCGCGTGCCGCCGTGGTGGTTAGCGGCGGTGACCGCCTGCTTAGGCGTTCTGTCCTTCATGAATGGGATGCGGCCCAGGGCTAGCGCCATCAGCCGTGGGCGCGGGGCGCTGATCCTTAGCGCGATCTTGATCGGTGGCCTCTCGCTTTCGTTGTGGCTGTTTTCCCCCTCCTATTTAGAGATTGGTACCCTGGCGCGCCGCGCCGATGTAGCTGCCGCGCGGCTGTACAAGTCAAAGAAGAACCCGCGACCTCCGGCTGCGAATGTGGCGGCGGACACCCCGGCGCAAGCTGTAGTTGACGAAAACGGAGCAAACGTTGCGTCGCCGACCAAACTCTGGACCAACCTGAAAGATGGACAGAACTA
>OBLW0100002720.1_pt1 | contig 14184 bp, 10 predicted proteins | sample 1520161 | NCBI WGS metagenome assembly OBLW01 (sample SAMEA3539309, study PRJEB22396) | soil metagenome | biome: tundra; feature: field; material: soil | place: USA | collected 2010-05 | depth 0.15 m
CAACTTTGGCTTCTTTCTTGCCGATCTCGAGATACGAGCAGACGCGGTCGTATTGCTCTTTCGAAACCAGTGATCCCATTTTCGTTTCGCGCTCCAGCGGCGGACCGATCTTGATCTTCTTCGCCTTCTCAGCCATGGCTTCGACAAATTTGTTATAAATCGATTTCTGCACCAGGATGCGGCTGCCGGCCGAACAGACTTCTCCCTGATTGATGAAGACCCCAAACAGCGCTCCATCGATGGCGGCTTCGAAGTCGGCATCGGCAAAAAAGATGTTAGGCGACTTGCCGCCCAGTTCAAGCGTCACGCGCTTCACGGTATCGGCGGCTTCCTTCACGATGATCTTGCCCACAGCGGCCGAGCCGGTAAAAGCAATTTTGTTCACGTCCGGGTGCTTGACCAGCGGCGATCCGCAGCTTTCACCGAAACCGGTAATCACATTCACCACGCCCTTCGGCAGACCAACCTCCTCGAACCACTTCGCCAGTTCGAGCGCGGTGAGCGGCGTTTGCTCGGCGGGTTTGAGCACGCATGTGCAACCGGCAGCCAGAGCCGGAGCCAGTTTCCATGCGGCCATCAGCAACGGATAATTCCAGGGAATGATCTGCCCGGCGACGCCCATCGGTTCCTTCAGCGAAAGGCTCATCGCGTTGTCGGGAACGGGATTTACATACCCGACGACCTTCGTGGCGAGGCCGCCATAGTATTCGAAGCACGTAGCTACGTCGTTAATGTCGAACTCCGCTTCAACAATCGGCTTGCCCGAGTTACGGCATTCGAGTTCGGCGAGCGCGGGCAGGTTCTGGCGCACCTTCTCAGCCAGGCGGAAGAGAACGCGTCCACGCTCCTGCGCCGTGGTGGTCGCCCACGGACCTTCCTCAAACGCAGCTCTGGCAGCCGCGACCGCGCGGTTAACGTCGTCCGCGTTCGCGTCGGGGACCTGTGCAATGACCTCTTCGGTTGAGGGATCGTACACGGGGAACGTCTTGGCCGACTTACTCGCGACCCACTCGCCATTGATCAGCATCGAATAACTCTTGATGTCAGTTGTAACTCCACCAGGCATAAGTCCTCCAAGAAAATGGTTTGTGTGGGGACAGGCGCCTCGCCCGTCCAAGCCGAGCGAAGCTCGGCCGTCCCTACGTGAACCACTCTTCTATTCAACCACGGCGGCCTGCGGAGCTTTCAGCCGACCGTACACAAAAAAGAAGAACGCGGCCAGCGCCAGAAAAAACAGCGTAAAGCCGAACATCTTCGCTTCATACCGCCAGACCGAAGTAATCTGCTTGGCGGGAAAGAACGCTAACGCGATTCCGAGCGCCGTTGTCACGAAGCCGCAGAATCCGGAAACAATCAGCGTGCCGCGGCCGTAGCGCGCGCCCGCTAGGTCGCCACCGAAAGCAAACTTCAGCAGCGCCGCAAACACATACAGAAACGGCACCAGTTGCAGAACCACCGCCAGCGAAAGCATGGTCTGGAAAGCTTCCTGCACGCCGCCCGAGGCATAAAAATTGATGACGATCAAGACCAGCGATACGACCGCCTGCACGATCAGCGCCGCCGAGGGCGTCCTATATTTGGGGTGAACTTTGCCGAGCCACGCGGGCATGTAGGAATCCAGCCCGGCGACGAACGGAATGCGCGCCGAACCACCCATCCATGCCGAGCCAATTCCTGCAATCGAGAGACTCAGCATCACTGCAAACGGAGTGATAATCCACGCCACGCCAACTTTGCCGGCCATGTGGCTGACCGCCTGCACAATTCCCTGCAGCACGCTGATGTCGTTTTTGCCCACCGCAACCAGCAGCGTCAGCGTCGCCCCGATGTAAAGCAACCCGGAAACCATGCCACCCCATGCCACCGCGCCCGGCAATGTTTTCTGCGGATCCCGGATTTCGTCGCCCATCACCGAAGCAAGCTCAAGTCCGACCAAGCCGAAGCAAATCACGCCGAACGAATTCAGAACGAACCTGGGTTCCGGCGGAATCCGAAAATCGGCAGCAGTTACGGTCGTGCCAAAACGCGAACAGACTGTGACTCCCAGACCAATCAAAACCACCGCCGCAACAAATGTTCCGATGGCACCCAGATTATTCAGCCACTTCCCAACTCCCAGCCCAACAATGTTGACGACCGTAAGCAGCGCCAGTAGCGCCAGGGAAGCGGTCATTGCAAAATTCTTGTTGTCGGCAAGCGCCGCGTGGCCCGGGCCCATCGCAAACACCGTCACGCCGACGAAATACAGCATCACCGTCGGTACGTAAAGCATGTTATTCGTCCAGTAACACCACCCGGACAGAAAGCCGTGGAAGTCGCCGAACACTTCTTTAGCCCATAAGTACACTCCGCCTTCGCCGGGGTAACGATGCGCGAGTTCGATCACCGCGATCCCTTGCGGCCAGAAAAACAGAAGCAGCGAGATGATCCACAGCCAGACGGTCACGCCTCCGTTGGCAGCGATGCTCGGGACCACGTTGAGATTGAAAACGGCGACGACAAACAGCAACACCAAGTCAAAGCGTCCGAGGACGCGCTTCAGGTGCGGCCGATTGGGATCAGAAGTCATCGGATGATCGGGTCATCGGGTGATCGGGCCATCTACCCTGTCCGGATCTCGGATTTTCAATCACCCGATGACCCGATGGCCAGATGACCCGATCCAATTAGTGTGCTGCTACGGCTCCCAACCGCTCATGCTGTGCGGCGGCGAGAGCCTCGGCCACGTCGGCAAATGCCGCCAGGTGCTTGTCGATGTCGGCCTCGGTGTGCTGCACGGAAATCGTCCACTGCTCGTCCCACCAGTAAGGCTGGCACATCACGCCGCGATTCACCATGCCGAACCAGTAATGCCGCCACAGGTCGACGTCAATCGCCAGCCAGTCGCGGTAGTTGCGGACCTCCTTCGGATACAACATCAGCACCCCGTTCGCCCCCGCGCTCGCGATGTAGCTCTGCAAGCCAACCTTCGCGATAACCTTCTTATATCCGTCCACCAGCTTGTTACTAAGCTTCTCGATGTGCGCGTAGTTCGCCCGAGTAAGCACTTCGCGAAACATCGCCAGGCCGGCCGCCATCGAAATCGGATTCGTGTTGTAAGTGCCGCCGTGGAAAACTTTGTGGTCCGAAATCAAACTCATAACCCGCTTGTGCGTACCGAAAGCCGCCAGCGGAAATCCACCGCCAATCGACTTCGCCAGGCAGATCATATCGGGCCTCACGCCGAAGTATTCCGTAGCTCCTCCCCAGCACAGCTTCGCGCCCGTCTTGACTTCGTCGAAGATCAACAACGCGCCATGCGTGTCGCAGAGCGTCCGCAGGCCTTCCAGAAATCCTTTCTGCGGCATGCAGATGCCGACGTTCATCATGATCGGCTCCAGGATGATGCCCGCAACCTCATTCGGATTCTCCTTGAACCGGCGCTCCACCGTTTCCAGGTCATTGAACGTAGCAACCAGCACGTTCGCAATACTCGCCTTCGGCACGCCTGCTCCAGCCGACACAGGTTTCGGATTCTTGATATCGCCGAGATCGTCGCCGGGCGGGTGCGGCTTCACGCTGACCAGCGCCGCATCATGCAAGCCGTGGTAACCGCCTTCGAACTTGATGATCTTGTCGCGTCCCGTAGCGGCGCGCGCCAGACGAATCGTATGCATGGTGGCTTCTGTCCCGCTGTTGCCGAAGCGGCACATCTCCACCGGAAAGCGCGTGCAAATTTCCTCCGCCAGTTCCCACTCCATGTTGTGCGGCATCCCGTACGCGGTGCCCTTGTGCAAGCGGCCTTCGACCGCCTTGATCACCGCCGGATGCGAGTGGCCCGCCATGAGCGTGCCGAAACATAGATTGTGGTCGAGGTATTCGTTGCCGTCGAGATCGCGGAACTTGCTGCCCGACGCTTCCGCCACGAAGATCGGATACGGTTCGTAGGCGCGATAATTGCTGGCCACGCCCAAGGGCAGGCGCTTCAGGTTCTTCTTATGCGCTGTGGCGGACTTCGGAGTGCGGCGCTCGAAGGTCTCGAGCTCTTTTTGCAATGCGGGGTACATCGTGATCTCCAATAGACTCAGGCCGGGTAGGCCATTAGATTGGGCCGGACGGCCGAAACCGTCCGGGGTCTTCGGACAAATGCCGCAGACTAGAAGAACAACTTCAATGCAAATTGTACCTCGCGCTGGTCGCCAGAAGTCTGGGTGATCTTCCCAAACAGGCCCTGACCGTCTGAGAAGTGGCCATCCGGGTTGGCGAAATTCGTGTGATTGAACAGGTTGAAAATTTCTCCGCGGAATTGGATATACTTCGATTCCGAAAGGGCGATTTTCTTATGTATGGAGAGATCCCAATCTTCAAGCCCCGGGCCGCAGCACACACTACGCGGGGTGCCGTTGTTGAATTGCCCAAGCGGCGGATCCGAAAACTGGCTGTAGTTCAGGTATAGTTGGCCCGGCAGCTTTGGATCCAGCTTCTGCAGTTTCCCAGTCATGCTCGGGGCTTCCGTTCCCAGGAAGAAGTAACTATTGACCAGTTCGTTGTCGCCTATGGTATCCAAACGAATCGGGAAACCGCTCTGGAACTCGGTGATTCCGGAAATCGCCCAGTCGTTCACGACCCTTCCGGCCAAACCCTGACGTTTGCCAATCGGCAACTCCCAGTCGTAGCTAACCACAAAGCGCTGCGCCGAATTGAACAGGGATAGCGCGCGGCTGGCCTTGGGGTTGAATGGATTCAGAGTCTCTTCAAACGTGGAGGCTTCATCCAGGGACTTGCTCCAGGTGTAAGCAGCCTGAAACTGCAAGCCGCGGGAAAAGCGCTTTTCCAGCATGGCTTCGAAAGCGTTGTATGCGGAATTAGCGACAGTGTCTTCCGCGAAGATGCTAGTGAATACCGGGATGCCGTCCACTGGGCAACCAGCACCAGTGTAGGGATTACAGTTGGGCGAGGAATAGGGACGGAGCCCCACCAGGGTGAGTCCAGTGGGGGCGACCGAGCTGATCGTAGTGCCGGCCGGGATCACAGTGGGGCCGTTGGGGCCGTAAGGAAGGTGGAATCCCCCGGTCGGAACAACGTAGCTCGCCGGAATGCTGAACGGCGCGTCCTCGCCCGTGGGCGCGCAAGGTGTGGGGTTCTGCGCCGTGCCGAGCGCCGTATTGATGTCCAAGCAAGTCTGCGGCGTCGATGGGTTGATATCGCGCCCGACCAGCAGGTGATGGCCCTCGGAGCCTACGTAGCCAACCTGCAACATAAGACTCCTGGCGAGTTGCCGCTGGACCGTGAGGTTGTACTGCACCGTATATTGCGCTTTGAGATGCGGCTGGAACTCGCCGTAGAAGAGCATGGGGCGAAAGACGGACAGGTCAGCAGGCTGGCCCGGCTTCGGAGTAAGAACACCGTTATACGGATTTGGCGCCACTCCGCTTCCATCCTGATACACGAACGGAGTATTGAAGAAAACGTTAGAGAGTGAGGAACTTCCGCCGAACGGCGGTTCCGCGCCAAACTGCGCCAGCACCAACTGTTCGATCGGGTTATAGAACATTCCCCAACCCGAGCGGATGCTGGTCTTGCCGTTGTCTCCAAACAGTGTTCCGAGCAGCCCGCTCTTGGCGTTCGGACTATAGGACAATCCGATGCGAGGAGCGAAAGCCTTGTAATAGTTCGCGGTCAACCCCGGGGGCACACCCTTGTCGCCCGGAACCACCAGTCCGGTGGGAGTCGTGCCCGTGTTAGCGCAAGTGGGGTTCGAAACGTAGCTCGAGAAATAGGCGATGCTGGCAGCGCTCAGCTGGCAAGGATAGACCGCCGAGTTCTGCCCAGGACGAAACGTTTCCACGTGCCCGGAGACATCCGTGGGAGGCGTGTTGAACTCCCAGCGTAAGCCATAGTTGAGCGTAACATTCGGGCGAATCTTCCAACTGTCTTGCACGAACGGGTAAATGGAAAAAGTGCGTATGGATTCGCTCTGGGCCGACCCCTGGGAATAGGTATCGGTAAGTCCCAGCAGGTATTGTGGGTAATAGTCGCCGTCAGCTCCAATAATCACGTTTTGACCGAGCCCGCTGAAAGTATAGTCTCCATTGACGTTGAAGTAGTAAAACTGGTCGAAGCGTCCGCGGCGAACATCCACCCCGAACTTCATGGTGTGGTTCCCCTTGACCCACGTCAGGCCATCGCTCCACTGAAAGCTGTTTCCCACCTGCGGCAGCGTGCCTTCCCAGTTGTTACCGAAATTAACGAAGCCCGCGATGTTTACGTAGGGGACGCCGGTAAAGCTGGTTGACAGTCCAGGTGTAATTCCAAGTTTCGGACTGGTCCCGTAAGTGCTAACGATGGTTGAAGAATCGGATGTTCCCGTGAAACAGTAGGCAGCCGCCGCGCCCGTGCAAGACGAAGTCACTGCACCGGTAGAAACATTCTTCAAGAACCCAAGCTCACCCTCGCGCATGTAAACGAAACGCGCCTCGTTGACCAGCGCATTGGTCAGCGTCCAGGTGTGAGTCAAATTGTATTGCTGATCGCGGCTATTATCGTAGTTGCCGAATCCGGGGACGTTCGCACCCGCAGCCTCGAAAGTGTTGAAAGGAGTCAACCGCGTTCCGTCATTGAAGTAATAGTAGGCGCTAAGGTTCTGACGGACATTGATCTTATGATCAAAGCGGAGAGTAAGTTGGTTTGCGTTATTCGTGCCCACCGGCACATTTTGGAATTGGTTACCCGGTAAGTTGGCCCCGGGTATAAATCGTTGCAGGTTGACGGCAACTGGGTCCTGGCAGGCAGGCGGGATGACGCTGGTGGGGAAAACCTGATTCCAGGACAATCCAGCCGCGGGCATTTGACCGCCAGCGCCGCCAGATCCCACAGGCGACGTGATCGCGTTTGTGCAACCGGTGCGGCCGTTCAAAACGTCCGCCACAAACTGGTCAGTGATGGTTCCTGTGAACGCATTTGTCGAACCGCTCGGATCAAGTATCTGCGAGAAGTCGCCACTGCGCTGGCCTGTGGTGGGAACATTCACTACCTGCCCTTGCTGCCCCTGGCGGATGCGCCTGCCCTCGTAGGAAACGAAGAAGAATGTCCGGTCCCTCGCGATCGCTCCGCCGAGCGTCCCCCCAAACTGGTTCTGGTTCAGCTGCGGACGAGTCGTATTGAGAAAACCTTGAGCATCCAGGATGGTATTGCGGAAGTATTCATAAATATTTCCGTGCAGCGCATTGGTGCCCGACTTGGTGATAACGTTGACGACCGAACCCGAGTTCCGCCCGTACTCCGCATCGAAGGTGTTGGTGATGACTCGGAACTCGGCGATGCTATCGGGTGTCGGCTGAATCGTCGGTAGATTGACGAATAGGTCGTTCGCATCGCCGCCATTGACGCTGAAGTTGTTGGAGCGGGTGCGTCCGCCATTCACCGAAACCGAGCCGGCATCGTCCGATCCGAAAAACAGGCTTCCGCTGCTGCCCAACTGCGCTTGAACGCCGGGCTGCAATTGCAGGAACTGATAAGTATCGCGGGTGTTCAGAGGCAGTTCGTTGACCGAGCGTTCGTTAATCACTGCACCCAACTGCGTGCTGGTAGTGTCGACCTGCGGGATCTCGGAGCTCACCTCTACGATTTCTTGAGAGCCGCCGATCTGGAGTGCGGAATTGAGGGTCACCACCTGGTTGACATCGACGATGATTCCCTTCTGGACGTTCTTCTTGAAGCCCGTCAATTCATATTGAACCGTATAGGTGCCGGGCGGAATCTCGACTAAGACATAATCGCCAGCCTCGTTTGTCTGCGCCTCGCGACTGCCCCCGGTCGCTTCATTGGTGGCGGTGACTTTCACTCCCGCCAGTACGGCGCCGCTGGGGTCAGCTACGCGGCCAAGGATGCGCCCGCCGGTGCTCTGGGCCGACATGAGCGTGGAACAGATCAGGCACAGGCTCAGGGCCGAAATCGAGAACATGAGCCCGCAAGACATCCGGAAAGGTTTTGACGATGGCATGGAACAGCTCCTCCAGATCTCGGGGACAATCTGTTAGATCCGATTCAGCTCGCGCGCAATGCAAACCTTGCTATAATCGCGCAACGTTAGAGATTCTGCGGCCCTCTGTCAAGCGGAAAAGTGCATCTTCGCGGCGCCACCAGCTCTAGCTCCCGATGGCACCCCTGTTCTCGATCATGAGGGAGCATAAATAATGTCGCGTAAATCAATCCTCGCGCTGTTGGCCGCGCTGCTGGCCGTCTTCTCCGGAGCGTGCGCCAAGAAAACTCCCACGCTCAACCTGCTGGTCTGGGAAGGCTACGCCGACCCCTCTTACCTCAAGGCTTTCGAAGAGCAGAACCACTGCAAAGTATCGGCCTCCTACATGGGATCGAGCGACGAACTTGTCGCCAAATTGCGCGGTGGCAGCTCGGGCAATTACGACGTGATCTCTCCCTCCAGCGATGTAGCCACCATGATTGCGACCTCCGGCCTGGCCGCGCCGCTCGATCCGGGCAAACTGCCCAGCTACGGCCAGCTTTCGCCCCAGCTCACCTCGCTGTCGCTGGTTCGGGTGCACGGCGAAATCTACGGCGTGCCGTTCATGTGGGGGCCAGACCCGATGATCTACGACACCACCGCATTCCCCCAGCCTCCCGAGAGCTGGAACGTCATGTGGGACCCGAAGCTGAAAGGAAAAGTTTCCGTGTGGGACGATCTTTCCACCGTCTACATGGCGGCCCAGGTGCTCGGCTACGACAAGCCCGATCCCGGTCATCTCTATAATATGACCGACGAAGAACTTGACGCCGTCAAAAAGAAGCTGGTGGAGTTGAAGCCGAACATTCGCAAGATGTGGTCCACGGGCGGCGAACTCACCAACCTTTTTCAGAACCACGAAGTGGTGATCGCCATGGGCTGGCCGCTCATGACCAACCAGTTGCGCAAAAGCAATTTCCCGGTGGGCGAGACCATTCCCAAAGAAAACACCACCGGCTGGATCGATCACCTCATGATCACCGCCGGCAGCGAAAACAAAGATCTCGCCTACAAGCTTCTCGAGTTCATGATCCAGTCGCAGACGCAGAAGAAAATCACCGACGTGACCGGCTACACGCCAGCGAATCCCCACGCCGCGCAGTACATGACGCCGGAAGAGCAGAAGAACCTGCACCTGGACGACGTAGACAATTACCAGAAGCGTCTATATTTCTGGCAGAATGTTCCACGCCGCGCCAAGTACAACGAGATCTGGAACGAAGTAAAAGCGACGCAATAAGCCTGTGTAGCGCGGACACTCCTGTCCGCGAAATGCAAGCAGCACCAATAACGATAGCCATGGCATCAACGACGGAACCCGCAATCGCAACCAGCAGTCAACCAAGCTCCGCATCGCTGCTTTCCATCCGCTCCGTCGCCAAGCACTTCGGCAAAAACATCGTGCTGCGAGACATCTCGCTCGAAATCGCCGAAGGAGAATTCCTCACCATCCTCGGCGAGAGCGGCTCGGGAAAAACCACGCTCTTGCGAATCCTCGCCGGCTTCGAGCAGTCCACCTCCGGAGAGGTCTGGATGTCGGGCGAGCGCCTGGACACCGAGCCTCCCTACCGCCGCCGCGTGAACACCGTCTTCCAGCACTACGCGCTATTCCCGCACATGACCGTAGAACAAAACGTCGGCTACGGACTCGAAATCGCCAGACGTCCCGCCGCCGAAATTCAGTCGCGCGTGGCCGAGGCGCTGGCCAAGGTCAAGATGTCCACCAGCGCCAAGTCGAAGCCCTCGAAGATCAGCGGCGGACAGCAGCAACGCATCGCGCTCGCTCGCGCGTTGGTGAATCGCCCGCGCCTGCTGCTGCTCGATGAACCGCTCTCCGCGCTCGACGCCAACCTGCGCCGCCAGATGCAGGTTGAACTCAAAGCGCTGCAACGCGAAGTGGGCATCACGTTCATCTTTGTCACGCACGACCAGGACGAAGCCATGGTGATGTCCGATCGCATAGCGTTGTTGCGCGCCGGCGAGCTCGAGCAGGTCGCCACCCCGCGCGAGATTTACAACCGGCCCGCCACCTCCTACACCGCGCAATTCATCGGACACACAAATTTATTGCACGCCGACGTTCGCCACGGCACGGCCACCAGCGGCGCGCTGAAATGGCCGACCTCACTGCCCGATGGTACGGCCCTGTTCTCGCTGCGTCCAGAGTGCATTCGCCCGGCGACCGCTGCGTCTCCCGAAACCTCGCGTTCTCCAGGGAATGCTGCGACGGTTAGTTTCCGCGCCAAGCTACGCGACCAGGCTTTCCACGGCGCCACCGAACTTCTGCGCGTCGAGTCCGATGGCGGACTGATCCTCACCATCCGCACCGCCAGCCGCGACCTGCCCAATTCCGAAGCCCCGCTGGGGTTCGAATTCAGCGCTGCCGATGCCATCCCCGTCCGCGCCTCCAACTCCAACACCGACTCTAAGGACCGCGTCTGATGTTCTCCCGCGCCTACCGCACCGCCATCACTGTTCCGCCGCTGGTTTGGGTTGCCGTTTTTCTCCTCGTGCCCTACCTGCTCATGTTTTGCTACAGCTTCTGGTCGGTCTCCGAGTCGGGAACCATCGTTCATTCCTGGAACCTCGACAACTACCACGAGCTACTGGCCAAGCCCGTTTACTGGCAGACGTTGCTGCGCTCCATGTGGATCGCCACCCGCGTGATGTTTTTTTCCATGCTGCTCGGCTATCCGCTGGCTTACTTCCTCTCGTTCCACGCCGGCGGCAGAAAGGATCTCTACTATCAGCTCGTCATCATTCCGCTGTGGGTGAGTTATCTGGTGCGTGCTTACGCCTGGAAGACGATTCTCGGGACCGACGGCGTCATGAACACGCTGCTGCAATATGTGCACCTCACCAGTCACCCGCTCGATTTCCTGCTCTACAGCCCATTCGCCGTCGTGCTTACATTGACGCACATCTATACGCCCTTCACGTTCCTGCCCATCTACGCATCGCTCGAACACATTCCGCGCAACCTGGTCGAAGCCTCGCACGATCTCGGAGCCACGCCCGCGCAAACTTTCTGGCGTGTGATTTTTCCACTCTCGATTCCCGGAGTGCTAGCCGGAGCCACCTTCGCCTTCGTCCTAAGCCTCGGAGACTTTCTAGCGCCACTGCTGCTCGGCGGCCCCAGCGGCATCATGATCTCGAACATTGTGGTCAGCCTGTTCGGCGCCGCCTACAACTGGCCGCTCGGCGCCGCCATCTCGCTCTGCATGTTGACGCTGGTGCTTGGGCTGCTCTTCTTCTCGGAGCGTCTGGAGAAGAAGTGGAGTTTCTCGTGAGCGAATCTGCTTCAGGTGAAGGTTCCTTGGTCAAGGGTTCGCGCTGGCTGACCGCTCACGCGCTCGCCGTCTTCGCGTTTCTCTACCTGCCCATCGCTATCCTCATTCTTTATTCCTTCAACGGACAGGGCGTCGGAGGCTTTCCGCCGCGCGACCTCACGCTCAACTGGTATCGCATTCTATTCAACGACGGCCCCATCTGGGATTCGGTCGTCAACAGCTTGATGGTGGCCTTCGCGGCCATGCTTATTGCGCTCGTCTTCGGAATCCCCGCCGCGCTCGCGCTCGATCGCGCCCAATTTCCCGGCAAGGCCCTGTTCCGCCGGCTGGTTCTTTTGCCGCTGATTCTGCCCGGCATCATCACCGGCCTCTCGCTGCTAATGCTGTTCCGAGTAGCCGAAGTAAGACTCAGCCTAGTCACCATAGTCCTCGGACACGGCACCGCGCTGATTTCCGTCGCCACCACCGAAGTCTTTGCCGGATTGCAGAAACTCAATCGCGCCCAGGAAGAAGCCTCGCTCGATCTCGGCGCCAACTACTGGCAGACCTTCTGGCGCATCACGGTTCCCAATCTCAAGCTCTCCATCATCGGAGCGGCGCTCTTGATCTTCACCCTTTCCATGGACGAAATCGCCGTAAGCTTCTTCCTGATCGGCCGTGACAACACCCTCCCCCTGGAAATCTGGGGACGCCTCCGCCGAGGCATCACCCCAGAAATCAACGCCATCTCCACCATCATCTTTATGTTCTCGCTGATCGCGATTGTGTTCTGGTATCGGCTGCGGACGCGGGCAGAAGTAACTCCGGAAATCGGCGCGGAGTTGGTCGAAACTGCACAAATCCAACTCTAAGTTGTCATCCTGAGCGGAGCGAAGGACCTGCTTCTTGATTGGCGGCGCAAGGTCAGCCGGCGGGTGGGCCACTTCAACGGAGAAGTACAACGCGGGTTTGTCTCTGAACATTGAGCGAAACAACTGGGGGTGCGCCACTTCTCGCGCTTTTCGAGAAGTGGCCTGCCGAACTGCCGACACGTAAGTTACACCGCTGTGCCCTTACGCCAGTTGCTCCCAGCTAACATCAAGTGCAGCCCCCAGCCTCTTCCAAGTGCTGACAGACCCGCTCTTGCGCTTAGTCTCAATCGCCGCGATCAGCGCGCGCGATACCTTCGACTTCTTCGCGAGCTGCTCCTGGGTAAGCTTGCGATGCTCACGCCAGACGCGGAGCGCGGGCTCTCCCCGCAGCCTGCGCTCGGTGATCTCCAGCGGGATGAGTTCGTCGTCGCCATCTTCGAGACGCGCTTTTGCGGCATCATAGGCCTTCACGTCGGCGAGCATTTCTGCATCTTCCATCAGCCTCTGTAGTGCTTTCACCGGAATCACGGCGAATTCCTTGCCCTTGCGGGTAATGGTTTCGACACGCATCAGTAAATTCCTCCCCTTGGCCCTACTTCCAGAGCCCATAACTCAAGGCGGTCGTCATGCAACTCGTAAATGACGCGCCAGTCGCCAACTCTTAGCCGGTAGCCATCGCGTCCTTGGAGCTTGGTGACGTTGTTGTGCGTGGCATAGGGATCTGCGGCGACTTCCTTTATCTTCTCCACAATCCGCTTCTGCCAGTTCACCGGAAGCCGGGAAAGGGCTTTGGCAAAGGATTTTGTGGTGACGACTTTGTACACCAATCAATTGTTACTCTAGGTAACAATAATAGTCAACCAGAAAATGCGGCTTTTTTCATCACATTTTTCTTGTACGCCCATCACAGACTCCCAACCGCAACCCTGCGAAAATTCTCCGAGAGTGCAACATCGAGAAGTGTGCCCGTCTCCAGAGACGGTTCCATTTTCGGCGCTCTTTGACAACTTGAGCCGTTAAGCGGGCGTGAGTAGAGTGGGACTTCGCCGCTAAGTCCTTACCCATGAGGCATTTCCATATAAGTCCTTTAAATTGAGGCATTTTGCGAGTCTCTCCCCTAACTCCATGATCCTAATAGATCGAAAAAAAGGGGGGGTAGGGGTAGGGGGTACCCTCCCAAAAAGCGCCAACGCATCTACTGAGAACTGAGAGCCGAGAACTGATTTAGGAGCCATCATAATGTCAACTTATCCAGGCGAACGTTGCCAGCACATAAAAATGAGCGGAGATCGTTGCAGAGCGTCCGCCCTCCGCGATCAGAGGTTTTGCCGCTTTCACAACTGCTGCGGTCCAGTGCAGGTCGACGTCAGCCCCTCCGCAGCCGAGCCCGCCGCTCCCTTCTTCCTGCCCGTCCTTGAAGACGCCACCTCAATCCAGGCAACTATTACGCAGATCTGCGAACACTTGCTGCACCGACGCCTCGACGCGAAAAAGGCTGGAGTTCTGCTCTACGCCATGCAGGTCGCGTCATCGAACCTGGCTCGCCTGAGTGAGGATAGAAGCCAGGAGAAGACTAAGGAAAATACCCTGCAGCCGTCCTCGCCCGTCCCAGCATCGTCAGAAGCTACTCCGATTAGCCAGGACGATTCCGGCTCCATCTCGTCACTCGAATCCGATCGCTTGCCGCCCGGAACAATTCAAGCATGCGAGCAGCCACGGCGATTCGTGGTTTGAATCCACCACGGTCCAACATTCCTGGAGTCGCTTGGGCAGCCGCGCGCGGCTGTCCAAGCTTTTCTTCGTTGAACCTCCAAAGCTCGCCGCCATAGTAAAGTAGTACTAAGCCCCAAACGGCAACCATGAGGAGTTTTCGATCTGAATCCAGGCATTCGCAACATCGCCATTATTGCCCACGTGGACCACGGCAAGACCACGCTGGTTGACGCCATGCTTCGACAGAGTGGCACCTTCCGCGACAACGAGACCGTCGCCGAGCGCGTCATGGACTCGAACGATCTGGAACGCGAGCGCGGCATCACCATCC
>OBLW0100002721.1_pt1 | contig 14184 bp, 6 predicted proteins | sample 1520161 | NCBI WGS metagenome assembly OBLW01 (sample SAMEA3539309, study PRJEB22396) | soil metagenome | biome: tundra; feature: field; material: soil | place: USA | collected 2010-05 | depth 0.15 m
TTGTGGTTCAGCCAGATCCCGGCCCAGTTGTCGGCAGCAACAATGAACTGTGCATGTCGATCGGTGGGCGAGTAGAGGTAGGTGTGGGCATAACTTACAACCCAGCTCTTCGAATCCGTCAAGAGCGCTTGGTCGAAATTCACGATATAGCCGATGTCCGAGGAACTGCCGCCTGTGGTCTTCGTCCACTCTATGGGCGAGTCGCGATCCAGATAAGGTTCGTTTCCGTTGTAAACCTCCCAGCTCACCGGCGCGTCGAGTCCGTCGTACGTTTTTTGAAGATCGAACTCCTGCTCCGGCGGATATACCTTTGCAAAACCATCGTTGTCATTATTCGGAAAGGGACCGACAATTTCCCAACGCCGAATCGTATTCTGTTCCTCGTTCAGCCATAACTCTGGCCAGTCTTTGTCATCGAAGTTTGAGTCTAACCAACCCAGTCTGGCGCCTGCCGCATCTGATGCGTCACTTACCTTCGCATAGGGTACAGACACGCGATCAGGTTTCGGTCGAAACAGCCACGCGCCACTCAAAGTGAGAGGCTGTGCGCCGTTATTCGACGTTGCCCCCTTATAGACCTGGGTGCCAATGCGAAGCTCAACATAGGTTTTGGACGCACTCGCCGGTCCTGACACATGGACATCAACCGTCGTTCCGTGGCGAGAGACGCCATCCAGCCTCTCCGCATTGGTCGCTTCCATAACCATGTCTTGTGGCGTCCCTGTAAGGGGATGGAACACCACGTAGAACGCATCCCATGGATCGAGATTGAGACGTACGTCCGTACCGGAAGGACCATTCACATAAAAGAGTGGCTCTTGTGTTCCGGTGAGAGCGTCCCACTTCTCCGGAATCCCCATTTCAGCAAAGTGAATTACGTTGGTTCGTTTCCGATCTGTATCGTTAACGACCCAATAGTAGTCGCTCTGAGACTTGCGGCGATGCTCGAACAGAAGGTGTGGCGCTGGACCAGACGCGACTTGCACGTCCTTGGGCACGTGCGCATCAAGCGTAGCGATCAAGGCATCCACAGAGTCGTCAATGTAGAAAGCACCCTCAGTTTTTGCCTCCATATGTTCGCTGCCCGAAATCCCCGTGCTTGTAGCGCCGGTACCAAAGATCGAAGCGATGCCTTCCTTGATCACGGAATCGTTATCACCGATTTCTTGCGATGCCGTAGGTAGCAGGCGTATGCCGAGAATGATTCCGCCAGCTTGATGAAATTCCTGCAGCTTCTTGAGCGTCGCTCGGCTGAGCGTGGTGATAGGGGGAAGGATGATAGCGCGAAATCGTTGCGGACCTATCACCAATTCGTTGCCGTCGACGCGCGCGTTCTTAAGATACTGGTCGTCGGCGATGTTGTAATCCCATTGGTGATTCGATAGTTCGAGAATGATCCGCGCGTAATAGTCGTTGATCAGACCGGTCTGGTTCTTCCAGGCATATGGATCGCCAATATCCTGGTAATCGGCCTCTCCGGAGAACAGTGGGCGACTGTCTGCCCAGACCGTAGTGATTGGATAATAGATCAATACATTCGTTACATGCTGGCTGTCCGCATTCATATAACTGATGCGTCGCGTGTAATCGGCGTAGGTGTGAAAGTAAGGCCAGTAAGGCTGGTGAAACCAGTCAGGGGGATAATTGGCCCTGCTCCGATCATAGTTAAACGCGTGAGGGATGAAAAGGTTCACGCCCGAGGCGCCGATGCCATTTGTCCCTTTGCGAATTTCCTCCAGGTCGAGATAAGAGTCCGTCCCCTGCACCCCTTGGTTCTCGCAGGCAAAGCGGCGGCCTTCAAAATCCGCGACTGACTGTGCGACCTTGAAGTTCAACGGCTGGCGGCCCCAGTCGAGGAGCGAGTCGACGCCAACAGGATTGAGACCCCGCTCAACGGTGAAGAGGCTCCCTTCGAGCTCGGCAGCCCTTAGCAGGCTTTCTTCCCAAGCATGACCCGTACGACCGATGCCCAGACTTTTTGCTGACCGGGTTATCCCGTCCCAAAACGAGTTGCCGTACAGGTCCGTCACTGTTGAGAGATAGTCAGTACGAACTTTCGTGGTCAGATCGCCGGCGTCATAGATAAGAAGAGGCAGCATCTTATGCAGATCGTAGCCTGCGCGGTCTTGAAATGCAGAAAAGAGTCGCGGCGTCCAGGCAATGCGATACCCGTAGTCACCTTCATGATCCGAGAAAGAATAGTGAATCGTGTTGCCGAAATAGGAAGCGAAGCGACGATTATATTCACCATAGACAAGGTCGAAGAAGAGATTCGTGCTTTCGGGATTCATTAGGTCTACGAAGCCGCCGTCAAATCCCATCGCAGGTTTGAGGCTAAACTGCACGACGACCCATTGGCCTTCCGAAGCGGACCATTGGATATGTCCATTCTTTCCGCCTGAATCGAGCAGAGTCAGCGTTGTAGCGTCGATTTGATTCTTTCCAAGCCAGCGGGCGGCGACGATTGCTTGCGAATCCGGGTTGACAGGCAAATCGATTACCTGGGGTCCATCGACGATCTTCGTCTCATACGACAAAGTTTTCATGCGAAGGTCAGGGCGCTTGGCCAACACCTCGCTCTGATGATTCCCGGCCATCCATATATTTCGAACTTCGCCGCTAGGCCAGTCGTACTCATCGAGGAAATTAAACTCGAAACCTGACTCTTTTGACTGTTCGAGTCCTGCGCCGATCGCCTTAAACCATTCTTCGGATAGATACGGCGTCTGAAGACCGTCGCGCCCATGAAGAAAGGCGCCGTAGACGTGCTGCTCCACCATATCCCGAATTTCCTGACGAATCGCCGGGCCTTCCATCTTGCCGTTCCAGAACCAGAACGGCATCGGAGAAAAATCGCGAGGAGGATCGAGGAAGCTCTGATAAAGCGAATCCGCGTCGAAGGGCGTTGTCTGCGATGAACACGCTAGATTGGACGAGCCAAAAGCAGTAAACACAACGACCCAAATCGCCAAGGGCTTCATCGTTTGTCTCCCAAAACCGCGGTACGGAGATCTTTTGCTGACTTCGAGGGGTTTGATGGCTCGTGTCATTGCAAATCCAGCAGGAGTAAGTGGTAACGAGAACACGGCTGGCTCATCTCCAACACCCGAACGATTCGGAGTGCAGACCTCGTCGAAAATAACCCATGTCAGTGTTCGTTGCCGCTGAGTTTGGTCTTTAGGACGTCTCGCTCGGCACTGTTGATTTCTTGAACCTTTGAAAGTTCCAGATTTGCCTGTTCTTTCATGCCGAGCTTCTTCAGCACCTCCGCGGTCCAGTAGTGTGCCGACGCGTCGCCTTCCAGTGCTGGGAAACTCGCCCGGAGTTCTCTCAACGCATCCTCACTTCGTCCCTCAAGTTCTAAGACACGCCCAGCAGCGAAGTGCGCTTCACCAGACTGCGGCTGCTCTCGCAAGGCGCGCTCGTACCACACCAGCGCTTGCGGCAGTTGGTTATTTTTCTCTGCGATATCCCCGAGGTAGTGCATCGCAGAGTAGGAATGTGGATCGATGGCTAGTTCCTGTTGGAACAGCACCTCTGCGTCCGACGATCGATGCGCTTTCCACAGGAGAAACCCAAGTTTCGCGTGAAGACCGGGGGCCGTAGGACTGTCGGAGATCGCCAGAGTCATTTCCTTCTGTGCATCCGCGCCCGTGTCGCTTTGGTCCGACAGCTCCCCAACCAACTCATGCAGCAAGGATGAATCGGGAAATTTGCTGCGCAAGATGTCAAATGCCCTCTTAGCCTGCTCTGGATCGCGGGACTTGCGGGCCGCAATCGTTAACATGTAGTAGGTCTCTGCGGACCCGCTGCCAACCGCTTCCGCGCTGAGCAGCGAATCCTCGGCTTCCTGCCAGTTTTGCGACACAAACGCGCAAAGGCCCAGCAGATATTGCGCCCAGGCTCGATGCGGAGGCGACAGGAGCGACTGTTTCAAATACTTTGCGGAAGCATCGCACTTATCTTCGCGAACCAGCGCAAGGCCAGCATTGAAGGCATAGTCGTGGTTCGCCGGCTCAAGGCGCGCGGCATGTTCGAATGCGTCGGACGCCTGAGATAGATTGCCCTTGGCAAACCACGCTGCGCCAAGGTTGCTCCAGGTGGCCGCGGAGGAGGGATCGATGTGCACGATTCGTTTGTAGTCCGCAATGGCACGATCGTAGTCGTGTTCGCGAAGGGACTGATCGGCCTCTTTCGCGAGTCTGAATGTTGCTGATTCCTGGGCGAGGGCTTGGGCTGTCAAGGACAACAGAAGAACTGCGATAACAATGAAGGGCCCCGCGTCCAGTTGCCAAATGCTGACGTGGCTGACGGACTTCATCGTTGGCGTTCCCGGTAACGCTGCCTTGAGGAAAGACATGATGTTACCGAGCGGCATTCGGACTACCATATCGATCCAACTTGGGAGACTGTCTACTGCGGTGTTCCTGAGGGTGCGCCAGGCCAAGTATTCCCGGCGCTCCCCACAAGAAGCGGAAGGTTAGAAGGTGATTCTGCCCACGAACTCCATGATGCGCTGATCGTTAGGCGAATTCACAATGCCCGTAGTCGAGTCGTTGGGCCCGAATCCGGTGTCCACATTGGTGAAGCTCGGATGGTTTGCAATGTTGAAGGCCTGAGCCTGGAACAGGAACTTCATCCGGTCCGTGATGTCGAAGGTCTTGTTCAATTCAACATTGAACGCGACTTCCCTAGGCCCACGAATCGTACCGCGTTTTCCGGTACCAAAGAACCCATAGCCAGGAACTGACAAATTGCTCGCGTCGAACCACTGATTCCGCTTTCCGAGGATCTTGATTGACCCATCGACATTGGGGCGACTCGCGAGACCACTGTTCGGCGATGACAGAGTTGGGGTCAAAGCAAAACCGCTTTGCGCCAGCGCAATGCCTGACACAGCCCAGCGGCCGACCATATTCTTCAACAAGCTGTTAGGCCCATTCGCATAGAACGGGAGATTGTAGATTACGTTGCCGGTGAAGATGTTGGTGCGATCGAAGTTGATGGTCCCGTTTTCGCAGGAGAGGCAGTAGGAGTTCTGCACATTGCTATTCGCCTCGACGAAATTGGTGCCATTTTGGCTGGTATCTCCGTACGCATGGCCCCAGGTGTAGTTGATGGTTGTTTGTACGATCTTCCTCTGAAATTTGAATTGAGACTGGAACGAGTTGTAGTGGTCGTTTCCCTCATAAATCGGACCGGTAAAGCTTTCCCAGCCCTGGTAGGGGCGCACGTAGTCTTCTGAAATGGTTCCAGAGTTGATGCACGGGTCGTAATCGTAGACGGCCGCTGGAGCCTGCCCGCAATTCGCATAAGGTGTGCTGGTTGGGAACGGCTGGTTTGAGTCGATAGAGACCTGACTCTTTCTGCTGAGAGAGCCAACATAGCCAGCCTGCAACACAGAACCCCGCAGGACCTCGCGCTCGACGATCGCGCTGAAGCTTTGCACTTCGCTCGGATGGAATTTTGGATTCGTAAGGATCAGTGGTTGCGGCCTGGGAGGGGCAACGGTAAGCGCTGCGCCTCCAGTCGGATTTTCAAGTGTGCCCTGTGTGAAGCTGACAGATGTAACACCTGGAGGGTTTTGAGAGAAGCTATCGTAGATTTGGAATGGAATACGGACGTAGCCGATTCCATACCCTGCATGGAAGGACGTACGGCCGTCGCCGGTCAGTGCATACGCAAATCCTACGCGCGGGCCAATGTACACCCGCTTCGAATTGTAGAAGCCGCGCGGCGTGGTTTCATCAGTGTCGTACACCAAACCGTTCTGCAAATTGGCAGGGGTACCTGCGGTGGTGATCGCTACCCCAGATGCATTCGTCAGGAGGCTCCCGTCGGGGTTCACAACCGGCGCTTGCGTGGGATCGAAATCTGAAAAATAAAAATCCGATGTCTTGAGCAAGGCGCCGTTTGGCTGTGTTAGCCAATCCGGAGAATAGTAGAAGAACCTCGATCCCAGGTTGAGGGTGAGCCGGCGATTAACCTTCACGTCATCCTGGATGTAGGTCTCGATCTGCCGGTAATGCGGCGTGTAATGGGGCTTTGCAGAGTACTGGCTATAGCCGTGATGCAGGCCCAGAAGATAGTCTGCAGCCGAGCTGCCCGTGAAAAACCCGTCAAAAGTGAAATTTCCGTTTGGCTGGGTGAACACGTTCTGATTCTTGATCCCAAAGATGTAGAACCCGCCGAACTGCACCGACTGCTTTCCGTGAGTGATCGCAACGTCGTCGTCCAGGATTCCTTCGCCATCGCTGGCGTCAATGGGGAGCGATGCAACGCCGATGGTATCGTACCCGGAAACTGTAATATCGGGTATTATGTTGAGGACATTGGCGTTGGGGTAATACTGGTTGATGACGACGCCCGCGGGGAGCGGTACGGGGCTGGTATGCAGACGGGGCTTGTCATACGTTTCTGCCGCCGACGCCGTGTTCACGATCGAAGGCGTAAGAATTGAAGTCAAGCGCAGCACTGCATTGAGACCGCTGGTGAAGATGGACGTCGTAATGTTCGGCTCATTGCCGCCGCCCCACGTGGAAGCTGGAGCGAAACTGTCGGTCTGTTCATACATGACACGCCCCATCAATGTTTCATTGGGCGTGAAGCTGTGATCGATGCGATAGTCGTGATCGATCTGTGAAAAGGTATCCGGCCTGTCGTTGAGGTAGTTGTACTGGCCGTTCGGAGGCGCCGCATTTTCAGTATCCTGATAGGCGTTCGCAATCTTAAGCGCGTCGTTATCAAGACAAGCTGGGTTCAACGTGAACGCAGATGAAATACAATTCGTCTTCCCCTCAGCGGCAAGGTATGCCTGTCCTGCTGGTGACAAGGTGAGGCCGGTGGCAGGTACACCATGGGGAAGCGCACCATTCTTTGCGGTAAAATCGCCTCCCCGCATCGCTGATGTGATCACCTCTCCTGTGGCCGAACTGCCGACTGTTTTGGACCACCACTCGTCCGACGCAAAGAAGAAGGTCTGCTTCTTGCGATCCCAGTTGAAGAGTTTCGGGATCTGTACAGGTCCGCCGAGACTGTAGCCATAGATGTTCTGATGAAGAGCAGACTTTTGGCCATTAACGCTATAGTAGGTACTGGCATCCACCGCGTCGTTGCGGAGATAGTCCCACACCGTTCCATGGTATGTCGATGTTCCGGTTTTGGTATTGACCAGTACGACGCCACTCGACGAGGTTCCATATCGAGAACTGTAGTTCGATTTCAGGACGGTGAATTCCGAAATCGCGTCCATCGAAGGGGTGATGTTGATGTTGACGTAGTTGCCGGTGTTCATGTTGTAGACGCCGTCCAGCAGGTAGGTGGTGTTGTCGATGCCGGTTCCGCCGATGGAGATGGTGGTCGATGAAGTCAGGCCGCCACCTTGATACTGGCTGTTCCCCGTCGTGTTGTTGACGCCGGGAACCAGGGTCGCCAGCGATTGGAAGTTTCTGCCGTTCACCAGCAGGGTTTGAATCTCCTCCGAACCGATCGTAGAGGAGACATCCGAGGTTTCCGTTTTGACCTCGAGCGGGTTTGCCTCGACGTTGACGATCTCGGTTGCGGCTCCAACTGCGAGGGTGGTCGAGACTTCACGCCTCTGGCCCGGATCAATATGGACGTCGTTGACGTCAACTGTTGCAAAACCCTGTCTAGCAACAGAAATCTTGTAGTCTCCGGACGCGAGCGCTTCCGCCGAATAGAATCCGCCGGGGTTTGTGTTGACGGTCTTCAGGCTTCCTGTCGCGGTGTTGGTCACGGAAACAGAAGCTCCGGGCACCACGGCACCGCTTTTGTCGGTGATACTGCCAAAGATCGCGCCAGTATCAGCGCTTTGAGCCCACAAGGGCCGATGCAGGTTTGTTGCGAAAATCACGAACATACTTAGGAACGCAGTTATCTGCAGCGCCCTGACGCGAAATTGGAGAAGACTTTGTTTCATTGGCCAGGCCTCCGGGTGCTTGCTATCTTTCCTGCAGCCGTGGGGCTGCTTGAAATCACACACGAGGAATAGTCAGGCGACAGTCACTTGACAAGAAGGAATATGGCCGTTTTCCGGATTTGCGCAAATCGCAATCGATGCTACACTCCATTTTGCGCAGGACCCGGCCAGAAGGGCACTGGGCACCTATCGAGCAGATTGGATTCGGACATGAACGCTAAGAAGCGGGGCAACTCGCGATACAAATTGGAAACAGTCGCGCGCGCCTGCACGATCCTGCGTCATTTCTCCGATGTTCAACAATCACTCAGTCTGGGTGAGGTCGTGGAACGCACTGGATTCGAGCGTACGATTGTGTTTCGAATCTTGAAAACTCTTGAAGAAGAAGGCCTATTGCGTCGTCCGGAGGGAAGGCGGTATTTCTCCAACTTCAACTTGGCTACCCAGAAGCGATACCGTATCGGATACGCATCGCAGAACAACGATTCGTTTTCGCAGGCGGTGACACAGGGAATTCGATGGGCAACGGACCGCCATCAGATCGATCTGATCGAAGTTGAGAATCTTTACAGCGCCAAGGTTGCATTGCGCAATGCGCAAAAACTGGTACAGCAAAGAGTGGACCTTGCGATCGAATTTCAGGTATATGAACGCATCGGGCCGCAGATGTCGGCCTTATACGAACAGGCTTCGATACCGGTGATTGCCATCGAAATTCCGCAACCAGGCGCGGTCTTTTTCGGTATTGACAACTATCTAGTCGGTCAATTGGCCGGTAAAGCCCTGGTGAAAGCCGCTCAGGAGCATTGGCAGGGAGAGATCGACGAGTTGTTGTTGCTGGATCTTGAAATCGCCGGCTCGCTTCCGCACCTTCGTGTCTCGGGCGCCGAATCGGCAGTTCGCAAATCATTGCCAGGAAGCTATCAAATTCTCCATCTGGATTCGCGCGGCGAGATGGAGCGATCTTTTGAACTGGTGCGCCAGCACTTGCAGTTCTCCCCGAAACGCAAGACCATCATTTGCGGGGTGAATGACCTCGCTGTTCTCGGTGCGTTACGTGCCTTTTCTGAGGTTGGTCGAAGCAATTTCTGTCTTGCCTTGGGAGTGGGAGCCTTCCCGGAGGCACGCCGCGAATTGCGCTCTCCGCAAACAAGGTTGATCGGTTCCATTGCCACATTTCCCGAACGATATGGAGACAATCTCATTCAGATCGCGCTCGACATTCTGCATCACAAGCAAGTTCCACCTGCGGTCTATGCACCAATACAGCTGATCACGCCACAAAACATAGATAAGTTCTACCCAAGTACAATATTTGCTGGAGCCGATAAGGAGCGTAAGCACTAGCTTACGGCCTTGTTCTGGTCAAAAAATCCCCCTCTCTCTTCTGGAGAAAGGGGGTCGGAAGGCCGCATGAGCAACTTCAGGAGATATTACTCACGCGACAGCGGCAAAGCCGCATCTCGAAGTCAGAGATTGAACTCAACCTGAAAATCTTCTTCCAGCACGCACGTGAAGTATGTGCGGCTTCTTCAGGTCATAAATCGTCGGTTCTTAGAACCCTACTCTGCGAATCAGTTTCGCCAGTGGAACTCAATGGCGGCTGCTCGAGCACCGTGTGCTTTGCGCAATATCTTTCCGGAACCTCGATCTTAAGCGGGCGCAGAGCACTCTCACTTGGCAAGCAGGAATTTTGGTGCTCCCAACATTTGCGCACATCGCAATCGATGCAAGATACGATCCGTGGTAGATGAGACTCCAACCAACTTGCATACCCAGGACCTAGTTCACCGCCTAGAAGACCGACGGGCTCTACCTGAGCGCCCTATTCGCGGCGCTAGTTGTCTTCCCTTTGGCGGATTCACGGAGTTGAGGCCCAAACCGCACCAAGTCTGAAAGTGAGATATCGCTTTCTGACGAAGTTGCGCGGCGAACTGCGTTCGACAGCTACGGAGCCAATTGCGATATGCGCAAAATGCGTAGCACCCCGGTTTTGTCGTTGCTCTTTTGGAGTTGTGTGCTTTCTATTGACCCGAAGCACAGAGCGAGGTTGAGGAATTGAAGATCACGGACATCAAGCTATATCGAATTAATTCGGGGAATCGTGGAGAGAAGGGCGCACGTTTCGGAGAGTCACAATACTGGGGAGGAGGCTGGCAGACCGGTTCGCTCATTGCAAACCCCATGTCCGTCTATCCAAAATATTCCAAGGTTCGCACTCTATGGATGGGTCCTGGTCAAGACCCTTATGCAATTGAAATATCCACCGACGAAGGAGTCACCGGCTGTGCGGTCAACTATGGAGGCGGTTACTTTTCTTGCGCGGTAATCGAACAGCACTTCAAAAAGTTTCTGATTGGACAAGATCCCTTCAACATTGAACTGCTTTGGGATCAGATGTATCGCTCCTCCATGCCATACGGACTCGGAGGAGTTACCGCGATGGCCATCAGCGGCGTCGATCTGGCGCTCTGGGACCTAATGGGTAGAGCGCTTGGTCAACCCGTATACCGTTTGCTTGGCGGCCAAACAAAAGATTCAATCCCTTGTTACGCGACCACGCATCCTGATCAGGTCTCCCATTGGAAGAACAGTGGCTTCATCGGTGTGAAAATTGCCGCTCCCTGGGGCGCGGCTGACGGCCGCAAGGGCCTGATCAAAATGCAGAAGTGTCTAGAAGACAGTCGCTCCGCTCTCGGAGATGACATGGAGCTGATGGTGGATTGCTACCTTTCCTGGGACATCGAGTTTGCTTCGCGGCTTGCCGAACGCGTGCGCGATTGCGATGTCAAATGGTTCGAAGACCCACTGCAAAATGGTTGGGCTGAACACATGAATGCGGAACTGCGCACACGCATCAGCCCAGTGCAGGTCGCCATTGGAAATCTGGAATTTGACGTAAAAGCTTTCTCCGCCATTCTTACCGCTCGCGCATGCGACATAATTCAGCCTGAGATGCAATGGTGTGGCGGCCTTACCGCCGTCCGGCGGATCGCCGCGATGGCCAAACCTTATGATGTCCCTGTTATTCCACACGGCTCTGGCGTCTACAATTACCACTTTGTGCAGTCGAATCTGAATTCACCATTCGCTGAATACCTGTCAGTCGGGGATGGTACAGGGGTTCGGCCCATCTTCGAAGCCATCGTTGGGGAGCCTCTCCCAATTAACGGTCATGTCACGCTCAGTGCCACTTCTGGGTTCGGGGTTGAACTCAATCGCGACCTGCTGGACCCAATTGACTTTTAGAACTTGAGGAGCACCCTGTGCAGAACAAAATCAAATGCGGAGTGATTGGGGCCGGTTGGTGGGCGACGTTCGCGCACATCCCTGCGCTCTTAGAACATCCGAACGTCGAACTAGTCGCAGTTCAGAAACGAAACCGGCAGGAGGCACAGAAGGTTGCCGATGATTTTGGCATCCCGATCGCCTGTACTACAGCAAGCGAACTGCTAGCCATCGACGGCCTTCAAGCCGTTGTAGTCAGCAGTACACCCAATCTTCATTACGAGCACGCATTAGCGGCCCTCGCCGAGGGGAAGCATGTGCTAATCGAAAAGCCCATGACGCTCACTGTTGCCCAGGCCGTTGAATTGGTGGAGATCGCTCGGAGCCGCGGCCGTCAGTTCCTGATCAGTTGTCCCTGGCATTACACCGCGCATGCAAGTGAGGCGCAGCGTTTGGTAAGGAATGGAGACCTGGGAAAGGTTCGCATGATCAGCATGTTGATGACCAATCCGATCAGCCACTTGCTTCGCGGTGACGGTACGCAGCCTACTCATGGGACGCCGTACATGCATCCGCGGGAAGGCACCTACAGCAATCCCACAGTCTCCGGAGGCGGACAAATCTATGCGCAAGTCTGTCATGCAGCGGCTTACCTGACGTTCTTGACCGGTGCGCGGCCCACTGAAGTCTTCGCGCGCTTCCACAATGATGGCGCAGATCTCGATATCTACGACGCGCTCGACCTCCAAATGAACGACCAGTCGATTGTCACCATCGCGAGCACGGGCGCGACAAGCTTGGCGCGCAGGGACTTCGAGGTCCGCGTTTTCGGCACAAAGGGGATGTTGTTCCTCGACTTATGGCACGGGAGAATGGAGTTCGTACCACTGGTTGGAGAGCCGACAGTCTATTCCGATCTCAAAGAAGATGCGATATATCCTCATCAGGCTCCAGCAATTAATCTCATTGACGCCATCCGGGATCCGCGCCTCAATCTGTCACCAGCGACTCTTGGGGTAGCCGCGATGGAAGTAATCGAAGCAGCAACCCTATCCGCGAAGAGCGGCAACAATGTTCTTGTCTCCTCTCTGGTGGAGCAGCCTGCATGAAGCAGGTAATGATGCGCGGCATCACATGGAATCACAGCAGAGCGTTGCCCCCGCTGGTCGCCACAGCACAACGTTTTGAGGAACTGTATCCAAGCGTTCGGATACAGTGGGAAAAGCGAAGTCTACACGAATTCGGTCATGGAGATATCGTTACTCTCGCTCGCAATTTCGATCTCCTTGTAATCGATCATCCGATGGCCGGCGATGCAGAGGCGTCGGGCGCGCTGACTGATCTGCTTCCGATGCTCTCACCCGTAGAAATCAAGGACCTTCAACAAGACTCGATCGGTCCGTCCATTTCCAGCTACTTCTACCACCACAAACTCTACGCGCTACCGATCGACGCTGCTGCTCCCGCGGCGAGCTTTCGTCCTGACATATTGAGTCCACTCGGACTCGAAGAACCAAAGGTCTGGGCGGACGTGATTTCCTTGGCGCGCCTAGGGTTGGTGCGAATGCCAGCTTTTTCGGCGGACCTCTTCCTCAACTTTATGGGGCTGTGCGTTTCACTGGGAAGTTCAATTGCTTGTAGTTCTGAACAGCTAGTTGACCCTGACATTGGCGCTCATTGCCTGGAACTTCTCCATGAGCTAGCTGCTCTGATGCCGGAGGAAATATACAGCCTGAATCCAATAGCTTTGTACGAGCGAATGGCGAAAGAAGATTCAATCGCCTACTGCCCATTCGCCTACACCTACAGCAATTACTCGCGCGACGGTTTTGGAGCGAAGCATGTCCGATTCTCAAATCCGGTCTCTATGGATAGAGACACACCGATGCGCTCGGTGCTTGGCGGTACGGGGATCGCCATCTCTGCTGGCTGTAAGGACACTGCTCTAGCTCTTGAGTACAGCCTGTTTGTTGCTGGTCAGACCTGCCAGCGCACACTTTATGGGATATGCGGAGGTCAACCAGCACGACGGAGCGCTTGGAACGACTCAGTTCTCAATCAGATCACCGACGATTTCTTCTTGCGAACAGCCGCCAGCATTGAAACCGCGTATGTACGACCCCGATATCCGGGCTATGTAGGGCTGCAAGAGCGCGCAGGAGAAGCCATAGTCGAATACTGCAAGCAACATGGGAGCACACAGAAAACGCTCGAACAAATGGACGCCCTGTATCGGCTTAGTCAGAGAGAGGGAATACAGCATGCTTAAGTTCTCGTGTGCGGATTTTACCTTCCCGGTCTTGGAAAGAGTTCCGGCATTGAAGCTTGTGAAGCTTCTAGGGTTCGGCCACGTGGACATTGGTCTGTTCGCCCGAAGCTCCCACTTTTCGCCAATTGAATTGCAAGCATCGCCCCGAAAATACACTACTCAGGTACTCCGCGATTTGAATGCAGCGTCGCTCAAAGCTTCCGATGTCTTTCTCCAGATCGGAGTCGATCCATCCGAGTGTGCTGCAAACGACCCCAGTCCAACAGTCAGAAGCAAGAGCCGCGATACATTCACACGTGCTCTCGAATTCTGCGTTGCGCTTGGTTGTAGGCATCTCACGGGGCTACCTGGTGTATTTCATTCTGGCGTCCCGCGAAATCGCGCTCTACAGCTTGCCGAGAAAGAGGCCTCCTGGCGCGTGAGTGAGTGTGCGAACGCAGGTGTCGCCTATGCAATTGAACCTCACGTCGGATCGATTTGCGGAGATGTCAAAAGTACCCGTGCATTTCTACGCCGAGTGGAAGGTCTGACGTTGACGCTCGACTATGGGCATTTCGTTATGGCCAACGAGAGCTCTGCACTTGTTCACGAATTGGTCCAGTTCGCATCTCATGTACACGTTCGGGGCGGCGCCCCTGAACAGCTGCAAACTTCCTTCATCGAGAACGAGATTGATTTTGACGGCATGCTGATTGGCCTGACACTGCGCGATTTTAGATCGGAAGAGCGTCGTGTAGGGAAAGAGTGT
>OBLW0100002722.1_pt1 | contig 14180 bp, 12 predicted proteins | sample 1520161 | NCBI WGS metagenome assembly OBLW01 (sample SAMEA3539309, study PRJEB22396) | soil metagenome | biome: tundra; feature: field; material: soil | place: USA | collected 2010-05 | depth 0.15 m
TGGTTCAGTGCCACCTCCAGGGGCAGAAAGATCCCCGTGCAGGAGATCAGGATCAAATGCGAAGGAGGCTCGGACTCGTAATAGAGGAGAGTGCCAGCACCGTAAATCGCGTTTACGGTGACGATGCTAAGCGCTATCAGTCCGAACGCATTCCGCCATTTCCATTCTCGCGCCCAATATACTTGCACCCAAGCAGCGAAGATAAGCACAGAAGGACTACATGTGAGGATGCATAGAATGGCTCGTCCACTCATGGTCTCGGCACCGTCAGTTGCTATTATACCTTCGCTCAACTGGCGAGAACAGGCGATTACACTTGTAACCGTTTGGTTACGGGTTATGGAAAATTTCAACAATTATTATGCTGCGTCGCCTTTTCGATATTTCCTAGAGGTGATAAGGAGCTTGGTTGCGTTGAAAATTTCGATGAGCTCATTGACCGGTGGGGAGTGTGATTGACGGAAAATCGGGGTGTTGGCAGTTGAGCGTCCCATTTTGCGCGAAAGGCGCGCGAGAAATGGGGCACCCTCGGTTGGGCGGGTTTAACGTGGGCCGTCCAACTGCGATCAGTCCCGCGGTCCGACCCTTCGCAAAAGGCCGCGAAGGATGAGGCACCCACATGTCCCACCCGCCGCTTGAGTATCGCCGGGGCACCTGCACCTGCCACCCGTCCACCCAAGGCATTACATTGGTCTGATGAATGAGATGCAAACCGAATTTGTTATTCGTAAAGCTGAGGTGTCGGATTTGGAGGTGATCCTTCATCATCGGCGTTCTATGTTTCGCGACATGGGCGAAGGTACGGTCGAAGAACTTGATCGGATGGTACGGGTCGCGACTCCGTGGTTTGAACAGGCGCTGGCGGATCACACTTATCATCATTGGTTGGCGCAAGAAGCTTCGTCAGACCGGATTGCTGGTGGAGGAGGCGTTTTGCTTTGTCCTTGGCCCGCGAACCCGAAGGATCCGTGCACGCAGAGGGCGGTTATCTTGAATGTCTACGTCGAGGTGGAATTCCGCAGACGCGGAATTGCTCGACAAGTCATGCTGGCGATCCTTGATTGGATCAAGCAACAGGGATTTCGCGGAGTTAATTTGCATGCGAGTCCGGAAGGTCGTTATCTATATGAGAAGCTCGGTTTCACGCCGACGAACGAAATGCGTTTGAAGTTCTAGGCTCACCGGGTCCGGTATAAGCCTCATTTTCCTGCTAACAAGACTCTTGAACTGTTTTCCACTGTTAAGCAAACGAAGGGCCAACTGCTGTTAATCTGCTAACCTTCAGGTTGCTGGCGCGTCTATTTCTCTGCAAGGCAGGATAAAGGATTGGAACCACTTGTAGAGGATAGAGACAGACAATGCCGGCCGAATCTTATGCAATAGCTTTTCCGGTTGGCGAGATTTCCCGTCCGAGGCGGGCGACACATAGTAGCGACAACCGGAACCCCACGTCGCATCGGAATATGAGGGGCTCTTTGGCAGCGCAGGGCAACCGCATTGACGACACGAGTCTGATTCGAGAGGCGCAGCAGGGTAACCGTGCCGCGTTCGAGGTACTCGTGCGCCACTACGATCAATCAGTTCTGCGGCTGGCGCTCCACCTCACCGGTTCGGAGTCGGACGCTCAGGACGTCTATCAGGAGGCCTTTCTCAAGGCCTACAAGAATCTCGCCAGCTTCCGCTTCGAGTGCTCTTTCTACACATGGATCTACCGCATCGTAACCAACCTCTGCCTGGATCATCTGCGCAAACGCACTGTCCGGAAGGAAGAGGCTCCGGTCGCGGTCGATGCGTCGGGCGAAGAGTACAGCCGTCTCGAGCAATTTGCGGATGTGCGATCGGGAGCGAATCCGGAGCGCGATCTGATGCGGCGTGAGCTGGGTCGGAAAATCGGAACGGCTTTGTCAGCATTGACGCCGAGGGAGCGTATGGTCTTCGAGCTCAAGCACTATCACGGCCTGAAGCTGCGCACGGTGGGCGAGATGCTGAATACGACGGAAGAGACGGCGAAAAATACCTTGTTTCGCGCGACGCAAAAATTGCGCGTGGCGCTGGCGGAGATGCGATGAATACCGAATTAGTTCCCGCGAAGGGATACGAAAATGAAATGTGACTGGGTACGGCAGAACATTTTGTTCTACGTTTACAACGAACTCGAAGACGATGCCCGCTATGAGGTGGAGCAGCACCTGGGGCGGTGTCCGGAATGCGCGACGGAATTGAAGGCGACGCGCAAGTTCCATGCGACGCTCTCAGAAATGCCGGTGGCGGAACCGACTCCAAATCTTCTGACATCTTCGCGGATGCGCTTGCAGGAGGCCTTGGAAACGACGCAACCGGGCGGGTTTTGGCGTCGTCTGATTCTCGAGCCGGGAGTGTGGCTGCGTCAGCTTCGCATGGCGCCAGCGCTGGCTGCGGCGGTCTTCATCGTCGGGTTTGGCGGAGGCATTGCCGCAACTTACAACTTCGTCTCTATGCAGGCCAGAAATGGCGTGATGGTCGGTTCGACCGAATCCGGCATCAGTCCTGCCTCAGTTGCTCCACTCGACGCGGCTGCGATCACCGGCATTCGCTCTGTAACGCAAGAGCCAGGATCAAATCAGGTGAGCATCAAGTACGACACGGTTTTGACGCAAGAAGCGCAAGGTTCGTTGAACGATCAGCGCATCCAGCAGTTGCTGTTATTCGCGGCCCGCAATAACTACAACTCGGGAGTGCGCATGGACTCCGTCGATGTGCTGACCCAGTCGCCCAACGATTCGCGTGTGCGTGAAGCGCTGTTGTATGCGCTGCAGAACGATACCAATACAGGTGTGCGTTTGAAGGCGCTCGACGGACTGAGCGGCTTCGTGCGCCAGGACAATCAGGTGCGCGATGGAGTTTTACGCGCTTTGATCAACGATTCAAACCAGGGCGTTCGTATGCAGGCCTTGCGCCTGGTCGAGCCCATGAAAACCGATAGCAATGTGCGATCGGTGTTGACGAGGTTAGCGCAGACGGATGAGAACGTTTCGATTCGTTCGCAAGCTAGAACAATGTTGGCGCAAATGCCGGAGATGGATTAAGCCGGTCATAAGTGGACGAGGCAAAGCCCCGTCACCACACGAGCGCAGTAAGTCGTAAAAGTTGTGAGAAGTTAGGAGCAATTAAATTGAAGCACTCATTAACATTCGCCAGAAAACTCGCCGGTATTCCGCTCTTAGTAGCGGCCCTGGCATCTCTGGCTCTCGGCCAGGAAGTACGAGTCTATCGGGATGGCAGTAACTGGGTCCAGGAACTGACAGGAAATCTAGGCGCGGCGAAAAATCTACGAATGAAACTTGCGGCCGGGTCGGTCAAAGTTCAGGGCGGGTCGCAGTCTGGCATCACCTACGTCATTCACCGAAAGGCTTACACGTCATCCGAAGAGACGGCTCGCCGAGAGTTTGAATCCTACAGAATCAGCACGTCCGTAAAAGGGGACACTGCGTGGATCGGGGCGGAGTCGAGCCGGCGCGATTCGAAGTGCTCCGATGACTTTGTCGTCAATGTGCCGCGAGGTCTGGATTCCGCGAAGATCGAAACTGGAGGCGGTAGCGTAACTGCGACCGGCATTTCGGGACGCGTTGAAACGACGAGCGGCGGTGGAAGTATTCGCATCGACGATATCGGCGGCGAAGTGACTGCCGAAACCGGAGGCGGCACGATCGAAGTCGGCCGTGTGGACGGAAATCTGAGCCTCCAAACGGGCGGCGGCAATATCAAGATAGGCTCAATCAAAGGCGAGATCAGGGCGCAGAGCGGCGGCGGAAACGTTGTCGTCCTTTCCGGATTGCAAGGTGCTGTGCTCCAGACCGGTGGAGGCAGTATTCGAGTCGAGAAGTGCAGTGGGCGTGTGAAAGCCACGACTGGCGGCGGAAGTATCGACCTCGGCGTAATCGGCGGAGGAGCGGATATCGAAACGGGCGCAGGAAGCATTCGGCTGGCTTCGTCCAATGGGCGCGTGCAGGCGCAGACGGGTGGAGGCAGTATCCAGTTGGACGGTGCGACCTCGGTGCAGGCGGAGACATCTGCAGGCGGAATCATCGTGAAGCTCGTTTCGTCGAATGGGAATAATGGCGGTCGCAGCAACTCCACGCTCGAGACTTCAGCCGGCGACATTACCGTTTATTTGGCAAACGATCTCGCGATCTCGATTCGAGCCGAAATCGAAGTTGCGAATGGTCACACAATTCGCAGTGATTTTCCCGACATTCGAGTGTCCAGTGAGGGAGGTCCGTGGTCGCCAAAGACAGTGACCGCAGAGGGCCAACTCAACGGTGGCGGGCCGGTGCTGAAGGTCAGAACGAATTCGGGCAATGTAAGTTTTCGTCGCATCAGTCACTAGGAAGAAGAGTCGTTGCTTGTGTGGTGACGGGGCTTACCCGTCTGGGCAGTGCGGATCCCCAACACCACACAAGTCGGACGACTTTGTTTGGAGGGCCTATGCTTCGTCGCTGTCTGCTTTGCACGCTTCTTCTCGCTTTTCTTCTCAGTCTGGCCGCCAGCGCACAGCCAGCAGAGTCGATTTACGATCGCGATGACAACTGGAGCTTGAGTTTCAGCTCCGACGAAGGCAGCGCCGGAACCGCATATCTCGGAGTCGACATCGCCGATGTCTCCGCCGAACGCCTCTCAGAATTAAAGCTCAAAGAAGAACACGGAGCTGAGGTAACAATGGTTGACCAGGATGCTCCCGCGGGCAAAGCAGGTCTGCACGAGCGTGACGTCATCGTCAGCGTAAATGGCACGGCGATCGAGAGCGCGGCGCAGCTACGTCGCATGATCAAGGAAACGCCCGCTGGACGCGTCGTGTCCCTGGGTATCAGCCGCGATGGACAGGCGATGACCATCAAGGTGCAACTCGCCGACCGGCAGAAGTCGATGTCGTGGGATCCGAAAGTGCCCAAGCTCCCCAAGATGCCGACTATGCCGGAGATGCCGACTATGCCCGACTTCGATATTCCAGTGTCGGTCGTGATCGTGCATTCGTCGTTGCGCAGCGGACTGATGGTCGAGAACATCACTTCGCAGCTCGGCGAATTTTTCGGCGTGAAAGAGGGCAAGGGCGTTCTCGTCCGCTCGGTGGAAAAAGGCAGTCGTGGCGAAAAAGCCGGATTCCATGCGGGCGATGTTGTCGTTCGCGTGAATAACCAGCCAGTGCACGATACCTCCGATTTCGCACACGCTTTGCGATCGACCTCGGGCACTTCTGCGGCAGTCACTGTCATGCGCGACCGCAGAGAGCAGAATCTGACCCTCATCCTCCCCGAGAAAAAAGATTCCGGCGCGTTGATGGAAGATAGCCTTGAAATCCCCGAGGTTACTGCCCAGATGCAGGAAGCAATCAACATGGCAGGAGACCAGTTGGCCCGCGTCGGTCCGCTGGTGGAGCAAGCTCTGCAAGGGACCGAGTGCACGGAGCAGCGCGAGCAAGAAGTAAGAGATCGCGAACAACAAATGCGGGATCGGCAACAAGAGCTGCGTGATCGACTTCAGGAACGGCAGCGAGAACTGGAAGAGCGGCAAGAGGAAATGCGGGAACAGCAACAAGAGCGCGAAGAGGAAATGAAAGAGCAGCAACAAGAAATGCAAGACGATCAGCAAGAGCGCCAGGAACAGATTCAAGAACGACAACACGAGTTGCATGAACGAATGCAAGAACGGCAACTAAGAATGAGCCATCAGTTATCGGGCGCGTGGGCCGAGATTTAGCGAACAGTCTCGTCTTTGCGAGATGAGAGTCATGTTCTGCCACTTGTTGCGTGCGTCGTGTTGGCTTCAGATCGAAAGTAACCGAAAGCTTCCTTGTTCTGGCGGGGCCCAGGTTAGCGCCCAAAAAGCGGGCGCGAACCTGCGGCACCGAGCTTGCGCGTACTTCATCGGGTCATAATTCTGCGAGTTGTTGTGTATCCGATCATTGTGCGTCTCCGCTGGTTACGAAAGTAACCGTTGCTTTTCATTGATCATCCCGTCTTTCGCCTGTTATGCCCACATTCCAAAACTCACTACCCACTGGTTACCTGTTATGGCAGAGCTATTACCGATAATCTGTTGCCGCGATGGCTTTCCGGGCCCTGCTGTTCTCTAAGAACTCCGAGACTAACGCCGCAATTGCTGAAGCCTGCAAGAATGCGGACCTGCGGGTTGCAGTGTGCACTGATATCTTCACGGCGATCGAAAAAGGAAAGACCGAAGCCTTTTCTTGTGTGATCGCCGACTGGATCGAGCAACCGGAAGCGAGTTTCCTCTTGAAGCGCGCCCGCGAGTCGGTTCAAAACAAAGACACGGTTGCGATCGCCATCGTCGATCGAGATCCTACTGCGGCAGAGTTGCGCGACGGCCAGCTCGATTTTCTTATCCATCGCCCGATCGTTGCCCAAGAGGCCGATGCGGTGCTTGCGCAAGCCCTGCAAAAGATGCAGCCTTTGAGCGCGGACCAACTTCCGCATGACGACGAAGCTGCGACAAGCAAAGCAGTTGAATCTTCTTCCCTTCCAGAAGTGCAGCCGGTCGAGGCACCAGAATCGTCGGAGACGCTCGCCACTGAAAGCAATGACGTCGTCATCGAAAATGCCTCTGCAGAAGACATCGTAGAACCTCCGTCGCACCGTCATGCCATCACGTTTCGCGACGTTTGTGCCGCCGGCCTGGTGTTAGCGGCAGCGTTTTTCCTGTGGAGAGCGCAGGGCACAGTTCTTTACTTATCGCGCACACCAGAAGGTGGATTCCGAGTTTTGCGGGAATCTGCCGAGGCGCTTTTTTACAAGAATCCAGCGGGCACGTTGGCGGTTGGCGCGGCGGGCAACGATGCCCAGCAGGACGCTTACTTTAGTAGAACTGCTTCGACGGCGCAGACATCCTCTCTGGGAGTCGTCGCAACGGAATCCAATCTCACAGATCTAATCATGCCGTTACCGAAAGCCTGGGACTTCCCGCTGCCCGTGCCGACGGTTGAGCGGCACGAACTGCCGCCGATCCACGTTGAACGAGCGGCGCTTCCTGAGAGCATGAGAAGTTCTCCACCGATCGCGCCTCCGGTTGTGGTGGCGGTGAATCCGGCGCTGATGCCAGTCTCTACTCCGCAAACGCAAGCGGCGCCGCAGCAGTTCAACGAACCCGTCGTGTTGACCGAGGATGCCGCGCGGGCGTTGCTTCTTCATACCGTGAATCCCGTTTATCCCAGCGAAGCTCTGGCGCAAAAGCTCCACGGACCTGTTGTGTTGCAAGCCATGATAGGACGTGACGGCAGCGTGCAGGATTTGAAAATTGTTCGCGGCAATTTCGTTCTAAGTCGCGCAGCGATCGCGGCGGTCAAACAGTGGCGCTTCCAGTCGTATATGGTCAGCGGACATGCAGCCGCCACTCAGACGGTGATCACAATCAATTTCAGCTATCCGCCCGGGTAGTTTCCAAACAGCCGTCAGCTCTCAGCCATCAGTTCAGGATCGAAGCTAACCGGCGTCAGCTATACCGCACGCGGCTTTTCATACTTAGCGGCTATTTTTGGTTAACTTGCTTGTCTGATTGCGCGCTCGGCGCACTCACTCCGGTCGATTTCTTCCAGTAGTCCTGAACCGCGGGCGGAAGCTTTTCCAACCGAGAAAGGAAAGCTGTCACCTTCCAGATATCCGAGTCGGAAAGCGACTTGTCCCACGCGGGCATTCCGGTATATCGGATGCCGTTTCTGATCACGAAAAATGTGTGCCATTCGGGATCGTCAGGCGGGTGAAGAATGAGGTTCGGCGGCGGCGGATAGAAAGACTTTTCAAACGCCGACGGACCGCGATCGGCGCCTCCGTGACAGAGAGCGCAGTTCATGGTGTAGATCTTCATGCCCGCGATGATGTTCTCGTCGGTAGACGGAACAGGATTGTTCAGCCGCGGGGCGTGGCGGTCGACGGAATTGTCGAGGGCGCTCATGGCGAGGTGGCGCTCGAATTGTGGAGGAGCGATGTTCGCCTTGGTCGGGAAGAGGCCCAACAGAGCCACGCCGAGGCCTCCGATCAACAGAAAGATGACTGCCGCCAGAACACCCAGTACAAAGTTGCGCATTTCAGGTCCTTGAGAAGCTGCCGAGTTTTGCTCGGCTTGGACGGGGCAGAGCCCCGTCGCCACACTAATTTTTCCACCACGCTAATTATCGTCGCACGAGCTTTTTCATTCTACCTTCAACGGCGCGGCAACCGAACCGACTCGTCCAGTTAGGTTGTCACGCACCACAAAACGGACGGTGTATTCACCGGGCGCGAGATCAAGGGCTCCTGCGTACGCGACGCCTTTCTGGCGAAGTGCCGCTGCCCTCTCGGCGGGTAGATGACTTTCAATCTTCTGACCCATCGGAGGAGCGGCCTGTTTGCCGTCGGGCGTTTTGGCCACTGCGACAAATTCCATCGCTATGCGATTGTTGTCGGACTCATCTACCATCTGGGCATCTGGCGCGACGTGCATGTCGTAATTCACATGCTTCTTGCCGGGCTCTTTGCCCGGTTCAGTCTTACCCCAGCGCGCGACCAGCGATAGAGATGTGAAATCCAGAGGCGACAGAAGAGCCGACGAGATATCGGTGGAGCGGCTGCTTTCAGGATCGACCGTCGTGTTAGTGACAAAGAATCCGTTGCGAGAGCGCACTTCGATGTGGTCGCGCTTTACTTTTACGGCGAGCTTGCGCCATCCGGACTTAGTTTTGGAGCGGTCGAGATAGTAGCCGAGCATGTAGTATTCGGCGGAATCGGCGACCGCGTCACGGAAACCTTTGACCAGATCGTTGGAGTTGTAATAGGCGCGACCTCCGGTCATGGAAGCAAACGTGTCCAGCGTTGCCTGCGTGTCGAGGTTGCGCCACGTCATATTGCGCGTGTAGTTTCTGCCGGGATTGCGGATGGAGGCGCTGGGAGTGCCGACAGATTGCAGGCCTTTGACGTCGACGGGATAGAGCGAGATTTGCGCATTGTTGAGAAGCTGCCAGGTGTGTTCGTACAAGGGAAGAACGTCGACGAGCGAGTCGCGTCCGGCGGGCGCGAGTTGCATGGTGTTATCGCTGACGCTGAAGGGGAATCCTCCACCAGCCCAAATGAGCGACTTGCGTCCAGGGAAACCGGCGAGCGCCTGCGCTACCTGCTGCATTGCTTCCAGGGTGTAGGTAATGGCGAGGCGTTGCTGAAAGGATTGGAAGTTGAGTTCGGAGTCTTCCATCATGGTCTGAAGACGGTCAGCTTCGCTTTGAACGGCTCCAGGATCGACGCCAGCACTACCGTCAGGACTGGCAGTTCCGGTGAGGGCTTCTACATCTTCTTGCGAATCGACGAGCTGAAACGTGTCACCTTTTATTTTGTGCAGCGCGGCGACAAGAACGCGCGGGTCGCTGGTGAAGTCGTGGATAACGTGGATTCCACTTCGAGTCAGCGTGTAGAGCGCAGTCGGTTCGCGCTGGTCGACGGATTGCGTCAAATATTTGAGCAGATCGTGGCGAGCGTAGGCCTGATCTGAGAAGCGGGTGTTGATCAGGTCGAGCACCATAAGCGTGATGCGGCGGTTAGAAGGTTTCCCGGCAAGAGTGTTACTGAATTCGTTTGGATTGTTGGCATGCGTCCAGCGATGCGTATCGCTCGTGATCTCTTCGAAGGTAGCAACTTTTTGTTCGGCGCCGTTTTCGAGGACGGTGAAATCTTCTTTCTTTAATCCGGTGATGTGATTGCCCGACTTGTCCGTAACTAACGTGGGGATAAGAACGAGTTCGGTGCGCGCGGTGAATTTGACTTCGGCGTCTTTATCTTTATTTTTGTCTCTGGGATTTGCGAAGATAGAAATGGAGCAAAAAGCGGCGAGCAGAGCGGCGTTCCAGACAAAATGGTTGGCTTTCGTCATTTCTCTTGCTCCTTTCATGGGAAGAGAAGAGTGCCAGTTGAGTTATAAAGTCGAGCTACTGAAAGCGGCAGTATATAACGTCGGCGGACGAGTTAAAGCTGATTCGTTCCTAAATCGTGTGGTGGCGGGGCTCTGCCCCGCAGAGATGGGCAAAGTCCCGTCGCCACACACCCAAAAGTCTGAACACGAGATACACAGAGCGCCACAGGGAACTGATATCCGTCCCGAACGGCCGCGGCTGATGCCAGGTTGTTGGACAGTACTTTAGTACGCGTGCAGGCGGCGCGCTTCGCGAACTACGTCGGAGACTTTCGGGAGGAAGAATTCTTCTTGCGGTGGAGAGAAGGGGACGGGCGTGTCTGGCGATGTCAGGCGGACGATGGGTCCGTCTAAATCGTCGAAGGCCTCTTCGTTGATGATGGCGGCGATTTCTCCAGCTAATCCTCCGGTCCGCGCGTGTTCGTGAAGGATGATTACTTTGTTCGTCTTCTTTACAGTGCTAGTGATCGCCTCGCGATCGAGCGGCGAGACCGTCCGCAGGTCGACGACCTCGAGTTCGATTCCTTCTTTACTTAGGATTTCCGCCGCTTCGAGCGCGATATAGAGCATCGCGGCGTAGGTGATTACGCTGACATGACGACCTTCACGGGCTACGCGCGCCTTTCCTAAAGGGACCACGTAGTCATCGGCGGGAATTTCTTCTTTGATTCTGCGGTAGAGATACTTATGTTCGAAAAATATTACTGGGTTGTGGTCGCGGATCGCTGACTTGATCAGTCCCTTGGCATCGTAGGCCGTGGCAGGGCAGACCACTTTCAGGCCCGGGGCGTGAACGAACCACATCTCCGGATTCTGCGAATGAAAGGGACCGCCGTGAACATTCCCTCCGCTCGGACCGCGGATGACCATAGGAGCAGGCGCTCCCCAGCGGTAATGAGATTTCGCGGCCATGTTGACGATCTGATTGAAGGCGCAGCCGATGAAATCCATGAACTGAAACTCGGCAATCGGGCGAAGCCCGGTGAGGGCGGCTCCGAAAGCAGCGCCGACAATAGCGGACTCGGCGATGGGCGTGTCGATAACGCGCTGGGGGCCGAAGCGGTCGATGAGGCCATCGGTAACTTTGAACGCGCCGCCATAGACGCCGATGTCTTCACCGAGACAGAAGACGGTGGGGTCGCGCTCCATTTCCTCCCAGATGCCCTGGCGGATGGCTTCGAGGTAGGTGACGACAGGCATGAAGAGGAAGTTTACATAACTATGAAAGAAAAGGGTGCGTCAAGATAGATATCAGTAGTTGCTCAGGTCGAGTTTGTTTTGAAAGGACGCGGGCTTCAGTGATCGAAGGAGGCAACCTCCAATGGAGCGCCGGGCGTAGCCGCCCGGCCGCCAAAAACTAGTGAAAGATGTTGACGTTTTTCCGCCAACTAGTAAAAAGCCGGGCGGCCCACGCCTCAGGAGTTCTTGGTTTTCGTCTGCATCGCCCAACTGCGGGTGTCCCATTCTTGCGCGTTTCTCTGCGCAAGAGTGGGTGCCACGTCAACATGGAACCAAGTTTCCTATTCGCGCAAAGCTGTCTTCTTTTCTGTGGGCGGAACCCTCAGCGGAGTAGCGGAACCTTCCCCTCGTCCGCCACGACAAACCGCAATCCCAGACTTCCACAAAAATATCTCCGCGAACTCCGCGCTCTCTGCGGTGAAAGATGTTGACGTTTTTTCCATTGACCTATCCGAAAATCCCTGAAACGGCAGCCAAAAAGGGTTGCGTACAACGTTATATGTACACCAAGTTATGTACAATTACTCAAAACGGCGTACGTAAAGTGAAAAGGGCGGACTCATCGTCCGCCCCTCACAACTAACCCGCGCATCCAGTCGCTAAGCCTTACCGCCGTTCATCCCGATCCTCAGGATCCCATCTCCCGCTCCAATGATCGCTTTCTCCGGCCCATTCTCCGCGTCCCCAGCCTCGAAACTGCGTTCCGTCGACAATGCTGTTGTCTCTGTATTCAAACATGCGCTCGTGCCCATTCGGACCACGCGCATAAATGCGCAGCACCTTCGAATGTCCTCGATCCGGATCAACTCCAAATGTCCTGAAGTCCAACCGCACCGATATATCGCGCCGCGCCATGTCTCTCAATTGATTCGTAACGTCCACGTGCCGCCGCCGGCTCCCATACTGCGCGCTGAGAATTACAAACGCCCCCTCATCGTGTCGTACTTCATCGTGTCGTCCTTCATCGCCGTGGCGCCCGTTCCAGCCGCCATTCCAATGCTCCTCGCCCCACTCTCCCCGATTCCAGCTGCGAAACTGCGCTCCGTCAAATATCGCGCCGTCCGGAAAATCAAACCATCGCTCCTGTCCATTCGGACCGCGCGCAAACACCCGCAACATCTTCGCTTGTCCTCGATCGGGATCAACGGCCATCGATCCATCGCTGATCCGAAACGGCTGGTCCTGTCGCGCCAGGTACTTTAGCCGTTCGGTGACGTCCACATGGTTGCGCTCATTGCCGTACTGAGCATTCAAAATCAGGTACTGCCCGGCATCCTCTGCCGCAGCCGACCCCAACAAGAACACCGACACTGCCATCGCTAACAAGACATTGAACCGCACTCTTGACATGGGAATTTCTCCTATGAGTCTGAATTGGAATTAAGCGAAGGACGGTACCTGTATCTTATAGGAAAGGACATGGACAAGGCTCGCATCGCGACTCTGCTCGAACCCTTTCTGCAGCAGCCGCTCGCCCCTTCGCAGCTCGATCAAATATCGACCTACATCGATCTATTGCAGCGCTGGAACGCCCGCATCAATCTGACCGCCATCCGCAACGAAGAAGAGATAGTAACCCGCCACTTCGGCGAGTCACTGTTCATGGCCCGACACCTGTTCCCAAGTCCAATCAATAAAGAAAATTGCCAGCATGAGCGCAGCAACGCCATGATCGAAGCGCACGGTGCCGCGGAGTCGAAGGACCCCTACCGACCCAACACTGCCGCAAGCCCCACCGTAATCGACATAGGCTCCGGAGCCGGATTCCCCGCCATCCCCCTGAAGATCTGGGCCCCGCAAATCCACTTAACCATGATCGAATCCAACCACAAGAAATCCGCTTTCCTGAAAGAAGTAGCGAGAGCCCTAACATTGACGAACATCAATATAATCACCGACCGCGCCGAGACTGTAGCGGAGAGGGGCCTCAAAGCCGACATAGTCACCCTCAGAGCGGTGGAGCACTTCGAGTCAATCCTCCCACTAGCGGCCAAGCTGGCCTCCCCGACCGGAACCTTGGCCCTGCTAATCGGCAAATCCCAACTACCCGCCCTGGGCGGTTTCGCCTCGAAGATCATTCGATTAATAAATATCCAGCAGTCACATTCAAGAATCGTCGTACTCGTAGAAATCAACCATAATTCTAAGTTAACTACATTATAAACAGATACATACAATCAATATACACCTCCGACAATAAGCGAACGAATAGCGAAATTGTTTCACGTGAAACACATCTCAATTCCATGAAAATGCACTTATGTTTCACGTGAAACGTAACCTCTCTTTGCACAAAACATGGGCATTGCGTCCCCTTGCAGTTTGCCCTATCCTGATCGGCAACCTAAAAAACCTATGGGACGCGTTATCGCAGTTACCAACCAGAAGGGTGGCGTCGGGAAGACTACGACTGCCATCAACCTTGCCGCCTCGCTAGCCGCCGCCGAGGTCAACACCCTCCTTATCGATTGCGACCCGCAGTCTAACTCCACCAGCGGATTGGGGTTAGTCAAAGACCCGGAGCGGATCAGCATCTACGACGTCCTGATGGGGGTGGCGTCGGCCGAGGAGGCCCTGCAGCTTACTCAGCTCGAACAGCTCTGGCTGATCCCATCGCACAAGAACCTGATCGGTGCCAACATCGAGCTCGTAGCGGCCGATCGCCGTGAGTACCGCCTCCGCGACGCCCTGGCACCGCTCTTGGATCGATTTCAATTTTTGGTCCTAGACTGCCCCCCAGCCCTCGACCTTCTAACCCTCAACGCCCTAGTAGCCGCCGACGGAGTTTTAATCCCGATGCAGGCGGAATACTTCGCCCTCGAGGGGATGTCGGAGCTGCTAGACACAATAGAAAGGATACGAGCGGAGCTCAACCCGGGCCTCACCGTTGAAGGCGTCGTACTTACGATGTTCGATGAACGGACCAACCTGGCTCAGCAGGTGGCGGACGAGCTTAAGAAATACTTTGGCGACAAGCTTTGTACTAGATCGGAAGAGCGTCGTGTAGGGAAAGAGTG
>OBLW0100002723.1_pt1 | contig 14179 bp, 13 predicted proteins | sample 1520161 | NCBI WGS metagenome assembly OBLW01 (sample SAMEA3539309, study PRJEB22396) | soil metagenome | biome: tundra; feature: field; material: soil | place: USA | collected 2010-05 | depth 0.15 m
TTCGACGTGGTCTCCAATCCTGAATTCCTCAAGGAAGGTGCAGCCATCGAGGATTTCATGCGACCGGATCGCATCGTGGTCGGCACCGATAATCCGCGCACCACCGAGCTGATTCGAGCCCTCTACGAGCCCTTTACGCGCAACCACGATCGTCTCGTGGTCATGGACATCCGTTCGGCCGAACTCACCAAGTACGCGGCCAATGCCATGCTTGCGACCAAGATCAGCTTTATGAACGAACTCGCCGGGGTCGCCGAGCGCGTCGGCGCCGACATCGAAAAAGTGCGCATCGGTATCGGCTCCGACCCGCGCATCGGCTACAGCTTCATCTATCCCGGTGTGGGCTACGGCGGCTCCTGCTTTCCAAAGGACGTCAAGGCGCTGATTCGCTCCGCCCACCACGTCGGCCACAACGCCGAGTTGCTGCGCGCGGTGGAAAGCGTCAATGAGCGGCAGAAAACGGTACTGGTCGCCAAACTGCGCAGCCATTTTCAGGATCAACTGGCGGGCAAGACCTTCGCGCTCTGGGGTCTGGCTTTCAAGCCCAATACCGACGATATGCGCGAGGCCCCCAGTCGCGTCATCATCGACGCCCTGCTGCTGGCGGGGGCGAACGTGCGCGCTTACGATCCGGTGGCGACTAACGAAGCGCGCCGGATTTATGCAACGCATCCCAAGGCACGCCAGCTGGTGTTTTGCAAGGACGCCTATGAGGCCGCCCAGGGGGCGGTTGCGCTGCTGATCGCCACCGAATGGAAGGAATTCCGCAGCCCGGATTACGATCGGCTCAAAACGCTGCTCAGCGAACCGCTGATATTCGATGGCAGAAATCTATACGACCCTGGACTTATGGAGCGCCTGGGTCTGCAATACTTCGCGGTTGGCCGCGCGCGCGTGCCGCACGCGCCCGTGCGCCTCGACGCTCTCAAAGTGGAGAACTCATAGCCATGCTGGTCCCGATCATTCTTTCGGGTGGCGCGGGCACGCGCTTGTGGCCGCTGTCGCGCGAGCTCTACCCCAAACAGCTGCTGCCGCTGATCGGTCGCCACACGATGCTGCAGGAAACGGTGCGCCGGCTCACGGGGCTGGACGCGGCGGCGCCGACCGTGGTGTCAAACGAAGCGCATCGATTCCTGGTGGCCGAGCAGCTGCGCGAGATCGGCTGCACGCCGCGCGCGATCGTGCTGGAGCCGAAGGGCCGCAACACGGCGCCGGCGATCGCGCTGGCGGCGCACGCGGCGCTGGCCGCCGACGAGGGTGATTCGCTGCTGCTGGTGCTGCCCGCGGACCACGTGATCCGCGACGTAGCTGCTTTTCATCAGGCAATCGAGATTGGGAGCGCGGCGGCGCGCGATGGCGCACTGGCGACCTTCGGCATCGTGCCGACCGCCCCCGAGATCGGCTACGGCTACATCCGGCGTGGCGCTCTGCAGGCCGGCGTCTATCGCATCGCCGAGTTTGTGGAGAAACCCGATGTGGCGCGGGCACAATCGTATCTCGCCTCCGGCGAGTACTACTGGAACAGCGGCATGTTTATGTTTCGCGCGCGCCGCTATCTGGAGGAGCTCGAGAAGTTCGCGCCCGACATCGCCTCGGTTTGCCGTACCAGCTTTGCACGCGCTACACGGGATCTGGATTTCACACGCATCGATGCGGGTGTGTTCGAGTCGTGTCGCAGTGAGTCGATCGACTACGCGGTCATGGAAAAAACCGCCGATGCGGTCGTGATACCGCTCGATGCCGGCTGGAGCGACGTCGGCTCCTGGGCCTCGCTGCATGAGGCCTGCGACAAAGACGAGCAGGGCAATACATTGCGCGGCGATGTGATCGTCGAGGACACGCGGGACAGCTACATCTATTCAGAGAGCCGCCTGGTTGCGACCGTGGGCCTGCGCGATCACGTCGTGGTGGAGACCAAGGATGCCGTGCTGGTCGCGCCCAAGGATCGGGTACAGGAGGTCAAGAAGCTGGTGGCGCGCCTGAAGGCTGACCGGCGCTACGAGCATGCGTTGCATCGCGAGGTGTTCCGGCCTTGGGGCAGTTACGACAGCATCGACAGCGGCCAGCGCTTCCAGGTCAAGCGCCTGGTGGTCAGGCCCGGTGGCGTCCTGTCGTTGCAGATGCATCATCATCGCGCCGAGCATTGGGTGGTCGTATCTGGAACCGCCAGCATCACTCGCGGTGAGGAAACCTTTCTGCTCGAGGAAAATCAGTCGACTTACATCCCCATCGGTATACGCCATCGGATCGAGAACCCTGGCCGCATCCCGCTGCACATCATTGAAGTGCAGTCGGGCGGCTATCTCGGCGAGGATGACATCGTGCGCCTCGAAGATCGTTACGGGCGCCAGGGAACCGATACTTAGAGTTGCCAGAGGAACGCATGCCCAAGCTCCGCTGCTTCAAGGCCTACGATGTGCGTGGCCGTATTCCGGACGAGCTCAATGATACGCTCGCCTACCAGATCGGTCAGGCGTATTCGGCCCTCGTGAAACCCAAGAAGGTGGCGGTTGGACGCGACATCCGCCAATCCAGCACCGAACTGCAAGCCGCGCTGATTGGCGGGCTGACCGACTCGGGCGTCGAGGTCGCCGATATCGGGCTGTGCGGCACCGAGGGCGTCTATTTTGCGACCTTTGCCGAGAACTTCGACGGCGGCATCATGGTCACGGCGAGCCACAACCCGCCCGACTACAACGGCATGAAATTCGTGCGCGAACAGAGCCGACCCATCAGCGCCGACACCGGGCTACTGATCATGCAGCGGCTGATCGAAGAGCACGAGCTGCCGCCCAAAGCGGCCAATCCCGCTCCGGTACGTGCGCTCGATACCAGCCGCAGCTACATCAAGCATCTGCTGGGCTACGTCCAGGTTCCGAAGCTCAAGCCGCTCAAAGTCGTCGTGAACGCCGGCAACGGCGGCGCCGGCCTGATCGTGGATCAGCTCGAACCGCTTTTGCCGTTCGAGTTCATCAAGATCAATCACGCAGCCGATGGTTCGTTTCCCAACGGCGTGCCCAATCCGATGCTCGAGCAGAACCGCGGGGTGACGACCGAGGCGATCCAACGCAGCGGCGCCGATCTGGGCCTGGCCTGGGATGGCGACTACGATCGCTGTTTTTTCTTTGATGAACACGGCGGCTTCATTGAAGGCTACTACCTGGTCGGTCTGCTCGCAGAAACATTTCTGCGGCGCCACCGAGGCGCGCGCATCGTGCACGATCCGCGCCTGACCTGGAACACCATCGACATCGTGCAGCACTGCGGCGGGATGCCGGTGCTGTGCAAGTCCGGTCATGCCTTCATCAAGCAGAAGATGCGCGAGGTCGATGCGGTGTACGGCGGAGAGATGAGCGCGCACCATTACTTCCGGGACTTCGCCTATTGCGATAGCGGTATGATTCCCTGGCTGCTGGTGCTCGCGGTCATGAGCGAGTCCGGCAAGTCGCTCTCGGAGCTGGTCGGGGAACGCCAGCGGCTGTACCCAGCCAGCGGCGAGATCAACCGCGAGATCAGCCCACAGATGGGCGACACCAAGGCCGTGCTCGCGCGCGCGCAGCAGCACTACCAGGCGCGCGCCAAAACCACTGACTTCACCGACGGGCTGTCCATGGAGTTCGATCACTGGCGATTCAATCTGCGCGGTTCCAATACCGAGCCTCTGGTGCGGCTGAACGTGGAGTCGCGCGGCGACGCGGCGCTGATGCAGGAGAAGACCGCCGAACTGCTGCGGCTGCTCGATGGCCCCTGAACTTCCAGGCGCCGTACAGGCGTTGCTCTCGCGTCGCTCGGTGCCGGCACTGCAGCTGCGCGAGCCGGGGCCGTCGGCGGCGGAACTGGACGTGGCGATCGATGCGGCCTTGAGCGCCCCGGACCACGGTGCGCTCAAGCCGTTGCGCTTCGTGCTGATCCGCGGTGCGGCGCGCGCGCGGCTCTCGCAGCTGTTCGTACGCCGCATGCTCGAGCGCGATCCCGCCATTCCGCCTGGCAAGGTCGACAAGGCTAGCCGAATGCCGCTGACCGCGCCGCTGGTGATCGCTGTGGGCGCGAGAGTGCTTGCACAACACAAGGTGCCTGAGATCGAGCAGCTGCTCGCCGCCGGCGCCGGCGTCATGAATCTGCTCAATGCGTTCCACGCCCAGGGCTTTGGCGCGATCTGGCTCACGGGCGGCAATGCCTACGACGCGCAGATCGCCCAGGCGTTGCAGTGTCCCGCCGATGAGCGCTGTCTCGGCTTTGTCTACGTCGGCTCGATCGCGGCCGAAAGCAGTGCCGGGCCGCCGCGGCGACGGGAACGCAGCAGCGTCGTGCGCGACTGGAGCGGCTGAGGCGCCATGCCGTTTACGGTATCGCATGTCGCCGCGGTATTGCCGGGATATCGTGCGCTTTCGCGCGCGCGGCTGTTTACCGCCGCCGTGATCGGCAGCATGGCGCCTGATTTCGGCATGCTGCTGCCCGGATTCGTGGCCCGCTGGCAGACGCACAGCCTGTTGGCCCTGTTCAGTTTCTGCCTGCCAATGGGGCTGGCTGCCTATGGGCTCACGCTGCTGCTCATCAAGCCCGCCGTGATCGAGATCGTGCCCGATGGCGCGTATGCGCGCCTGCGCGCTGCGGATGCCATGGCGGCGCCCCGGCATCTGCGCGCCTGGCTCTACGCCGCGCTGGCGATTCTGCTCGGAGCCATCACGCACCTGATCTGGGACGGATTCACGCACGAAAACGCGCGCGGCGTGCGCATGTTCCCGGTATTGGACGAATATGGTCCTGACTTGCATGGCCATACGCTGACGCTCTACCACTTACTGCAATACGGCAGCAGCGTGGTGGGCCTCATGGTCGTCATTGGCGCACTGGTCCTCTGGCTGCGCCATGCACCGGCGCCGCCGCAGCGCCCGCGGCGGCGGCTGCGCCGTGGCGAGCGCTTCTGCTGGGCCGGCCTGTACTTCGTGTTGCCGTTGCTCGGTCTAGCCCTGGTGACCTGGCACGTCCTGGGCCTGTCTCCGGCGGCGCTGCCCACCGGTATGAAGCTGGAAGGTATTGCGATCACGGGCATGCGCGCGAGCGCTGTATCGCTAGTGTTCGTGTCCCTGCTGTTGCGGGCACGCCTGGCGCTAGTCAGGCAAGCACCGCCTTCATGACAGCCGCGCTCTCATGAAGTCCGAGAGTCGCACCGAGCGGCTCAACACCAAGGCGGCCGGCATCATCGGCCTCGCCGTGATGTGCAGCCGTCTGCTCGGACTCGTGCGTGAACAGGTCTGTGCCGCCTTGTTTGGCGGCGGCGGCGCCATGGATGCGTTCACCGCGGCATTTCGCATCCCGAATCTGCTGCGCGATCTGTTTGCCGAGGGCGCGCTGTCGACGGCATTCGTGACCACCTTTAGCAAGACCATAGCGCGTGGCGGGGATCGCGCGGCCTGGCGGCTCGCCGACAAGGTCGCGACGATGACGGCACTGGTGCTCGGCGCATTGTGCGTGGCGGGCATGATGAACTCGACGCAGCTGGTGTCGCTGATCGCGCCGGGCTTCGAGCCGCACAAGGCGGCATTGACCGCGCAGCTCACGCGCATCATGTTTCCGTTCATACTGCTGGTTTCCCTGGCCGCGCTGGTCATGGGCATGCTCAACGCCAAGAGCGTGTTCGGCATGCCGGCCATGGCTTCGAGCTTTTTCAATATCGGTTCGATCGTCGGCGGCGTAGTGCTCGGAGCCTGGATTGATCCGCATTTCGGGCCCCGCGCACTGATCGGGCTCGCCATCGGCACGCTGATCGGCGGCGCGCTGCAGCTGGGCGTCCAGTTGCCATCGCTGGCGCGTCTGGGCTATCGATTTCGCCCCGATTTCCAATGGCGCGACGCGGGTGTCGCCGCGATCCTGGCGCTCATGGGCCCCTCGGTGATCGCCGCCAGCACGACGCAGGTGAATGTTCTGGTCAACTCAATGTTTGCATCGACCCTCGGGGACGGCCCGATATTCTGGCTCTCGATCGCGTTTCGGCTCATGCAGTTGCCGCTCGGTCTATTTGGCGTCGCGCTCGGAACCGTGACGCTGCCGCTGCTGTCGCGGCTGGTGGTGGCGGGCCAAATGACCGCATTTCGCTCTGAGCTCTCGCGCGGCATGCGGCTCGCGTTTCTGTTGACGGTGCCGTCCACGATCGGGCTCATGATGCTGGCCGGACCGATCATCTCGGTGCTCTACCAGCATGGCAAATTCGACGCACAGCAGGCGGCACAGGCTGCCGGTGCGCTGCGCTTCTATGCGATTGGCCTGGCCGGCTACGCCGCGCTCAAAGTGTTGGTGAGCGCATTCTATGCGCTGGACCAGCGCAAGACTCCGATGTTCGTGGCCTTCCTGGCCGTGGCCTTGAACCTGCTGTTCAATTGGATCTTTACGTTCCGTCTGGGCTGGGGTCATCGGGGACTGGCGTTCTCAACCGGCTGCGTCGCGAGCTGCAATTTCCTGGTCCTGTATGCGCTCATGCACCGGCACCTGCGGGGTCTCGAGTCGCGGCGCATGCTCAGGATGCTGGGCAAAGTCGCGGTGGCCTCGATCGCTCTGGTGGCGCTGTGCGCCGCTTCCTCCCACTGGCTGCTGGCCGATTGGGCCACCCAGGCGTTCTTGAGCAAACTGAGCGCACTACTGGCAACGGTGGTCATCGGTGCGGTGGTCTTTGTCGGCTGCGGTGCTCTGCTGCGTATCGAGGAGCTCGACGAGTTGAGCGACGCGCTCAAGCGACGGCTGCGGCGCGCCCGCTAAGAACGAGCGCAGCTGGGGCGCAGCCGCGCCCATCAGGGTTTAGCACTGCATACCGCTTCACCCTTGTCGAACACAATGCGCCAGGTGTTGGCTGCTTCCAGCCGCCAAATGGAATTGAAGCGGCCAACCTCTTTTCCCTGGATGTAAACCGGCCCGGTGCTCAGGGCGAGCTTGCCGGACGGCAATACCTGGACGTTGTCGGGTACCCACGAGAAGGGCACCGCGGGGCCGGCGAAGTACGGTTTCCAGGTGGCCGCGATCGCCGCGGATCCGTGCTGGACGGCGCTGCCGCTGAAAAAAATGGCTTCGCTCGACAGAAAGCTCGTGAAGCCTTTGAAGTCCCGGTCGGCCATGGTCTTGGCAAATGCGCGTTCGGTGGCGACGACCTGGTCGTGCGCCGCGGATTCGCCTTTGCTCGCGGAGCGGGCACCGTGCGGCTGGCCAAGGCTCGAGCAGGCCGCGAGCAGGCTGAACGCAAGGGCGAGGATGGGGCTGCGGTAGCGGTGACTCATGGATTCAGTACCTCGTGGCTTTGAGTTGCCATATGGTCGGCGGTCGTGTCTGACTTGTCGACAGCAGTTCTGATGTGGCGCCAGGGCGCGGTATTCTTAGCCGAAGCGCAGCATCGGGAGATGTAAGCAGCCATGGCCATATTCAGCGACAAAGTCACCACAGCGTTTGACCTACCCGGCCATCGTGTGGTGGAGAATTGCGGCATCGTTCGCGGCATCATCGTGCGATCGCGCAGCATCGTCGGCTCGATCGGTGCCGGGCTTCAGAGCCTCTTCGGCGGCAACATCACGCTGTACACGCAGTTGTGTGAGCGGGCGCGCGATGATGCCTATGAGTTGATGCTCGCGCACGCCAGAGAGATGGGCGGCAATGCCGTCATCGGCGTGCGCTACGATGCCACCGAGCTCGGCGCGGGAATTACCGAGGTGCTCGCGTACGGAACGGCGGTACGGGTCGAGCCGAACTGAGCTAGCTCATTTGCATCGATACGTTTTCGGCGCGTCAAGCTGTAAAGATTGACAGTTGCTCGAATCTCAGCCTGCTCGACAATAGCCCGTATCCGGGCCCGTCCTGAGGGCCGGCTATGGCGCTACAGAGATGGTCGGATCCCAGTCCTGCAAGAATCCCCAAGATAACCATCTGTTAGCCGCATTGCCGCCGACTGATTTTGAGCGCCTGCAGCCTCATCTGGAACTGGTGACTCTGCCTTTCGGGGAGGCGCTGTACGAACCCGGCATCGTGTTGCGACACGGCTATTTCCCCGTCGATTCGCTGGTATCTTTGCTGTACGTCATGGCGGACGGCGCCTCAGCCGAAATCGCTGTGGTGGGCAACGACGGTGTCATCGGGATTTCCCTGTTCATGGGCGGCGAAACCACGCCAAGCCGGGCGGTGGTGCAGAGCGCCGGCCATGCATTCCGTTTGGACGGAGAGCTACTCAAGTCGGAATTCCTCCGGGCGGGCGCCTTGCAGCAGCTATTACTGCGGTATACGCAGGCATTGCTGACCCAGATGGCACAGACCGCCGTGTGCAACCGACATCATTCGCTGGACCAGCAACTATGCCGCTGGTTGCTCTCGAGCCTCGACCGCCTGCCCTCGAACGAGCTGGTCATGACGCAGGAATTGATCGCCAATATGCTCGGGGTGCGCCGTGAAGGCGTGACCGAGGCGGCCAGAAAGTTGCAAGAGGCTGGTTTAATCCAGTACAGCCGCGGCCACATCGTCGTGCTCGATCGTCTGGGGATCGAAGCCCGAAGTTGTGAGTGTTACGCGGTGGTAAAAAGGGAGTCGGACCGGCTCCTTGCTGCCTTACCAGAGCCCTGAGGGCACTCAAAAAAAGCTCGTTGGCCTGGACAACCAGGCCAACGAGCCCATGCTGAGCCCGGCCGAGCACTCGCTCGAGTGTGGTAAGCGACGCATCATTAAGAAGACGCGGGTTCAGGTGCGCGACGCTACGCGGTCGAGGCGAGCTGCTTCTGTGCGGTAGGAAACATAGCGGCCGCATGCCGGTCGAGGGCCACTAGAGTCTGAAGAATTTCTCCGCGATCACGTGTCGAGGCAAGTCGATCGTGAACACGCACCCCGTTCCGGGTAGGTTGCGCGCTCTCAGAACTCCGTGGTTTGCCTCGACACCGCGCCGACAAATCGACAATCCGAGTCCCAGACCCGACTTGTCTTCAGTTCCCTGTGTAAAGGGCCGAAACATGTGCTCCGCGTCGCCCGCCGGCCATCCACCGCCAGGCGCGGATCGACACGGGAGACCGTAAAGACGCATTCGCGGGAGCGTGCTTCGAGTCGCGCGGACAATTGCACATCGGCGATGAAATCGGAGAGGTTGATCAGTTGCGCTCGCGCAGGCAGCTGGCCGCCCGAGCGCACGTCCTGGAGCGAACGATCGACGAGACTGCCCAAGCCGGCCAAGCAGCGGTTCAGAACCGCGCCGGTCGGACCGGTCAGGCCGACTTGACCGGTTCTGATGGCAGTCATGGCGTGCGTGGCGGTACTGATGAGATTGCGCACTTCGTGCGCAAATACCCCTAAGCGCTCGTGGAATGCCTCCGCGCCGCGGTCCGCCCCCAACTGCTCGCGCTCGTAGGAAAATTCAGTGACGGAATCGGCGATGGCGTTGTCCAGGCAACGGTTAAGTGTCCGAAACTCGTCCACCTCGATCGGCGTGTGCTCTTCGACTGCCAGATCGGTGATGGCTTGGCACAGATCGCCATAATCGTGAACCACGAGGTCGACCGTGTACCCGCGCTGCAATAGCTCGTGCCCGTGCTGGCGGGCGGTTGCGCCGATCTCGGACAGAGATTGCCGTCCGCCACCGGATGCTCCGGACACCTTGCGGCTTCGCATCGGCTCGGCCGTCTGCTCGACCTGCAATGTCTTGATAATCTGATTGAGGAATAAAGGAACACCGTACGCCAACTCCAGCTCGCTCGCCGGGCGGGTAGATCTTTGAGCGGCCTTGAGCCTGCACCGCTCAATCAACTGGTCGCGATTGGTGGTGAGGAATTCGTGTAACATCAGCGGCTGGCCACCGGGATTTCCTATTCCAAACAGCTTGCCAAATGAATATGTCACACGCGAAAGACGCCGTCTGTTCGCTATCGCACATAAGTCAGGCGGCGCTCTGTGCGTCAGCGCACCGCCCCGCGGTCCACGCTGAGTTCAGCGTGCCATGATAGCTGCAGAGCTTAGTTCGTTCGAGGCGCCGCAACTGGCCGCACAGTTGAACTGCATGTCCGATGCCGAGCTCGACGCGTTGCCGTTCGGCGTGATCGAGATGAACCACCAGTTCAAGGTGCTGCGATATAACGCCACCGAGTCGCGCTATTCAGGGCTGGCGTCAGATCGGGCCATCGGGCAGCATTTCTTTCGCGACGTGGCGCCCTGGGCCAACAACCGTCGTGTGGCGAAACGATACCAGCTCGACTCGCTGGACGAGACCATTGACTACACATTCTCGCTGCACATGAAGCCAATGCCGGTCACGCTGCGGATGCTCAAGCCGGCCTACAACGAGCGCATGTACCTGCTCGTGACATGGTCGTGACCGGCGTCGCCGCCGGCGCCGCGTGAGCGGCGGTGCCCCAGATGTCCCGCTCCACCTTGATAGGCCGCGCACTCGATTCGCTCGATGATGCGAAGATCGTCGCTGTGCAGCTGAGAAACGCCCTCGAGGAGGTCGGAGTCTCGGTCCCCCGCGCCAAACTGCTGGAGGTGGTCGCGCGGCTCTGTGGCGCACACCATTACGATGAGCTGCAGTATCGGCTCAAGGGTAAATCCCCTGCCGATGAGCGCGCGTTGAACGGTTCGAGCGCGGAAGTGCGCCTGCTGACGCTTCCGGAGGTTCTGCTGCTGAAGAAGCCCGACGGCGATGGGGCGCTCGCCGAGCATCTCGAGTTCTTCGACAAGACCTCGGCCACACGGTGGTGCTATGCCATGGGTTCCGCCGCGATCAAGCGGGCGGCCCTGGAGGCTGCGCGCCGCTTCGTGCTTGGAGAGCCCTTGCGCCCCACCGATACCAAGTGGCTGACTGGCTGCTCCAGCGACGTATCGGTCATCGATGATGATAATGCGGACGGCGCCCTGAACGTCAATGTGCAAGCGCTCGCGGGCGCGGGATATCTGGGCGAAGGCAAGTGGAGTGTGGGACCACACTACTACTGCCGCGTGTCGGTCAACGATCCCCTGTTGATCGAACGCCTAGGAGTACCTGTATCCTCCAAGGCGATGGCTGAGCAGAGGCTCTCCGCTCAGCGCTTTGCGCCGCCGCCTGATTTCGCGGCCGCCGGCTTCGAGGTGTTCACGGTCAACATTGAGTCACGGCTCATGATCCGTTGTTTGACGTTGCCGAATCCAGCGGCCGTGCTCGAATCTCTACAGCTCGTCGGGCCTGGGGTTGCGCCCAGTCGACTTCGCCTGGCGCTGCTGCGAGTTGACCCGGGCGGCGGTATCCGGCTCATCAGGCTGGCAGGCCGAAAGGAGCAGCTATTGACCGGATTGAGTTGGACGGGAATGCGGGCCACTGGCGGAGGGGAGCGCGGCTCGAGTCGTGCGGACCTCGACTATTCAGGCGAAGAGGGCCTCGCCCGGATCTGGCAGGAAATCCGCGAATGGGTGGCGAGGGGCGAATCCGCTCCCAAGCATGGCACCGAGGCAAGCACCACTTTATCCGCCATCCGGCGCGCGGAGCTGGAGAAGTGGATTCGATCGTCATAGTTGGCACCTACGTCCGCGCAGGTCCTCAGCGACCTTGTTATGGTCCGGCGATGTGCCAGCCTCATCCGGTTGCGGAGGGTGTCGAAACCACCGAGCAGTCGCGACTGCTTCGCTCGCTGAGCCGCGATGAAATGCAGGGCTATTTGTTCAGCAAGCCGGTGCCGCGCGAGATCCTCAAATCGCGGTATCTGACGGCGGCTGCTACCGCGTGACGGCTTCGACAAAATGGCCGCTGGACGATACGGTGCGCCGGCGCGCCATGCGAAGCCCTGTCACGACCGGACTGAGAGCCGGCCTGAACCGATTTGCCGATCCCCCCATTCTGTTTCCGTTGCTCAGCATTTTGGTGCTTGCCGTAATTTGGAGCGCGACATTCAACCTGATCAGGATCGAGCGTGCCACTGCCGAGGCGGCCGCGGCCGGGACCGCCTTGGAACTGCTCAACACCTATGAAGCGCAGGTCGTACGCGCGCTGCGCGAGATCGATCAAACGCTGAAGTTCGTCAAATACGCGTACGAGCTCAAAGGAGCTGGCGCGGCCCTATCCGACTTGAAAGCCAGGACTTTGCTGCCGCCTGACCTGCTGTTCGTGGTCAGTGTCGTCAACGCCGACGGCGCGGTCGTGGCCAGTACCCGGCTGGCCGAAGCTCCCTCTGTGGCCGAACCGGGGCTCCTGCAGGCGCTGCACAGCGACACACTTTGGATCGATCAACCGCAGAGAAACCGCGTTTCAGGAGAATGGACGCTGCAATTTGGCCGCCGACTCAATGCGGCTGACGGTATGTTTGCCGGCGCCGCGCTGGTCACCGTCGATGCCTCCTATTTTGTCAGCGGCTACGACCCCTTACAACTCGGCAAAAACGGTATGCTCGGTTTACTGGGAACCGATGGCGTATTCCGGGCCAGACGCACCGGAGATATTGTGACTGCGGGTTACGCAGCCGACTACGCGCGCGAAGTACCCGGTGCGGATCAGGGCGATCCTACGGTCGCGCTTTCGGCGAACAGCTGGGACGGCGTGCGGCGCTACACCGGCGCACAGCAGCTCTATGAGTTCCCGCTGGCCGTGATCGTCGGATTGTCCGAAGACGAGCAATTGGCAACGGCGCAGCGCAATATGCGTAGCTATCTGTGGCGAGCGGCCATCGGCAGTGTACTGTTGATACTGCTCACGACGATACTGGGACGCATGAGCTGGCAGCTCGCACGCGGCCGACTGCGCGAGAACGAAGCCAAGCTAACCCATGCGCTGCGGGTTGAATACCTTGCGTATCACGACGGCCTCACGACACTGCCAAACCGCAGCTTATTCAACAGGCTTTTAACTCAAGCCATCAGTCAAGCGCAGCGTAACAACAAACAGCTCGCCGTAGCATTTATCGATCTGGATCGATTCAAGCAAATCAACGACACCCTCGGGCACGAAGCCGGCGACGCATTGCTAAAGGAAGTCGCAAGCAGACTTAAGGGCTGCCTGCGCGACAGCGACATCGTCGCGCGTCTGGGCGGCGATGAATTCGTGGTGCTGTTGACTGAATTGTCGGACGAGAAATTTGCAGCGACCGTGGCTCAGAAATTGCTTATTGCGATCGCCCAGCCGTTTGTTCTGTTGGGCCAGGACTTTCGTGTCACCGCGAGTATCGGCATCAGCACCTATCCGCAAGACGGCCACGACGAGCAGACGCTGACGAAAAACGCCGATATCGCGATGTATCAGGCCAAGGAGGACGGTAAGAACGAATTCCAATTCTATTCTGAGAAGCTCAATGCGAACTCGCTCGAACGGCTTACCTTGGAGTCGAGCCTGAGACATGCACTCGAGCGCCGCGAATTTCAGCTTTACTATCAGGCCAAGCGGGATATCGCCAGCGGCCAGATAACAGGCATGGAAGCGCTGCTGCGCTGGCAGCATCCGGACTTAGGAATGTTGGCGCCCATGCAATTCATTCCGGTTGCGGAAGAGACCGGTCTGATCCTGCCGATTGGCAGATGGGTTATCAACACGGCCTGCCTGCAGAACGTGGCTTGGCAGAAACAGGGCCTGGCTCGTGTGAGCATCGCCGTCAACCTGACGGCACGCCAGTTCTTCGATGAATATCTGGTGCGCGACCTTGCTTCGATACTCAAATCCACCGGCATGCAGGGGCGCCTGCTGGAGATCGAAATTCATGAGAGCCTGCTGATCCACGATACCGAGAAGACGCTGCAGATACTGACCGGACTCAAGGCCATGGGGATCCGGATCGCCATCGACGATTTTGGGGCGGGCTATTCCTCGCTAACCACACTGCAGCGATTCCCACTCGATACCATCAAGATCGATCGCTCGTTTATCAAGGACATCACCAGCGTTGGAGAACACAGCGATTTGACAACAGCCATTATGGCAATGGGCAGGAGTTTGAGCCTGACCGTCGTGGCGCAGGGTGTAGAAACAAAAGAGCAGGCCGATTTCTTGCGCGAACATTCTTGCGACGAATTGCAGGGCTTTTATTGCAACAAGCCGGTGTCGGCGCAGCAGTTTACCGAGCTATTGCAGGCGCAAATCACAGAGACCACTTATGCCGGCTCGCGCGCGGCCGTGTCTTCGATCTGATCGATCGGCCAACGTACGCATTGTGCCATGCAGGCGATGAGGCCAGTAGCCTGACCCTCGCGTACCTGACGGCGTTTCGTTTCGCAAGTC
>OBLW0100002724.1_pt1 | contig 14178 bp, 12 predicted proteins | sample 1520161 | NCBI WGS metagenome assembly OBLW01 (sample SAMEA3539309, study PRJEB22396) | soil metagenome | biome: tundra; feature: field; material: soil | place: USA | collected 2010-05 | depth 0.15 m
CGAGACAGGGGCTCGCGCTGTTGCTGGCCTTTCTTTTTCTTGAAATTCTGCGCTCGCTGCTAAACGCCAGCGCGCGGTGGTGGAACGTCGCAGGCCGCGATTGGTGGCCGCTCTTGCAACTAAGCCTTCTGACCGCTCTGGCTTGCTGGCTCGTAGCCGGCCTCATTCGAGTGCCACTATGTCAGCTGGGACTCTACCGATGGTTTCGCTGGTCAAAGACGGAAAAGTTTTATCTTCTACAGGTTGTGCCCATTGCCGTCATTGTGTTTTCCTTTTTCGTATCTTCGGAACTGAAAGCGCTCTGGGCTCGTCCCCATCTGGCGAATATCGGACTGTTCGTTTTTATCCCGAAGATGATCTGGGGTTTTTACCAGGAATTTCTGTATCGGGGCGTGCTGCAAACCGAACTGATTCGCCGCTGGGGAATTTTCCGGGGAATATTGGCGAGTAATCTGGTATTCACGTTCGGTCCACTGCACGCCTACCATTTTCTCCTGGCGGCAAAACATCCGACTCACCTCTGGATATTTGCGGGCGTATTCAGCATTGGCTTGTTCTTCGCGCTTATTTTTCAGCGCTCGGGCAATCTCTGGATTGTCGGGATCATGCATGGATTAGGAGACTGGTTTATCGATGGATTAGCGCAGGTTTCGCGGATCGCTCGTTGAGAGAAGTCATTCGATGCCGCAACGCTATCAGGGTTTATGGTCTAATCAGAGCGTATGACCGACGCGGAACTTTTCCAGGCTCGCACGCAAAAGTGGCGTCTTGACGGTCAATCCGTGCGCATTCTTGATGACGCGCGCTCGTTCCTCGAGTCGGTGGGATTCTGCCTGATGTATCCCATGCGGCCGGCTCTACTCGTCCCAACTTTCATCGGCGCCTGGGTTGGGGCCGACGACAAACTGCCGGCCCGCCAACATGCCTACAACGATCCCCGGGCAATCGCAGCGACGGAACTCATGGTGCGCGCTTTGCGCGACAAGGCAGCCTATGAGGCGCCGCTGTTTGACGAAAACAATGCTTTTCTGGTGTCCGCCTCGGCGTTTCCATATTTCTATTCGCTGGTCGGAGAGCGCAATCCGAAGCTGCCTCCCGCGAGCGGGCCGCGGTCTCCTTATTCGCCGCTGGCTTGCGACGCCTTTGATATCATCCGGCGCAGCGGACCGGTTTCGAAAATGAAACTCGGCGAGGCGCTGGGCGGTTCCGTTTCCGCCGCCGGACTGGATCGCGCGCTCAGCGAACTCTGGTCCAAACTTCGTGTCACCCGCGTCGATTACACCGCAGCGGAAGGTTCGGTATGGGACGAATTGTCGCGCTGGGCGCCCGATGTCGTGCGCGAAGGCGTGGGTATTTCCGTGCCGGAGGCGCTTTCGGCACTGGTCTCAAAATATCTTGATTGCGTAATCGCGGTCGATGAGGGAGAAGCCGAGAACTTTCTGGCAAACTTCGTTCCGCGAACTCGAGTGAAAGAAGCCATTCATGCCTTGCTTGCGGCGCGCGAATTGAGTTTTGTTCATGTCGGGGGCAAGTCGCTGCTGCAGGTGACTCCACCAAAGGTGGCCTACGTCCCCAAGCCGCGGCCGCAACGCGTGGTTCGTAGATCAAGGCTCGTTGGCGAAGGCTAGCGCAGCTCGTCCCCGATTCAGTGCCCGCCCTCTCCGTGTACAATTCTCAGTTTGCCCATGGCTTTCGCCAAATGATCGATCAATCCCGCAAACTAATTATTGCCATCGACGGGCCCGCCGGAGCCGGCAAGAGCACCATCGCCTCCCGGCTCGCGCGCAAGCTCGGTTACGTGAATCTGGAGAGCGGGGCGATGTACCGCGCGCTGGCGCTGCGGGCGATTGAGTGGGACGCATCGTTTGACGATGAGGATGCACTGTTGAAGCTGGCGCAGGATTCGCGAATTACTCTCGATCGTTCCATCGGCGGCCATCGTGTTCTGGTCAACGGGATTGACGTTTCTTCGCGCATCCGCGAGCGCGATGTGACTGAGGCGGCTTCGCGTGTCTCGGTGCATCCCAAGGTCCGCGAGTGGATGGTGGAGCGGCAACGCGAGATGGGCGTCGGTGGCGGTGTGGTGATGGAAGGCCGCGACATCGGCACGAAGGTTTTTCCCGACGCCGACTTAAAGATTTTTCTCGATGCCGATCCCGTGATTCGCGAGCAGCGGCGTCTCGATCAGCAGCGCGTGAAGGGTCCATCGGCCGAGACCATGGCGGCGGAACTGCGCGCTCGGGACAGGAGAGACCGCACCCGCGCCGCTTCTCCGCTGGTGGCCGCCGAAGATGCGGTGGTGCTCGACTCGACCGATATGAGCGAGGACGAGGTGCTGCGACGCATCGAGGAATTGGTGGCGCAACGGCTGGCGGCGAGAAGCTAGAAGGTGCGAGACGAATGATAGCTCGGGTGAGGAGTCGGATCTTTATTTTACATCGATCCAATAGAATCATCACTTTACAGCCCAAAAGGTTCCAAATCTCTGGTTCTAAAGGAGTAATAGCTATAATCCTGTGAAATAAGGACTTAGAGGGCTTCTTACATTTCCAATTTGGGAAACCGACTTCACTCCGAAGGTGCGAGGAGATCCCGCACTCATTTTCTAACCTATATTTCTATTATACCGATTCGGATCCACTCCCCGGACATGTCTTGTGAGTTTATCTGCTGAGCGTATTCAAGGGCTTGCGGGGAAAACTGTGGAAAGAGGGGCTTGACAACATTTTCCGTCTGGACGGTATTTCGGTCCCGCCGAATTCCACGCTGTATGTGAAGATCCCAGTCGCCCCTCCGGGACTTAAAATATTTTCCGAACATTCCTCGGCGCTGAAGCGCCGGGCTATTGGCGGTCGCCCCTCCGGGGGCAGGATTCTTACCGACTTTGGTCCAGCCCTTGGAACTTACAACCGCTTTTGCTCACGCTGTCGCCCGATCGGCGTCGAATTCGAGAGATCATTTATGTTCCTTTTGCGCCTGGCTGGATTGATCGCTACATTACTGTTTACCTCTATCGTTGCAAACTCACAATCGAGCTTGCCCGTATCGCCAGACACCGCCGGTCTCTCCGACACTCGCCTGCGCGCGCTTGGTGCTGCGATTCGCTCCGGAGAATTTAAGAACATCGGCAGCGTGCTGGTTGCCCGCCATGGCAAGTTGGTCTACGAGGCCTATTTCGATGGCGACGCCGCTACGTTGCGCGACACGCGTTCGGCGACGAAAAGCATCACCGATGTGCTGGTTGGAATTGCGCTTGATGAACACAAGCTGAGCGGAGTCGATGCGAAGATTCTTGCTTTGCTCCCCGAACGCGCCCGCAAGATTGAAAATCCCGATCCCCGCAAGTTCGAGATTACAGTAGAAGATTTTCTGACCATGAGTTCTCCGCTGGAGTGTGACGATTGGAATGACGCTTCGCGCGGGAATGAGGAGCGCATGTACGTGGTGGAGGATTGGGCGCAGTTCATTCTTGACCTGCCGATTCGCGGGCGCATGCACGTGGGCGAAAAGATCGCACCTCCTCCTTACGGGCGCTATTTCAGTTATTGCACCGGAGGCGTTTTCACGCTCAGCGAAGTACTGGAGAAGGTGACCGGAGAGCACACCGATCGCTACGCACGCGAAAAGCTATTTGAGCCGCTCGGTATTAAAAATGTGGAGTGGGCGTATTCGCCGATGAATGTTCCGCAAACTGGTGGTGGGCTTCGGATGAACAGCCGCGATCTGCTGAAGATCGCGCAGCTCTATCTGAATGGCGGTGTGTGGGAAGGGAAGCGCATCGTGAGCGCTTCCTGGGTGAAAGCTTCGACCAGTCCGCACGCGCAAATCGACGATGCGACGGAATATGGTTATCTGTGGTGGCTCAAGTCGTTTAAGGCGGGCGAGAAGAGTTATCCGGCGTTCTTTATGTCGGGCAACGGAGGGAACAAGGTCGTCGCCATTCCGTCTCTCGATATGGCGGTGGTGATCACCAGCACAAATTACAACACGCACGGAATGCACGAGCAGACTGAGAAAATACTGACGGACTATGTGCTGGCGGCGGTCGAGTGATTATTTCGTAACTACTCCGCAGGCGATGCGATCGCCGGCGTTGCCCGTGGGGTCTGTCTTTTGGTCGTCGGCTTTGGCGTGGATGACCAGAGCTGTGCCGCCGTTGCTGAAGAGGGAATGGCTGTCGCCTCCGAGATTGACATCCTTGCTCTCGAGCTTGAAGTGCGCTTTGCCGTTCGCTCCGACGGTGAAGTTGCGATTATCACCGGCGTGGTGGCCTTCCGGATTGTCCAGGCCGTGCTTTTTGCCGTCGGGGTTGAAATGCCCGCCCGCCGACTTGAAGTCGGGCGCGTCGCACTGGGCGTTCTGATGGAAGTGGATGGCGTGTTCGCCGGGAGGCAGATTCTCGACCTTGACATCCATTTTTATTCCCGAAGCCGATTCTGAAATTGAGGCCGTGCCTACTGGCTTGCCTTGGGCGTCCTTTAGTTGGACGGTGATCTTAGTCTTGGTCTTGGCGGAACTGGTGGATACCAGGGCAACGACGAGGAGCGCTAGGGGGAACAAGCGTTTCGTTTTCATGGAGGGATTATATAGCGAAAAGGAACTGCGGGCTTTGGGTCGCAGCTACCCAGGTTAGCGCCCAAAAAACGGGCGCGAACCCTTCGACAAGCTCAGCGCAGGCTCTGGGACACAAGGGGCCGCCTCTGGCGCGGAAGGCGGCTCGATGGGACAATAGATACATGCAAAAATTTCTCAACCCCGCACTACTATTGGCCGCGACGATGATGCTGGCCGGAGTTGGCTATGCCCAGCAGACTCCCGCCGCAAATCCTCCGGCAACGACCTCAGCGGCTCCCGCGGCCACAACTCCGAAAGCTCCCGTGAAGAAGACGGGAACGGCGACAGCGGCGGCTCCCGCGCTCGCGACTCGAAAACAGAAGTTCAGCTATGCACTCGGGATGAACATCGGGACCGGTTATTCCCAGGGCCTGAAGAAGCAGTCGGTGGAAGTGGACTGGAATCTGGTCGCCCAGGGCATGAAAGATGCCGCCATCGGAACCAAGACGCGGCTTACGGAAGATGAGGCGAAGGCCGTGCTCAATGAGGTGCAGACCCAAATCAAGAAAGAGCAGCAGGAGAAGACGCAAGAGTTGGCGGCGAAAAACAAGAGCGAGGGCGAGACCTTTCTCGCGGCAAACAAAACGAAAGACGGAGTAGTGACCTTGCCGAGCGGCCTGCAATACAAGATTCTGACTGCGGGTACCGGATCGAAGCCTGCCGCGGACGACTCTGTCGTGTGCAATTATCGCGGCACGCTCATTAACGGGACGGAGTTTGACAGCTCCTACAAGCGCAAGGAACCGGCAACTTTTGGAGTTGGTCAGGTGATCAAAGGCTGGACCGAAGCGCTGCAGCTTATGCCGGTGGGATCGAAGTGGCAGCTCTTTATACCGTCGGGCCTCGCTTATGGTGAGCGGGGAGAGCCGCGCGGTGGAATCGAGCCCAATTCGACTCTGATCTTTGAGGTGGAGCTGATGTCGATCGTCGACAAGAATGCGGAAAAGAACAAGGGCGACAAAAAGGACGACAACGCCAAACCCGAAGAAAAGAAATAATTCGTTTTGGGTAGAGTTCTGCCCTGCCTGGGACGGGGCCCTTCGGCTCCGCTCAGGACAGGCTCCGCCCCGTCACCACACAAGCTCTGCTAGAATCGCCGCATCATGATGGAAGCTTTCCTCGTTCCCGAAAACACGGTAGTCAACGCCAAAGGAGACGGGCCCGCGCTCGATGTGAGTCGATCGGAGGGCAGGATTTTTCTGCTCACGCTCGCCATCACCAATATCATCGAGCAGGAGTCGATCGAGGTCAGCATTTTTGGTTCGGCGGACGGCGTCGCGTGGGATGGCAAGCCCGTGGCTGCATTTCCGCAGAAATTTTATCGGGAGGAAATTCCGCTGCTGCTGAATCTGACGGTGCTGCCGGAGGTGAAGTTTATCCGCGCGCATTGGGAAGTGGCGCGCTGGGGCCGGGGCTCGGAAACGCCGATGTTCGAGTTTTGTGTCACGTTGCGGGAGGTCCCGATGGAGATCCTTGCGGAAGCTGCTGGACGCGTGCGGACGTAAACGCCCCTGCCCGCGCGCGAAGTTTATCCGCCACTTTCGGGTTGGTTCGTTGCGATCAGGAGCGCCAATCCTTTGAGCGGACAATACTTAGAGGCCCCCAGACTCAAGAAATAAGGGATTGTGTCTGTGGTTATAGGCGAGTAAGCTAGTAGAGGTAATCGTGTTTAATAGGTTGCAATAAAAATTCTCGAATGGGAAACGAAATAATTATGAAAATTGCGAACGATGTGACCGAACTGATTGGCAATACGCCGCTGGTGCGCCTGAACCGGGTTACCAAGGGAGCGGTGGCTGACGTGGTAGCGAAGCTGGAGAGCCAGAATCCGCTGGCCAGCGTAAAGGACCGCATTGGTGTGAGCATGATTGCCGATGCGGAAAAGGCCGGACGCATTCATCCGGGGAAAACGGTGCTGATTGAGCCTACCAGCGGCAATACTGGAATCGCGCTTGCGTTTGTAGCCGCAGTCAAGGGCTACAAGCTCATTCTAACGATGCCCGAGACCATGAGTCTGGAGCGGCGGGTGCTGCTGCTGGCGCTGGGGGCGGAGATCGTGCTTACGCCGGGGCCGCGTGGAATGAAGGGCGCGGTTTTGAAAGCCGAGGAATTGATTGCCAGCACTCCAAACTCCTACATGCTGCAGCAGTTCGACAATCCGGCAAACCCGAAGATTCATTTCGAAACCACCGGTCCAGAGATATGGGAAGACACCGATGGCCGGGTCGATTTCCTTATCTCGGGCGTCGGAACTGGCGGGACGATTACAGGGGTCTCCGAATATATCAAGGCAAAGAAACCGTCGTTCAAGGCGATTGCGGTAGAGCCGACGGATAGCCCGGTGCTCTCCGGCGGCAAGCCCGCGCCACATAAGATTCAGGGGATCGGCGCAGGATTTGTGCCCAGCATCTTGCGCCGGGATTATGTGGACGAAGTGATTACGGTGAGCAACGACGACTCGATCAACATGGCGCGCCGGCTCCCGCTCGAAGAGGGCCTGCTGGTTGGAATTTCTTCCGGAGCGGCGGTGGTGGCGGCTTTACAGGTGGCGAATCGTCCCGAAAATGCGGGGAAATTGATTGTTGTGGTTCTGCCTTCGTTCGGCGAGCGCTACTTGAGTAGTATTCTCTTCGAAGGACTCCGGAACCAGGCGCTGCAGATTCCAACGGCGCAACTGCCTCCGGCGTGATTGCATGCCGCACTTGTTGTCGCTAATCCGCGAAGATGTTGCCACGGTGCAGGAGCGCGATCCCGCAGTTAAATCGCGGCTGGAAATCTATCTCTGCTATTCCGGCCTGCATGCGGTGTGGTTCTACCGCATGAACCACTGGCTGTGGAACCACAACTTCCTCTTGCTGGCGCGCTGGCTGTCGCAGGTGGCGCGACTGCTTACCGGCATCGAAATCCATCCTGGCGCGCTGATTGGGCGAAGGCTCTTTATCGACCACGGCATGGGCGTGGTTATTGGCGAGACGGCCGTGGTGGGCGAGGACGTCACTTTGTACCAGGGCGTGACGCTGGGTGGAACGGGCAAGGAACACGGCAAGCGGCATCCAACGTTGCTTAACAATGTTGTCGTGGGCGGGGGTGCCAAAATATTGGGCAATATTACGGTGGGGAGTAACTGCCGGATCGGGGCTGGGTCGGTGGTGCTGCGCAATGTACCGGACGATTCCACGGTGGTGGGTGTTCCGGGGCACATTATTTTTCGGCAAGGCAAGCGGGTGGTGATTACCGATCCCAAGCAGATTAACGATCCGCTTTCCGAGGCGCTGGCTGCGGTTGCGTCGGAAGTGAACCGGTTGGCGGAGCGCGTGCACGCGCTTGAGGGAACGGGTGGGAGCGAGCCGCTTTCCGAATCCATGCAACGTATTATCGAAGATATTGATTACCAAATATGATCGCTTGGCTGTTTGTTGTCATTCCTGATCAGGATGACAAGACTTCGGCGTTACTGAGGCCCAGGTTAGCGCCCAAAGAACGGGCGCGAACCTGGGGCACACGTGGAGATTAATAAAGTCACAAAGACTATAGCTTCGACCCAAGTATGATTGACGCACATCTTCCGCTTTCTACCTGCAAGCAATGAAATACGGCTTCGTTATCGATAACCGCAAGTGCATCGGATGTCACGCATGCACGGTGGCCTGCAAGACGGAGAACCAGGTGCCGGTCGGGGTGAACCGGACCTGGGTGAAGTACGTGGAGAAGGGCGTTTTTCCCAATACGCGCCGGGTTTTCCAGGTCACGCGCTGCAACCACTGCGAGAAGCCGCCTTGCGTGACGATCTGTCCCGTGACTGCGATGTACCAGCGCAAGGACGGGATTGTCGATTTCAACTCCGAGCGCTGCATTGGCTGCAAGGCGTGTATGCAGGCTTGTCCCTACGATTCGATCTATATGGATCCGGAAGATGGGACGGCGGCGAAGTGCCATTTCTGCGCGCATCGTACAGAGGTTGGGCTGGAGCCGGCGTGCGTGATTGTCTGTCCGGAGCACGCGATTATTGCCGGAGATTTGAGCGACCCGGCAAGTGAAGCGGCGCAGTTGATTGCGCGGGAACCAGTACGAGTGCGAAAGCCGGAGCAGGGAACTCAGCCTAAACTTTATTACATCGATGGAGATGAGAGCGCGATCGTTCCCACGGCGGCGCGGCATGAATCGATTTATATGTGGTCGCAGCGGAATGCGGCCGTGCTTGGAGGCGGGGCGATTTATCCGGCCGACCATCCGTTGCTACAAAAGGACGCGGTGGCGGCGTATGACGTCTCCCATGCGCGTCCGTGGGGATGGCAGGTTCCTGCCTACTGCTGGACAAAATCCATTGGAGCGGGCGCGCTGGCGGTGCCTGCTCTGGCGATGGCGCTCGGGAGATTATCGGGCGATCGCATGCGCGATATTGCGCTCGCTACCGTGGCGTTGCTGTTCACGGCTTTGACGACCGTCCTGCTGGTTTGGGATCTCGATCACAAAGAAAGATTTCTTCGCGTGGTGTTTACGCCGCAGAGTAAATCGTGGCTGGCGCGAGGAGCGTTCATTTTGATCGGCTACAGCGGACTGTGTGGCGTTTTTTGGTTGGCGTCGGTTGTGGGATTTTCTGCCGCCGCTTCGATCTTGTTGTGGCCAACGGTGCTCGTGGGTTTTTGCGCGGCGGCCTATACCGCATTTCTTTTCGGGCAATGCGAAGGGCGCGATCTGTGGCAAACGCCGCTTCTGCCGGCGCATTTGATTGTGCAAGCGCTGCTTTGCGGATCGGCGGTCTTGGCGCTGCTTCCCGACGCGGTCGGCGGATCGGCTTCGGCTCTTGCGTTCGCGATTCCTACCTTCCTGGTCAGTTTGGCATTGCACCTCATCATGGTGCTCGGCGAAGTTGCGATGCCGCACACGACCGACAACGCACGCTATGGGGCTCGACTGATGACGCATGGGCCCTTCGCGGGGGCATTCTGGGGCGGCGCGGTTGTGCTGGGCGGGATTATTCCGCTGCTGCTTTTGTTGGTTGGCCCGATGGTCGGCGCGCCGAACCGCATTGCAGCCGGATTGGCGAGCGGGTTGGCTCTGACTGGACTTTTGATTTTCGAATGGTGCTTCGTGATGGCCGGACAGAGCGTGCCGAACAGCTAAGCGCAGCCCCTAAAAGGGCGTTGAATCGGAACGCGGTCGGCATCGCTAAAGCGATGCCCTGATACGAAGCGCGAGCGTCTTTCGGGTTGGGATTATGGAGATTGAGCGATGACCGATTTCAAACGAGACGGCAGCCACCTTGCGTCTTATCCGCCAGTCGAGAAGTGGGACGATTGGGTTGAGTTCGATCCCGCAGCCTGGCCGCGGCGGGTCAAGAAACATTTTCAGCTTGTTCCTACCATCTGTTTCAACTGCGAGTCGGCTTGCGGACTTCTTGCCTACGTCGATAAAGAAACCGGACAAATCGCGAAGTTTGAGGGCAATCCCAAGCACCCGGCGAGCCGCGGACGTCTTTGTGCGAAGGGCCCGGCGACGATTACGCAGATTCACGATCCCGATCGAATCCTTTATCCGATGAAGCGTTCGGGTCCGCGTGGCGGCGGAAAATGGACGCGGACTTCGTGGGACGAAGTGCTGGAGACTTTCGGCACGCGCATTCGTAAGGCATTTCAGGAAAATCGCGGAGAAGAAGTGATGTATCACGTGGGTCGTCCGGGACACGACTTCATCATGGAGCGCACGCTGCAGGCGTGGGGCATTGACGGTCACAACTCGCACACGAACGTGTGTTCTTCTTCGGCGCGCTTGGGTTATCTGCTCTGGCATTATGCCGACCGTCCCTCGCCTGACCATGCTAATGCTCGTTTCATTCTGCTGTTGTCGGCGCATCTTGAGTCGGGACATTATTTCAATCCCCATGCGCAGCGCATTATCGACGGAAAAATGGCGGGTGCGAAGCTCGCCGTGATGGACCCGCGCCTTTCGAATACGGCGAGCATGGCGGATTATTGGATGCCGAGCTATCCCGGGACCGAGGCGGCGGTTTTGTTGGCGATGGCGATGGTGATTCTTGGGGAGAATCGGTTTGACACCGCGTTTGTGAAGAAATGGACGAACTGGGAGGAACTCGAGATCGACGGATTTCGCGCGCAGGGGCAAAGTTTTGAAGCTGTGGTCGAAGCGTTGAAGGGGCACTACGCTAAGTTCACGCCAGAGTTCGCGGAAAAAGAAAGTGGAGTGAAAGCGGAAGTCATCGTCAAAACTGCGCGTGAGATCGCAACCGCCGGCAGCCGGTTTGCGTCGCATCTCTGGCGGGGAAGTGCGTCGGGAAATTTGGGCGGATGGCAATCGGCGCGGGCGTTGATGCTGCTGCATGTGCTGACTGGGTCGGTGGGAACTCCGGGTGGGCACAATTTGAATGCGTGGAATAAGTTTGTGCCGCGACCGTACAAGAATCCGCCGCCGCAGAAACGTTGGAACGAATTGCTCTATCCGCGGGAATGGCCGCTGTGCACGCACGAGATGTCGCCACTATTGCCGCACTTTCTCAAGGAAGGCCGAGGTCGAATCGAAGCTTACTTCACCCGCGTCTTCAATCCGGTGTGGACCTATCCTGACGGATTTTCGTGGATCGAGATGTTGCGGGACGAAGAGAAAGTTGGGCTGCATGCGGCTTTGACTCCGACCTGGAGCGAGACTGCATGGTTTGCGGATTATGTTCTGCCGATGGGATTCAGTTCAGAGCGGCACGATTTGATGAGCCAGGAATCGTATGCGGGCAAGTGGATTGGATTTCGGCAGCCGGTGCTGCGCGTTTTGCAAGAGAGAGAAGGAAAGAAATTCGACTATACGTATCAGGCGAATCCGGGCGAAGTTTGGGAAGAGGATGAATTCTGGATCAACCTGTCGTGGGCGATCGATCCTGACGGGTCGATGGGAATCCGGGAGTGGTTTGAATCTCCGTATCGTCCGGGGCAGAAGCTTACGGTCGACGAATATTACGGCTGGATTTTTGAAAATTCGGTGCCGGGGTTGCCCGAGGCTGCGGCGAAAGAAGGATTGAAGCCGCTGGAGTATATGCGGAAGTATGGCGCGTACGAAGTGACTACCGATGTGTACAGACAGAACGAGAAGCGGGTTGCCGCTGGCGATCTTTCGGGATCGAATGTCGAAGCGAACGGAGTGGTCACCAAAGCGGGCAAGTCTGTGGGCGTGATGGTCGACGGCGAAGCGGTGGTTGGTTATAACACGCCTTCGCGGAAACTGGAGTTGTTTTCGAGGACCATGGCTGATTGGAAGTGGCCGGAATTTGCGCTTCCGGAATACTATCGCAGCCACGTTCATAAGTCGGCGCAGGCGGCATCGATGGAACAACCGGCGTCGGATTTTAATCCGCAATATATGCCGCTCGTGGAGTGGCCGAAGGATTCGAATGGCGAGGTTTATACGCTGCTGCCGATTTTCCGCCTGCCGCACCTAATTCACACGCGCTCGGGAAACTCGAAATTTCTTTACGAGATTGCGCACAAGAATCCGTTATGGCTGAATCCCACGGACGCTGCCAAGATCGGCGAAGTTCGTACCGGAGACTTGATTAAAGTTCATACCGAGATTGGTTTCTTTGTGCTGCATGCGTGGGTCACCGAGGGGCTGGCTCCGGGAGTCGTGGCCTGCTCTCACCACATGGGCCGCTGGCGTACGAATAAGGAAGACCAACTGGAACGCATGTCGAGCGCGTGGGTCGATCTTAAAGAAGTTGGCAAAGGGCAGTGGAAGATGCGCCAGATTACTGGGGTCGAGCCGTACCAAACTTCCGATCCCGATACGAAACGTGTCTGGTGGAGCGACGCGGGCGTGCACCAGAATCTTACGTTCCCGGTGCATCCTGACCCGATCACGGGGATGCATTGCTGGCACCAGTTGGTGCGCGTGGAGCGGGCTGCGGCAGATGATCGCTATGGCGATATCTTCGTCGATACCAATTTGTCGTTCGCGGTGTATCAGCGGTGGAAGACGTTAACTCGTCCGGCGCTGGGCCCGGGAGGACTGCGGCGGCCGTTGTGGATTCCGAGAGTGCATCGTCCCGAGGAAGCGGCGTTTTATTTGAAGAACGCTAATACTAAAGACTAATGGGCGGCGAACGAGAAGAGGATCAGAATGTAGATCCACAGTCCGGTCATGCAATGCCAATACCAGGAAGCGACGTCGACGATGATGCGGCGGGTTTCGACCGGGCGGCGCAAAGCGGACGCGACGTAGGCAAAGACTAAAGCAAGCACTCCGCCCGCTAAATGGAGTCCGTGCATCGCGGTGAGAATGTAGATGAAAGAGCTGCTGGTACCGCCGGCCAGGTGAAAGCCGTGTGCGGAAAGTTGACTCCAAACCAAAAGTTGTCCAACGATAAATAAAAGACCGAGCGCAGTGGTTAGAGCGAGCCAAGGAAAGTGGCGCTCCTCTCCAAGCGAGATGCCGGGAATGGATTGAACTGGAGCGAGCGCGGCTTCACGGGTGATTTGGCGGCGGGAGAGATCGACGGTAAAGCTGCTGAATATGAGAATGGCCGTATTCGCGAGTAAGAGGGACCAGGGCAAACTCACCGGAACCCAGGTCCGGATGTAGGTTGCGTCAGTGACGTCGGTGCTGAGAAATCCCCGCCGAATGAGGTAGACCGCCGTAAAAGAAATGAAGAGCATGACGATCGGCGCCATGGCTACGGCTAAACCGAACCGGGCCCGGCGCAAGCGCGCGCCATAGTTTGGCATGGAGTCGGGGTTGTCGCCGTCGCGTCCGCGGCCGTCGCCGCCAACGCGAGGCGGAAGCGATGCGCCATTGTGACCGGTGACGCGGGTGGAGAAGGGCGTCATGCGGGCAGCGGCCTCGGATCGCCGGAGAGATGGCTGGGATTAGAATCGGGGCAAATGCCGCTATCGAACTCCGATAACGAACGCGAGCGTTGGAACCGGAAATACTCGCAGGATTGCGGCGCGGCACTGCGAGCGCCCGATCCTTTTTTGGAGTCGGCTTTTGCGGAATTCATTCGACCGCTTTTTCCGCATGGAGGACGCGCACTCGATTTGGCTGGCGGAGCGGGCCGGCACGCAATCTGGCTGGCGCAGCAGGGCTGGGAGGTCACGCTCATTGATATTTCCGAAACCGGAATCGAACGGGCACGGCAGAGTGCCGGACCGCTCGCGTCGCACATTCGCTTTGTAGTAGATGATCTCACTCGCTTCCAGGCTTCGCAAACGGAGTTCGAAGCAAGGTTCGACGTTGTGATGGCGTTTTTTTATCTGGAGAGAAGTATTTTTTCCGAAATGTTAAAGGCGGTGCGGGGCGGCGGGCTCTTGGTCTACAAGACGCATCTCAAGTCGCAGGGGCAGCGTTTGAAAAATCCAGCGCACTTGCTTGAACCGGGCGAGCTTTTACGAATGGCGGAGGGGTTACGCATTCTGCATTACCGCGAAGGAGATGGGAAGGCGGCGTTGGTGGCGGGAAAAGTGGACGATGAAGCAAATTGCCAATTCCTTGCAAATGCCTGAAAGAATTGGCGGGGACGACGGGACTCGAACCCGCGGCCTCTGCCGTGACAGTGCGACGGCA
>OBLW0100002726.1_pt1 | contig 14167 bp, 12 predicted proteins | sample 1520161 | NCBI WGS metagenome assembly OBLW01 (sample SAMEA3539309, study PRJEB22396) | soil metagenome | biome: tundra; feature: field; material: soil | place: USA | collected 2010-05 | depth 0.15 m
GCAGAGCCTAGCCGCAGGGCCGCGAACCCGTCACACAATCTTACCGGAGCGACACGGTTCAGCAGTGGCGAGTGAAGCGCGAGGACGGGGCGATTCTCCTCTTCGGGCAGGACCAGGACTTCAAGCGGGAACTGCCGGTCGGAAATTATAGGGTGGAAGCAAAGTTAAAGGTGGAAGGCAACAATCCTCCGCTTTCTGTGCGCGGCACGCTCTCAGTAATGGCCCGCGAAACAGTTATCCAGCCAAGGCTCCTGGTAAGAAGGTAATACGGAGCTTGACGGCGCGCTCGGGCAACCACGAGTTCGCGGCATCATTTCTTATTCCGGGTGAGGAAAGCATCTGCTCTGCGGTTGAGGTCATCGGAGAGGCCAGCGTCTCTGACAACTTGCGCTAGCTCTCTAGCAGCGGTCCGATCCGATCTACGCAAAGCTTCGGCCAGCGTCATTGCCGCCAAACCGGCTTCCTTCTGGAATTTAGGATCGCTCAAATAAGGCCTGATAGTTTCTCCCGCTCGCTTGTCCGGCACGGACGCGAGCGCGGACAGAAGGAGTTTCTTTTCCTCGTCGCGGGGGGCCGCCTTCATGGCGGCCAGTACCGCATCCACGCGGGCGGCAACAGGCTCTTTATCGGCGGATTTCACCAACCGGGCGACGGCCTGAACGGCAAGCACGCAATGAACGCCCTTAACGTGAGGATCGTACGCAATCACTAAGAGCGGCTTGGTGGCGGGGAAATCCGGCCAGTTGGCCAGGGCCCGAACCGCGGCGTCTTTGACTTCTTCATTGCCGCTGGCTGCGAACAGAGAAACCGTGCCCAAGGCCTCTTTGCCGCCCAGCATGGCAAGAATCTCGAAAAGCGGCGCCAATTGCCCAGGAGCAGCCGTCTTCGTTTGCGCGATGACTTTCTGGGCCGCGGCGGACTTGTCGGTTACGCGGCTGGCGACGGCTTGTAACGCGGCAGTGGCGCAAGGAGTCTTTCCCGCAAGGACAAGCTGGATGAGCCCATCCAGCTCGTTGTCGGTCCCTAGTTTTGCCAGGGCGGCACAGGCGGCAGCGCTGACCTCGGCGTCGGGCTCACCTGCGTAGTTGAGCAGCGCCGGCGCAGCCGACTGGTCATTGCGCGCAGCCAAAGCGTTAATCGCCGCGGCGCGGGACTTGGCGTCGCCCTCGCCGGCCAGTTTCACGATGGCCGCGCCGGCGCCGGCGCCCGAGATCCTCGCGAGCGAGGCAGCCGCCGTCTTCTGCACGCTGGTCGGACCTGCCATGGTGGCCTTGAACAGTAAAGGGACACTTGCGGCGCTGCCGATTTGCCCTAGTCGTTCGATTGCCGCCAATTGAACCATTTCTTCCGGATCGGCCGCGCAGGCGATCACCTGCTTTTCCTCCGCGGCATCGAGCACCCGCAACACATAGACCTTTGCCGTAGGCGGGAGCCTCGGCAGAAGCGGCGCAAGAGCAGCACTGACACCGCCCTTGCCGTAGGCAACTGCCGCGGCGGTAACCGCCGCTAATTGGAGTTCTGGGGCTGGTTGTTGCAGCGCGCCCTGGATGAATTGCCCGGCCATCCTCGAGTCAGCCCCGGCGCAGCCGATCAGGGCGGCAGAGCGGACCTGGATGGGAGCCGCCGACCTTTTCGTCGCCTGGATCGCCGTGCCAGACTGCGGCGTGCCCACCAGATAGAGTTGGCTGAAAAGGTCCTTGGCTGCGGCCTTGTCTCCGCTTGAGAGCACACGGTTACCGGCCGCTACCAGGCCATCGGCGGCGCCCGAAGCGCCCATGTCGTAGGCTTCCCATAAAGCAGCGACGGCCTTCGCGTCGGCGATCTTGCCCAGGGCGGAACATGCTGCCAGCGCGGTTTCCCTGCTGCTCAAGTGAGCCCGGATGAGTGCCACCGCACCAGTATCACGACGTTCGCCCAGAGATTGGACTAAACCAATTGTCCAACTTGTTTCGCTGCCCTGTTTGAGGGCAGCCCGGAGGTGTTCGGTGGCCTCAGGGGCTGGATTCCTCTCCAAGGCACGCCGTGCGCATTCCTTCAACTCCGCATCCTGGCCGTCGAGCAGCGTCGCAAGGGCGGCGACCGATTCCGCCGCACCGATATACTCAAGCTGGCGCACGACCCAAACGCGAGCCGGCTGCGACACAGCCGCGTCGGTGGCTCTAGCGGCGAGGATGTTCGCCAGTTCCGCCCGTTCGGCTTCCGCGCCAGGCCGCCCGGCGTTGAGAGAGAGGCTTTGCAGCTCCATTTGCGCGCTGTACCGATCTTCGACCTTTGCGGCGGCAAGTTTAGGCAGAAGGTCGTTGACGGTTTGCTCGGCGCCGGCAAATGCGGCCAACGCGGCAGCACACAGAGAGAAGGTGGCGAGAACAGATTTGAGCTTCATGGCGTGTCGAGAATCAGGGATTGCCACCGGGTTACATCACGTAAGGCGTGCGGCGCGGGCGATCGAGCCATAGAGTAGCGGCGGGGTCGCCGATAATCTCTTCCTTCGCTGGATCCCATTTGATCGGGCGGTTGAAGCGCTCGGCGATGCCGTTCAGGTGACAGATGGTGGCCGTGCGATGGCCGATTTCGGCAGGGCAGATCGGCTGCTTGCGGGTCCTGATGCACTCGAGCCAATTCCCCTCGTGATTGTATGACTCATAAAGGTGAATGTCGCCTGGAACGAGCGGGCGGTCCTTCAGCCCGGCGGGCGTCGTTTCCAGGCGGTCGTCGCGGCTGACGAGTACTTCACCGGATTCGCCAATGAATTGGATCATTTGCCCGTTCTTGACGGGGTGATTCTTCCAGACCTTCGCGCCATCGGCATAAACGTGCGATTGATACTCCGCCCCCTGGAAACCCTTGGGGATGAACTCAACCGGGCCGGAATCGTCCATGCCCAGCGCCCATTGGATGATGTCGAAATGATGAGCTCCCCAATCACCGTTCTTGCGCGAGCCATATTCCCAGAAGCAGCGCCAGCCGCCGCCGTAGTTGCCCTCGACCCGTTTCTTGTTGTACGGATGCCAGGGTGTCGGGCCGAGCCAGCGGTCATAGTCGAAGCCGTCGGGTATGGGTTCCTCAGGCAGGCTTTGGGGCGGTGGGAATTCGCCCAACTGCGTGTAGATGGTGTGAACCTTGCCGATCCAACCGTTGCGAACGATCTCACACGCCTTGCGGAACGCGCGCTCGGAGCGCTGCTGGGACCCGACTTGCAGGATCGCGCCGTATTGCTTCGAGACATCGCTCATGCGGCGGCCTTCCCGGATGGTGAGCGTCATCGGCTTTTGGACATAGACGTCCTTGCCGCTCTTCATCGCGGCGAGTGAAATCATCGCGTGCCAATGATCGGGCGTTGCGACGATAACTGCATCAATGTCGCTGCGCTCGATGAGGCGCTCGTATTCATTATAGGCGTCACAGCCTTTGTAAGTGCCGCTGGTCTTCTTCGCCTCGTAGGCCTTCTCGGTTTGCGCCTGGGCGCGTTCACGCTTGCCGCGATCCACGTCGCACACTGCCAGCACCTGCACTTCCTCCCGTCCGAGCATGATGTGATGGTGCGACCCCATCATCAGCCCCATTCCGATCAACCCCACAGTGATGCGGTTGCCCGGCGCATTGCGGCCGAACACGGTGGAGGGCACGAGGGTGGGAAGGGCGAGCGCCGCGCCGGCAACGGCAGCGCTCCGGAGAAACTCACGGCGAGTGAAAGGCTGGTTCTTCATGCAGTCAACTCCAACTAGAATGGCAAACCGGGAAGGCGCCTGTCAAACCATCGGCTCGCAGAACTATCAACCCCCTTTCCCCGCTCGTCACCGCCCCCTTGACAAAACCGAGGAAAGGTAGTGCCATTCAGTTGATCATCACGGCACAAACGAAGCCAGCTCTGGAAAACTGAAACACTATGCCTGGTAAAGTCGCCATCGCCATCGGGGCGCACCCGGACGACATCGAGTTCTATATGGCCGGGACGCTGCTCATGCTCAAGCAAAAGGGCTATGGCATCCACTATCTGACCCTGGCCAGCGGTAACTGCGGCAGCGTCCAGTATAACGCGGCAATGACGCGCTCCATCCGTAACACCGAAGCTCGCGCCGCCGCCAAGATTCTCGGCGCCCACTTTCACCCGAGCCTTACCGAAGACATGCAGATAATCTACGATCTGGGCCTGCTCCGCGCGCTGGCGGCCGTCATCCGCGAAGTCAAGCCCAGGATCCTGCTGACTCATTCACCGCAGGATTACATGGAGGATCACATGAACACTTCCCGGCTGGCAGTGTCGGCGGCCTTCACGCGAGGCATGCCGAATTTCAAGACCGCACCGAACCGCCCTCCGGCGGATTACGAAGTGACCGTCTATCACGCCATGACCAATGGTCTCTGTGATCAACTGCGGCGCCCCATCATTCCCAGCGCGTTCGTCAACACGTCTGCGGTGCACAAGACCCAGCTCAAGGCACTCGAAGCGCATAAAAGCCAGCAGAATTGGCTGGATGTCAGCCAAGGGCTGAACTCCTTCCTCCTCGCAATGGAAGACTTGTCCCTGGCAGTCGGGCGTCTTTCGAAGAAGTTCAAGTATGCCGAGGGCTGGCGGCGGCATCTGCACTTCGGTTATTGCAGCCCCGATGCTGATCCGCTGGCGGAGGCGCTGGGAGAGAATTACCTGGTGAACCAAGCTTATGAGCGCATGTGCCAGCAAGGCACTTGAGATGGCCCCGCTCTATACGGATTAAGACCTCCCTGATCTATGCCACGCAAACTCAGTTCCATTGCCCCCGATTGGTGGGATTACACCACGCTCGACGCCGAACTCATTCGTGACGCCGCCGCGTTGACCCCGGAGAAAATGCTCAAGCTATCCCGGCCCGGCTTCAGGGTCGTGCTGTACGACACCCTCGAGGAGTTCTACCTCGCCGAGGCGCTCGAATATCTCACTGCCTGGAAGCAATCCACCCCGGATAACCCGGTCGGCATCTGTGGTCCCATCGGGCCGACGGAGCAACTCCCGCTCGTGGCCCGCCTTGTAAATGATCTGGACCTGAACGTCCGCTCTGCTCACTTCTGGGGCATGGACGAATGGTACCTCGACGGCAAAGAGGCGCCACCCACCCACCCGCTGTCCTTCGAAAAGGCCGACCGCGCGCTCTGCTTCAGCCGCATCCGCAAAGATCTCGTGATGCCTGATGCGAATCTGCATTTTCCCAAGGCCGACACCGCCGCCTATTGCAAGACCTGGAACACCGGCGTCCGCTGCGCCGTAATGCAAGGCGGGCAGGGCGACGTGAAGCATTGGGCCTTCAACGATCCTCCCCGCCGGACAGGGAAGTTCAAGGACCACCCGCCCTCCCCGGCAGAGTATCGCAAACTGACCACCCGCATCGTGGACCTCCACCCCTTGACCATTGCGCAAAACGCCCGCACGTCGGGCGGCGGCAACATCTCCCTCGTGCCCACCCAGGCCATTTCGGTCGGGCCGGTGGAAACGTGGCAGGCGGAGAAAGTCTCCATCTGGCATGCCGGCAACCACGACAATCCCTTCGGCCAGCGGCTAACCTGCCTGATGATCGCCAGGAACAACGCGGATGCCGCCGTCCCAATGTCCCTGCTCGCCGGCCACCCGAATGTACAGTTCAACTACTACCGCAAAGGCCTCGGCACCTGCGAGGTCGAGATGCATTGAGCGCCAAATTTTGGAACCGGCTCTCTTACGAACGCGAGCTTTGGCAAAAAGGCCTGACCCTTGTCGCGGGCGTGGACGAGGCGGGCTGCGGTCCGCTCGCCGGGCCGGTGGTCGCCGCCGCTGTCGTCTTCCCCTGCGCTTGGTCGGAGCAGGGCCTGGAGAGCGGACTCCGTGGGCTCAATGATTCCAAGCAGCTCACGGAGGCGCAGCGTGAGAAGTATTACTCGATCCTGACCTCGCACCCGGAAATCCGCTGGGCGGTTGCGCGCGTGGAGGCGGAGATGATTGACCGCATCAACATTTATCAGGCAGCGCACCGCGCGATGAACCTGGCCCTCGACCAACTCCAGCCCCCGCCCGACCATGTGCTGGTGGACGGGCGGCCTGTCAAGTCCATGCGCCTTCCGAACACACCGCTGGTCAAAGGCGATGCCCGCAGCTACTCCATTGCCGGCGCCAGCGTCCTGGCGAAGGTGACGCGCGACCGCCTCATGCGCGAGTACGACCAACTCTACCCCAAATACGGTTTTGCCGAGCACAAGGGCTACGGGACACCCCAGCACTTGGCCGCCATTCAGACGCTGGGCCCCTGCCCTATCCACCGTCGCAGCTTCTCCCCATTCCGTCCCGTAGCGACGCCGCTGGAGCTCTTTCACTCCTGATCTCAGTCTCTGATCCGGAGCACTACGACCAGGTTGTCCGCGAGGTTCAGCACGCCGAGCGTCCTTTCGGCCAGCCCGTAAAGGGTCTTGACTGGTCGCAGCCAGGGCTTCTGCTTGTAGGCCGTGGTCCGCTGCAAGAGCTGGGCGCGCTCGCGATTGGAAACCTCCCTGCCCCCGCCGCGCCAGTCCTGCCATATCACAACCGGGTTGAAGTGAGTGGACCTGGACTCAATGACAGAGAAACGCTCTTCCACCAGCTTCCTCAACGTAACTGTCGTGAAGTAGTTCAGGTGCTGCGGGTAAACGTAACGGTAGCGCGCCCCCAGCAACCGCCCTGCCAGCGACTCCATGTTCGGCACCAAAATGAAGCATAGGCCGCTCGGCTTGAGCACCGACGCCGCCTTCACAAGAAACTCCTGCGGCTCGGCCAAATGCTCCAGCACCGCCCAAAAGGTCACCGCATCGAACTGCCTGCCGCCAAAGTCCTGCTCTAAAAAACTACCTCGCACCACAGCCACACCGCGGCTCTCGGCATAGTCCAGCGGCGGGCCGCTTACGTCGGTGCCAAGCACCAGGTAACGGCCCGGGAACCGCTGGTTCAACTGGAACAGGAAGGCCCCAGACGAGCACCCCACATCCAGCACGGCGCCGCCCTGACAGTGCTTGCGGAATAGCCGCAGCTCCCGCTCGAACCGCACCGCCGCGTAATCGCTCTCCAGCTTGGCCGGGGAAAGGTAATAATCCCCACCGGCCCGGTCGTAATATTCTCCGCTCGCGAACTCGGCTGGCACCGGGTTGGCATAAATCATCCTGCACCGGCAACAGCGCACGAGCTGAAGCTCGCCCTTCTGCATGTAGGCCCCTGCCTCCTTGTGCCCGCACACCGGGCAGTCTCGGGATTCCAGGGCGCAGCTCATTGCCCACGCCGAGAGCTTTTCCCCGTACTCCAGGGAACGCCAACGGCGTTCCAGCAATTAGCCCAGGGTTGCGCCGCAGACGCTACCCTGGGTAACTGGGACAGCCCACCCTCAACCCTGAAAGGGTTGCAGCCAACGCCCAGCCGGGATTTCATTTGTGTTCCGCACCCGCCAGTTATAAAAGGAGCCCGTGCCGCAATCAAAGCAATCCTGCTCTGGCAGCGCATGAACCTGCCCGCGCGCATCAAGTCATGGTGGGGCCAAAAAGAGAAGGCCCTCCACTTGCAGCACGGCGAACTAGGCGAGCGCGCTGCCAAGAAACACCTCAAGCGCCAGGGCCTGAAATTCCTTACCGCAAACTTCCGCACGCCCCGCGGTGAGATAGACCTCATCTGCCGTGACGGTGACTGCCTTGTCTTTGTCGAGGTCAAGACCCGTTCCTCCGAAGAATGGACGCGCCCAGCCGCAGCCGTGAACGCCGAGCGGCGCCGCCGCCTGACCCGGGCAGCGCTCGATTACCTGCGCCTCCTGCGAAATCCACCCGTGAAGCTGCGCTTCGACATCGTCGAGGTCCTACTATCGGACGGCGCGGTACGCGAAGTGCGCCATTTGCCGAACACCTTCCCGATGGAGCGCCCCTACCGCTACGGCTGACAAACTCCTCAACTAGTAGGAGCCGACGTCAGGAGGCTCTGATCCCGTCCCGGTCTTCCTCAGAATGCGACCCCCCCGCCGTCGTCTTCCACCCCAAGCCATTCCGCTGATGCCCCGACAAGTGTGGCTGGAAGTCTCGGCCCTTTGGGGCATCCCAAAAGCTCACAACTGCTCCCCCGCCATGAGGTCGCCCTCCTTGAGTGCCAAGGAATACGGCTCCAGCGGCATAGGCCGATCGTGGCCCAGGAATTCCTCACACACACGGAATAGCTCCGCAGTCGTGGTGACCCGGCGAATTTGGTGCAGGAATTGGCCGGTCGGCTCCACGCCCACGCCGAGGTAATTCATGTATTTCTTCATCTTCTGCACCTGCGCCAACTCCCGCGCCGCGGGCGAACACACCGCCTCGTAGAGCGCCTTCACATAAGCGAGCACGTCGCTCCCCCGCGGCACGAATAGGTCTTCCCCGCGCTGATGCTCCCGAATTTGCCGGATCAGCCATGGGTTCCGAATAACTCCCCTGCCAATCATCAGCCCCCGCGCGCCCGTCATCTTCAATACCTCGTCCGCCTTCTTCGCCGAATAGACGTTGCCGTTTGCCAGCACCGGGCAGCGCAGTGCGGCCACAGCCCGCGCGACGAACTCGTAGTGCACCTCCGTCCGATACATCTCCTTCACCGTTCGCGCGTGCACCGTGAGCAGGTCGAGCGAGTGCTTCGCGAAGATCGGCAGCAGCTCCGAAAACACCTCCGGCGAGTCGAACCCGATCCGGGTCTTGACCGTAAACCGAATCTTCACCGCGTCCCGCAGTGCGCCCAGAATCGCGTCCACCCGCCCCGGCTCGCGCAGCAACCCTCCCCCTGCCCCTTTGCGATACACCACTGGTGCCGGACAACCCAGGTTCAAGTCCACCGCCGCTACTGGGTACTCCTGCAGCTCCCGCGCCGTGCGCACCAGCGCAGGAATGTCGTTGCCGATCATCTGCGCAATGACTGGCCGCCCGGTCGGGTTCTCGGTAACAGACTTAAGAATGTTCTTTTCCAGCCGCGAAGTGGCATAGACCCGGAAGTACTCCGTCACATAAACATCCGCCCCGCCATAACCAGCAATCAGTCTCAGGAACGGCAGATCGGTAACCCCCTGCATCGGCGCCAGCGCCAGCACCGGCATCGGGCCGGCCAGTAGCGCGTCGAACGATTCACGGGAGTCTCTCTGCATCACTCCACCACTCCAATACTCCATCACTTCATTCCGCTAAATCATATGGCAAAACATCGCGTCGCGCAGCTTCGGTTCGAACCACGTGCTCTTAGGCGGCATAATGCCCCCGGCATCAGCAATACTCATCAAATCCTCGATGCTCGTTGGGAAAAGAGAAAACGCACACGCGTAATCCCCTCTGTTGACCAACTTCTCCAGTTCCCCCGTGCCCCGGATACCTCCGACGAAGTTGATACGCTTGCTGGTCCGCGGATCATCAACACCGAAAACCGGTCCCAGCACATGCTTCTGCAGCAGCGTCACATCGAGCCTCTCGATCGGGTCACTTGCGCCGGTGAACCCTGGAAGAAAGTTCAGCGTGTGCCACTTCCCACCTAAGAAAAAGCCCAGCGCATGCTTGCGCGTCGGCACAGCCGCCCCCTCGTGTCGGACCTCGAAAACGCCCGCCAATCGCTCCAGCAACCGGCTGCCGGACAGCCCGTTCAGATCCTTCAGCACGCGATTGTAAGGAAGAATCTGCATCTGGTTATGCGGGAAGATGACGCTCAGAAACGACGCGCTATCGCCCGCCCCCTCGCGCGTCTGATAAATCCGCGCGGCAGCCGCACTCCGATGGTGGCCGTCCGCAATATACAGGCACGACATCCGCCCAAACTCGGCTTCTATAAACCTAATCTGCGCCGGGTCCGAGATCACCCAACCAGTGTGCCGCACGCCGTCGGGCGCAGTGAAGTCAACGCTCGGCTGCCCGGCGGTCTCCTTCTCCACGAACCTGTCTATCGCCGAGCTGGCTCGATAAACCAGGAACACGGGCCCCGTCTGAGATTCGAGCGCCTCGATATGGCGCACGCGGTCATCTTCTTTATCGGGCCGCGTCAGCTCGTGCTTCTTGATGATGCCCTTAAGGTAATCCTCGCAACTGGCGGCGGCCACCAGCCCCGTCTGGCTGTGCCGGCCCATAACCTGTCGGTAAAGATAGAAATACGGCCGCTCATCCTGCCGCAGCACCCCCTCGGCGATCAGCCGCCGGAAATTCTCCCGCCCCTTCGCATAAACCTCCGGCGAGTAAACGTCCGTCCCCGGCAGCAAGTCTATCTCCGGCTTGCTGACGTGAAGGAAGCTCAGGGGATTGCCTGCGGCCACTTGGCGCGCTTCCTCTGCGGACATCACGTCATAAGGCAGCTCACAAATGCGAGGAGCCACCGACGGTTCCGGGCGCAACGCTGCGAAGGGCTTGATGATGGCCATGAGTGGGGCTGAAGCTACCCTCGACCTTGGCCGAAGGCACGCCGAAAGTGATCCACGATGGCATTACTCACGCGGTGGGGCCACAGACGCCGGCGGATCTCGCTCGTTGACCAGGCCGTTCACCCGCCAGACGTGGCGCCAGCCGCAAGAAAAACCGGACGGGCATGGATAATCCATTGAATTTGCACCACTTACGCCTGGCGAAGTCCGCGTTACGATCCCAAGCTGTTGCCTATCCCCTGCCTATCAGTGCAATACTTGCTTGATGGTTGCCTGATAGTTGCATGATAGTAGCATAATGGTTGCTTAATGGATGCATGATAGTTGCGATAGTAGATAGCTAGTGCACCTGGCTTGGCGATCCCAATTGGCTGGCCGGCGGCACGCTGCAGCCGCGACGGGGTCAGAAGGACCCTGCCCTCCCATCTATCAAGGTCCTCGCAGCCTGCGCAAATTGTCTAGGCGCGCGCACTTATGCCATTTGCCATTTGCCATTTGCCTTTCTTGGTTGCAGTTGGGCTGCATTGTCTAGGTCGTGCTCTTGGTGCAGTGTCACGTTGGTCGGATTCTGGCCTGACCGCCTCGACCATGCCGGAGCCCCTTGCACTGCGAAAACCAGGCTTGCATTCAGGCACAGCTTGCGTATCTTCCCCCGCTCCCGCCCCGGAACTCGGGCAGCGGCAACTTGAATTAGACCGATATGGCAACAGCAAACGATCTTCGCCGCGGCATGGCGATCAATTACAACGGCGACATCTGCGTGGTCCTGGACAGCCAGCACCGCACGCCCGGCAACCTCCGCGCCTTCGTCCAGGCCACCCTCCGCAGCCTCCGCAGCGGCCGGTCCTCCGATGTCCGCTTCAGCTCGACCGAGAAGATTGATGTCGTGCCCATGATGACGCGCAAGATGGATTTCAGCTATAAGGACGTCGAGGACTTCGTCTTCTCCGATCCCGAAACCTACGAGACGGTGACGCTATCACCCGAGATTGTCGGCGATGCGAAGAACTACCTGGTGGAAAACGCCCAGGTGACCGTGACGTTCGTCGAGGACAAAGCAGTCACCATCGAGCTGCCCTCGAGCGTGGTATTGAAGGTGGCCGATGCGCCCGAAGGCGTTCGCGGCGATTCCGCGAATAACGTCCAGAAGGCGATCGTTTTGGAAACAGGCATTACCGTCCAGGCCCCCCTCTTCATCAAAACGGGCGAGAAGATCAAGGTAGATACCCGCACCGGCAAGTACATGGAACGCGCCTGAGCCGAACTCCGAAGCCCGAAGGCCGAAGCCCGAAAGAAACCCGAAGTTCGAAATCCGAAGAAGCCAATTGCTGGCTCCGGAGGGTGGCGTTTTCAAGAATCCAAGCTAGCCGGTTACGGCCCTGCCGGGGAATCGGAGCCGATGGTCGCGACGGGGTCAGTGGTTTCGGTCTTCGGATTTCGGCCTTCTTTCGGCCTTCGGCCTTCGGACTTCGGCCTTCGGACTTCCTCCCCCTCATTCCGCCGTATCCAGGCGCCCCGCAAACCCGAACTTCCTCGCCAGCCCCAGCGAGCTATTCAGCGACTTCACCCCCGCGGTGCATGTAGCGTCCGCGAGCGAAGCCGCCGCGATGCACACCCCCGTGAGCAGGCAACGCTGCAAGTCCCAGTCCTCGTGCAAGCCGTATAGCACTCCCGCGCAAAACGCGTCACCGGCCCCCGCCGTCCCCGCGATATATTTAGGCGGCAATCTCAACGAAGACTGCCAGAAATCGTCCCCTTTGCGCGTGCGCGCGAAGGCGCCCTCGGCGAAATGCACCACCACCAGCTCCCGCACCCCTTGCTGGAGCAGCGCCCCGGCGGCGTGCCGCAGCGCCACCGTATCCAACTGCCCCCCCGCCTGGCGGATTTTGAATCCGGTGGTCTTGCCGGCCTCGATCTCATTGAGGATGCAATAATCTACGTGTCTGAGTGCCGGATTGACGATGCGAGCAAAGCGGTCACTGTCCTCGCTGACGACATCCACGCTGGTCTTGACCCCAGCCGCCTGTGCCTGGGCCAACAACCGCGCCGCTTTGGTTCCAAACCGGGTGTCCTGCTCGTCCAGCGCATCGAGCAGGAGGAGATATCCCAGGTGAAAGACGCGCACGTTGAGCTTCTTGAAATCCAGATCGCCGCCCTGCCACAGCGCGTTGGCGCCGCGGGCATGAAAGAACGTTCGGCGCCCGTGCCCCTGCTCGGTCATCACGTCGGTATAGGACGTAGGCGCCTGAGGTGTGGTGCGGAGATGCTGGACGTCAATCTTGTGTTGGCGGCAGTTGGCAAGGATGTGCTCCCCAAGGGCGTCCTGCCCGACGAGGCCGGCCGCGAAGAGCGGGAACGGAGTGCCGGACCGAGCGAGGGCAATCAGGACGTTATAGGCCGCGCCGCCGGTCCCCTCGGATTGGCTCCGAATATTGGCGAGCTGCTCGGGCTGCGGATAGACATCAATCATCTTCACCTGGTCAGTGATCCAGTTGCCACCGGCGAGCAAACCCCGGCGGGCGTCTCCACTCTTATTCTTCATGTTAGAAAAGCCTTACTCTGTGGGTTCAGTGAATGAAAAGAAGGAGCCTCCTGGCAAGCGATTTCGCACCGCCGCTTGCCACCTCGTCCGACTGGGTGTTTATTCAAGTGCAGGCATGAGCCAATGAAAGAGTTGCAGGAAAACAAATCTGGCCGCACCCAGACAGGCGGGGCGTTGATCTACATTGTGGACGACGAGCCTATGCTGTTGGAATTGGCCTCAGCGATTCTGGAACCGCTGGGCTACAGCGTCGAGACCTTCCGCTCCCCGGAAACAGCTCTGCGGGCGTTCGAGCTTGCCGACCCAGCACCCGCTCTGCTCATGACCGATTACGCGATGCACTCCATGAACGGCTTGGATATGGCGGGTGTCTGCCGCCAGATACGGCCCAAACAGAAAGTCCTCCTGGTCAGCGGCACCGTCGGAGCTGATATCCTCCGTGATGCGAAGGTCCAGCCCGATCGTTTCCTGGTCAAGCCATATCAGGCCAGGCAGCTCATCGAAGCGGTTGAAGAGACTTTGGCGGACCACACCGCGTAATCCCGAAGTGCCGCCTTGGGCCGTTCCGATCGCGTTAGCCGGCTACGTGCTGCACTCCGGTTTGTTCAGATCCCGTGCGGGCATTGGCATAATCGGGCTGGCCGGATTTCGGACAGCGCAAGGCATTGAGCGGGAATGACGTGAATTAGGTGTGACAATGTGCTAAACTAGGATGGAATTAGAATGGGAAACTTATGAAAAAGATAATTGTCGGAACCTCAATCGCATTGGTGGCAGTCCTGGTTCTGGCCGTGCTGGCGGTGGGTTTGCTTTTGGACAAGGCCATCAAGACCGGGGTGGAGACCTTTGGGCCCAGACTAACCAAAGTGGACGTCACGGTACAGTCTGTCAGCTTGTCTTTATTCTCTGGGTCGGGAACCATCAAGGGCCTGCTGGTAGGCAATCCACAGGGCTTCAAGACACCATCGGCCGTCCAAGTCGGAACCGTGAGCCTCTCCCTCGTGCCCCGTTCCTTGCTGCCGGATAAGATTGTCGTGAAGTCAATCAACGTCCAGGGACCGGAGATCACCTTCGAAACCGACTTAAGAAGTAACAACCTCAAGAGGATTCTAGCCAACGTGCAGGAAACCACCGGCGGTGGGGCGCAGGAACCGGCCAAACCCCAGGCGCCCGCTCAACCCAAGGAAGCAAAGGCCGCCAAGAAGCTCGAAGTGGATGACTTTGTCATCAGCGGCGGAAAGGTCCATGTGAACGTAGATCG
>OBLW0100002727.1_pt1 | contig 14164 bp, 15 predicted proteins | sample 1520161 | NCBI WGS metagenome assembly OBLW01 (sample SAMEA3539309, study PRJEB22396) | soil metagenome | biome: tundra; feature: field; material: soil | place: USA | collected 2010-05 | depth 0.15 m
CGGTGCGCAGACGACAAACAACGATCGTCTGCGCCACGCCGGGCACCGGAACTGTACAGTTAATTCGCGGACACTCACTAGTCTACGCCACATGCCGGCCGCACCGTTTACCGGCATGTGGCGTTGGTTGTGAGGCAGAACTACCGCCAGCGCCCTTCAACCAGAACGTATCCGTTTCTGCGGTGGACCCAGCGATGCGCTACCCAGCGGGCATGCGCCCGTGGAGGCATTTCCCACCTTCCCGCGTTCCAGGCGTAAGCATTGCCATCCCACCGATGGTACCCGTTAACCCAAACATAGCCAGAGCCCGGTGCCGGTCCCCGCGTTTCGATTACGGCACGCGGTGGCCCGATGCGAACCACAACCTCGGCTTTCGCCACGCTCAAGGTCAGGGCGCCTGCAAAAACCGCCAATCCGATCAATCGCTTAAACACCACAATACACACTCCTTTTCTTCATACCTGCAACCAACCCAACAGCACGCGCCACTACCAAGAGGCACGCACTGCTTGCGGACGAGGGCGTCCGCAGCGGTCCAGGGGGACCGCCCCACAATCGTCTGCTTTAATGGAATAGCCCCAACATGTAGGCTACGAGCAGAATCAGTAGCACGCCCCCCAAACCTATGCCTGCGCCGCCTCCGTAACCCCAGCGGCCGTAGCCGTAGTACCCGCCGCCGCCGAAGACCAACAACAGAACAAGAATCAGTATCAGCATTTTGGATCCTCTCTTTCTGGGGCCCGGCGCTCGCGCAGAGCCCCGCTATGCTTACTTTTCCAGGACGCTTTCAATCTGCCCGACTTTCTTTTGGACTTTGCCGGCTACCTTTTCCGACTGGCCTTCCGACTCTACCTTGGGATTGCCGACGACTTGGCCGGCCTTCTGTTTGGCTTTTCCCTTCAGCTCGTGAAACTTACCTTCGACCTTATCTTTAGTGCTCGAGTTCATCTCTTCTTCTCCTTGAAGAGGCGGGTGTTCGCCACCCGCCCCCAAATGCAATTGCACTTCTAGGTCCAATAGGGCTTGGCGCCGTAATAGGTGGCGACTTCGGCGCCCCAGGCGCGGTCGGCCATGTTCGGCCACTGATTCTTGTCGAAACCGGGAGCGTGATCGAGCAACTTCTTGTCGACGTCCAGGATGAACTGTTTTTCATCGGTGTCGACCGCGAGGGCACTCCAGGGGATGGCAAACAGTTTGTCGCCCATACCCAGGAATCCTCCGAATGAAAGAACCGCGTAAGCCACGCGGCCCTTCTCCACGTCGATCATCAGATGTTCGATTGTTCCGAGGTCCTCTTTTTGACGGTTCACGACCCTATCGCCCGTTAGAGTGTCCGCTGCCAGAACACTCTGCATCCACCGTCCTTTGGCATCTCTCGTTTGTGACATGAAATCTCCTTTTGTTGAATTAATAGTTAAAGGTCTGTAACTACTGTTCTACAGCAGGTCTTTTGTGAGCAGATTTGAGACCAACGCAGAACGGGCGGGTCTGGAGACCCGCCGCAGGCGTGGACGCCCGCCCCACAAGAACTGCCCCACCGCCCATCCTGACAAGACCTGGAGGGCTACCCATTTCGTGCAATTGCTGCCATCCAGACGGCAAGAATTGCTGTACTTTACTTCCGCGATTGCCGCCGGTATACGATCGAGGATAGAAGTAGGCCCATGCCGAGCAGTGCGGCGGTCTGCGGCTCGGGAACGGCGCCGCCAGAACTTTCGCAACCATAGATGGACACGACATTATCGTCCATCGTCACGGCGCCGTTTTGCGCCAAGGCGCTGCCACAAGCGATATTCGCGCCGGTAGTCAAGGTGATGCTTGTTTCAGCGAGAATATTCCCCGAGAAGTCAGTGCCGGTGCCAAGCGTCGCCGAACTCCCGACCTGCCAAAACAGATTTGGGTCGGGCAGACCACCACTGGTGTTGATAAAATCGACCATCGAGCTGCTTGCAGTCGTCAGCGTGCTCCCGATCTGGAAGACGAATTGCGCATTCGGGTCGCCCTCGGCGTTGAGCGTGAGAGTTCCGGTCAACTGTGCCGACGAGTTAAAGCAATAGACTCCTGGCGTGAGGGTCAGGCCGCCTAGATCCGAGCCGGTCAAGTTCGTCGTGCACGGTTGGCCCATGGCGGAATCGTATGCCGTGGTCAGAGCATTCTGAGCCACGATCGCGGCGCCATTATCGACGTCTTCTATTCCCGGTGGGACCACGATCCCCGGGGGAAAGCCCGTGACTGCGCTACCCGGCGTCAGCCCCAGATTTCCATAGACATAGGTAGGGCCGGTATTGGTCACCGCGGATCCTGCCAGAACAGCAAAACTGCCCGCAGCTCCAAGATCGATATTACCGGCACGGGCGTTCAGTGCCCAAAACGAGAGAACCACCAGCCAAATGCTGTGCACTTTCATACTGCTTCCTCCCTTCTCACCGCCGTCATCGTGGATCTTGCGAATTATCGCACCGGCAGTATTAATCGCCCCGCGGCAGGGTGAAATAGAACGTCGATCCCGCCCCAGGCGTCGATTCCATCCACATTCGACCGAGTTGCAACTCGATGGCCTTCTTGCAGAATGCGAGTCCCAGGCCGTTCCCGGGATATTCTTTCCCGTGCAGGCGCTTAAACGGTCCGAATAGGCGGCCCTGGAATGCGGGGTCTATACCGGGACCGTTGTCCGTGACCGAAACCACGCATTCGAGACCGTCCCGCTGGGATGAAATGTGAACGCGCGGAGAAGGCGTGTCACAGTATTCAATGGCATTTTCGATCAGATGCCGCAGGACCTTGGTCAGGGTTTCGAAGTCTCCCATTACCGCGGGTAAAGGGTCATGGGTAACGATGGCGCTTCGCTCTGCGATCGGCTTGTCCGCCAAGAGAAGCGCCTGGCAAAGGACCGCTTCCATGTCCGTGCGGCTGGATTGCCGGCCGCCCGTACCGGTGGCCCAATATTCGACGATTTCGCCGAGTAGCGACTGCGCTTTGGCCGCACTCTCCTGGATCCGCCCGAGGTATACGCCGGCATCGGTTTCGGCCATCAGTTGACTGTAGGAGGCAACTTCCCTTAGAGACTCGCGCAGATCGTGAGCCGCCAGCGAGACAAACTCTTCAAAGTCCGCGCGGGCCCGGTCCAACTGCCTTTGGATCTCGACGGATCGCCGCGCTTCCGCCTCGAGCGCCTTGCGCAAGCGCGCGATTTCGTCGTCCTTGCGGCTTTGGTCAGAGTCGGCCATTTTCACTTTGCGCGCCCGGGAGGGGGAGCGGATTCCATATAGGTGGCGGGAATTGTGAACTTGAACGCAGCGCCTTGCCCGATTTCCGATTCCGCCCAGATGCGCCCACCCTTGCGTTCGACAATCTTCTTACAAAGCGCCAGACCGATGCCAGTACCGCGTATCTCTTTTCCATGCAGGCGTTTGAACATGCCGAACACGCGCTCGGTGTCCCGCGGATCGATACCGATTCCGTTGTCCCGCACCGTAAACAGCCAGCCCTCCGCGGTTCTCTCCGCCGAGACATGGATTCTTGGCGTTTCCTCGCTTCTGTACTTGATCGAATTGGAAATGAGGTTCTGGAAAAGCTGCGTAAGCATAACCTCTTCGGCTACCACGCTTGGCAATGGACCGGAAGTTACGATGGCGCCACTCTCCGCGATGGCCGCCTGGAGGTTCAACAGCGCTTTGGCGAGAACGGCGCCGCAATCGATCGGCCCGAAGCTGCCATGGTCCCGCCCGGCAACTTCCCAATAGGCAAGCAGGGCCCTCAGCAGGGCTTCTATTCTCAGGGCGCCCTCGGTCGAATAGGCGATGAACTGGTCCGCCTCTTTGCCCAGCTTTCCCGAATACTCCCGGCCCAAAAGCTCGGTGAAGTTCACCACCATCCGCAGAGGCTCCTGCAGGTCGTGGGTGAGCGCATAGGCGAAATGCTCCAGTTCGGCATTGGTTGTCCGGAGCGCCTCCTCAGCCTGTTTGCGGTCTGTTACATCTTCAATCGCCAGAAGGATGGTCCGCGCTTGCGCGTTCGGATTGAAGATCTCGCTGGCATTGAGCAGCATCACCTTCCGTCCGACATGTTCAAAGTCGTGAATCACCTCAAAGTCTCGCAGCGTGGAGCGCATGGGGAGGATGTTCTCCAGCAGCTCGCGCAGTTTCGGGATATTCCATTGTCCGTTCCCGAGGTCGTAGATCAGACGGCCCTCCGTGTCTCCTGGTGCGGCCTGGAACGTTTCGTAGAACGTCCTGTTGGCCTTGATGACTTTCAGGTTCTGGCTCAGGATGATCAGAGGCTCGCGCACCGTTTCTACAATTGCCTCGGCGAAGTCGGCGCCGCGCTTTGCGGCATCGACATCGATCAGCATCAGCACGGCGCCGTCCGTCTTGCCGTTTGGTCCCACCGACGGGAGGATGCGCAGCGAATACCAGCGGCCGTGCGCGTCGCGGATATCGCGCGGTTTCCGATTGCCGTCCTCCATGGCATCCAAGAGCAGCCGCCGCAGGCCGGGTAGTTCTATTTGAGGCTGAAGATCGGTTATCGACCGCCCGACGTCGGAAGCGATCATATTCAGCATCGGTTCAATGGCGCGCGTAAAGCGGCGAATGCGCAGGTCCCGCCCAACCATGACAAAGGGTATGCTGATGCTTTCCAGAAGATTGCTCAGATCCCGGTTGACCTTGCTGAATTCCACGTTGCTGATCTTCAGCTCTTCGTTGAGCGTGTTCAATTCTTCGTTGGCCGATTCCAGCTCTTCCTGCGCGGTTTCCAGTTCCTCGTTGCCCGCCTGCGCCTCTTCGTTGGCCGCCCTCAGTTCTTCCAGGGTGAATGCATTAGCCTCGACGATCGATTGCAGATACTCTTTGGTTGCGACCAACTCGCGCAGGAGCCGGGCGTTTCCCGCGCTGTCCATGAGCGCTGGCTCGTGCGCCGCGATCGAGCCAGGCCTCAGCTCAAGGTCCTGGAACAGGACCAGGAAATAGCGCTCCTCGGACGAGGACGATCCCCTAAATGGGACGACCTTGATGGTGACGTCTGTTATCTGGCCCCCGTCTTCGATCCGGAAGCCATCTTCTTTGGCTGCGGCGTTGGTTTCTTTGGCAGTTCGGATCGCCTTGCCAAGGCCCGCGATCAAGCCTTCCCGCGCCAGTTTTAGCAGGTTATGGCTCGGCTCGCCCGGCGAAAGCTCCAGGTATGGAGCGGTGCGGCCCCGCACCTGAACGATGTTCATCTCATCGTCGACGATGGCGCCCGGAGGGCCATGTTCGGCCAGTACCAGCCGGTCGGCCTCTCTCAGCACGTCCAGCCCGGTCCGGGCCTCGCCAGTTCTCTGCGGGAAATCCGCCCGGCCTTCGGCGCTGCGGCCTTGGCTCAGGCGCGGCGCCGGCGTGCTCGCGGACGGCCGCAGGCAATACACTTTGTGGGTCTTCTCCATTTGATGAAACGAATCGGACAGCGTGCCGATGCTTTCCGATGGACCAACTACCAGGAAGCCTGTCGGCTTGAGGGCGTAATGCAGGATCGACAAGACCTTGCGCTGCAGCGCGGCGCCAAGGTAGATCAGTACGTTGCAACAACTGATCAGGTCCAACCTCGAGAAAGGCGGGTCCTCGGCCACGTTGTGCCGGGCAAAAACGCATACGTCGCGGATGCTCTTTGTAATCTGGTACCCGCGTTCCGAACGGGCGAAGAACCGCGCCAGTCGCTGCGGCGAGATATGCGCAACTTCGGAGTCCTTGTATATGCCGGCGCGGGCTTTGGCGACCGCCGTTTCGCTGATATCGGTGGCGAAAACCTCGAACGGAACGCTCTCTCCCGCCTCGTCTAGGAATTCCATCAAGCAGATGGCGATCGAATAAGCCTCCGCGCCGGTGGCGCACCCAGGCACCCAGATCCGAATGGGGTCCCCGGCAGCCCTATTCTCGACCAGAGCGGGGAACACGCTCGTCTTCAGATCCTCGAAGACCGTTGGCTCCCGAAAGAATGCAGTGACGGTGATCAGGCAGTCCTCGCACAATGCGGTGGCTTCCTCGCGATTCTGCTCGAGATGCCGGCCGTAGTCTTCGAGGTTTTCGAATCCGCGGAGGGTCATGCGCCGCTTGATGCGCCGCGCCAGGGTGCTGGGCTTGTAGTGCGTGAAGTCCACTCCGGTGGCGCTCCTTACCAGCCGGAGTATCTTGGCCAGTTTCGGATCTACCGGCGGCCCAATCCCCTCCCGGGGCTCCATCGGAACATTCGAATGGTGCGCGATGGCTACCAGTTGCCGCGCGATTCCGGCCGGCGGCAGGACATAATCCACCACGCCGGCGGCGATGGCGCTGCGGGGCATGCTGTCGAACTTCGCGGAGCCCATTTCCTGGGCGAAGGTGGTGCCGCCCGCGGCTTTGATCGCCTGGACGCCCAGCGTCCCATCCGATGCGGTTCCCGACATAACCACACCGAGCGCCCGCCTACCGCGGTCCGCCGCTAGGGCGCGGAGAAAGTCGTCGATCGGCATGTTGCGGCCGCTAACCGGCCGGTCCGGGGAGTGCAGGACTCCACCGGAAATGCTCAAATTGCGGCGCGGCGGAATTACGTAAACATGATTGGCCTCGGTGCGAGTGTCGCCTTTCACTTCGGAAACAGGCATTTTGGTTGCTTTGGAAAGCAACTCTGCCAGATGGCTTTCGTGACTCGGATCGAGATGCTGAATCAGCACGAATGCCATGCCGGTATCGTCCGGCAGATGCGTGAGCAACTCAGTGAAGGCCTCCAGGCCGCCTGCGGACGCTCCTACACCAACAATGGGGAATGAACCGGCTTCGGCCTGCTCCTCGGCGGTTGGCTGCGCGATGGCCGGCGCGGAAACGGGCGTCACGGCTGTCCTCTTTGCCGGGACGGGGGATCGCTCTGGGCGGGGTGAGTGAGGCGCACGCCGACGACGTGCGCCCCTGCTCACCGGACTACCGCCGGTCTTCTTTGCCAAATTTCACCATCGCCTTTCGCTCGCCGGGACGCCCGCAGGGACGGACGGGCGTCCTCATTGGCATTGGAGCGAGCTAACAGTGCACGCGGGATGCCATTCTTGCCTGGGTATCTTGCGCTGCTGCTTGGACATTGCGATTGGCGGTCAGCCAATACACTGAAATTGTAGCGCCGTCTCTAGTTTGGCGCCGATTGGCAATTGGCGCGCAGGTTAGCAACGTTGGCAACCTGCCTCACAAGATCCATGATGATTTTGCCGATCTCCATGAATTGATCCAGACCGGAAGGTTTGGTGATGAACTTGGAAACTCCGAGTTCCTTGAGCATCGCCTCGTCCCGACGGGACTGGGAAGAGCTCCACACGCACACCGGAACGCTGGCCAGGTGAGTGGCGCTTTTGATTTCGCGCAAGATGTCTTCGCCGGTGTACTTGGACAGGTTCAAGTCCACCAGGATCAGGTCTGGAATCGCCGCGTCCGCATAAGCCCCCTGCTGGCGAATGAAAGCGAGAGCCTCCCCTCCGCTCAGCAAGTGAACCAGTTCAAATGGGAGATCTTGCTTTTTCAGCGCCCGATCGAGAAGGAAGACGTCTGAGCTGTTGTCCTCAATGACCAGGATGCGGGCGGCGCGAACGACAGAGTTCTTCACACTACCTCCCCGGCGGCCGAGCTTTGCCTGCCGCTTCATCATCATTCCACAATCGATGGCGGCGCCGTTTGCGGCGATACCTGCCTGGCCCGGACGATCCAACGCTTGGGCGCCGGCCCGACGTAGTAAAAAGGGTAACAGGTCACCATGGTCAGCATGTTCTCGCCTGACGAAGCGAGCACCCCTACATTGTTTGGCTCTACCACCCTTAGCGACTGGACTTCGTACTTGAAATTGCCTTTCAGGGTAGAGAACTGAATCTGGTCCTTAATTTTCAAATCCTTCAGCGGGCGAAAGAACGTGTCCCTGTGTCCGGCCAAGCCTACGTTGCCGGCTTCGCCCGGCATGGCCGTGCCGGGAATATGTCCGACCGCGCGCCGGAGAGTGGTTTTGTCTACGCCTTCGACGACCACCACGGAAAGGAGGAGCCGCGGGATCTCTATGCGGCCGATCAGACTGTCCACCGCGAGGGCCGGCGCTCTACTCGGGACGGCGGAGGATTGGGGTTGAGAGGTCTCGCTCGCCGCGCGCCGCTCGCGCAGTTGGCGGTCGAGGACGGCGTTCTGGCGCGTCTGAAAAATCCAGGCGTCCACCAGAGCGAATGCGCAGTAACCCAGAAGCAGGAAGGCGCAGGCAAACAGCCCGCGCTGGGCCCACTTCAGAATTCGCCTCAGTGGCACTTTCCCAACTACAATCCTCATTTGCCACCCTTACCGTCAGGCCGTGATTCGCCGCCTGCTACGTAGCCTGTGCGGGTGCGCACTGACAACTCGCGGCCCTTCGCCCGGGCAACTACCCGGATGGTGCGATAGCCGGCGTTGCGCGTCAGATTGGATGGAACATATCCGATGGTGTACTGATGACGAATGTCCCGGGCGATGCGGTCGCAGATGGGCGCCACATCGCTGAGCTGGCCGGGGAAGAAAGCTTCGCCTCCCGTCGCCCGTGCCAGGTGCTTGAGCACACCCGGGTTCCGGTCCTGATCGTCTTCGTCGAATACGCCTATAGTGTAGATGACGGCGCTCGATTGCCCGGCCAGTTTCATGACTTGGGCTAAGCTGCGCGCACTGGCGTTGTCGCCACCGTCACTGACAACGACCAGCACTTTCTTGTCCCGGCTGCCGGCCTGCAATTCCTCTAAAGCCTTGGCAATCGCGTCGTAAAGAGCGGTCTGGCCGCCGGCAGGTCTGGTGACGATCGCGCGTGCAAGTTGGACAGTGTCATTGGTGAATCGGACCGCGCCTGGCAGGCCCAGCGATACGTGCTCGTTGAAGTTGACGACGAACATTTCGTCTTCCGGATTGCTGGAACGCACGAAGGTCTGGGCGGCGGCGGAGACCTCCGCAAGTTTCGGCTGCATGCTGGTGCTCTGGTCCACAACCATTCCCACGGTGACTGGGATATCCTCGTTTCTGAATAGCCGGATGTGTTGCTTTACACCGTTCTCATAAACCTCGAAATCCTGCTCGCCCAGGTTCGAGACGAAGCCACCTTGCCGGTCGGTCACCGTAGCCGGCAACACCACCAAGGCGACGTCCACGGAGATTCGGAAGGATTCCGAATCGCGGTCTTGTCCTGCCGGTGGCGCCTGATACGCGGCGTAGCCCGCCAGGACCATCAGGAGAAGGACCGGGAGGGCGACAGCTTGCGCCACGCCACGCTCTCCCGTCCGCGACAGCCCCTTCCTCATAGCCGCTCTCCTTCCGACAGTTATCGCGCGGGCAGGTCATGCCCGCGGGCCAGCCTCACCTGGTTGCACCGGGTGCCTTACTACACGCGCTTTTGCGCCCGACGGAGAACGAAAGCTCCGCCCAAGGCCAGCAGCCCGAGCAGCGCGATCAGCGGCAGCGTGCTCGCCGTCGCCGGCAGCACCGTGGCCGGCGCGGTCACCTCAGCTACCTCCGCCGGTGGGGCGGCGACCACTTGGGCGACTTCCACCTCTTCTCCCGTGGGTTGAACGGCCATGACCGGCACCTGCTTCAGTTGCACGACCACTGGCTCGTCCGCCTTCTGGATCGGCTCTGCGACTTCCAACGGGACGTCGGCCGCCGTGAAGAGAACCGGCGTGTTGGTCTCTTTAGCTAGTTGCATGGCTCTGGCTTTCGGATAAACGAATTCCTCGCCATAGTTTTCGCCGGGATAGAACCATGCCCTGAGCGCCTCCGGCTCGCCGGCCGGCCGCTCGCGGAAAGTGACTACGGTCTTGCCAGTCACCTTGAGGCGATAGTTCGGGATAGCCAGAATGGTGGCGAAGACCTGCGTTTCGTCCTTGTTGAAGATCTGGACAATGTGACGGTCGGACTGCGAGTCCAGGATTTTGAACACATAGGTGCCGGCCGGCAACACCCCCCATCCCTTGAGGTGGACGCCCGGAATCTCCACAGGCCCGCTGAAAGTCAACACTGTTTTCCTGTTCCAGTCGCTCGCCTTGGCGGCTGGTGAGAATATCGCGCCCGTTAGCGCCAGGCAAAACACGCTTGTTGTTACTGTTCTTAAGATACTCATCTGTTTCTGCTCCTCTGTTCTAAAGTCTGGTGCGATCGGCTGTTCGCTTTGGCGGACACCATGTTTCGAAGACCTCGGCGGGCTGGTCGCACGATGGCACTAAGAAGCATTCCGAGGTCCATCGGCAAGACGACGAGAGAGGCAGCGCCAAAGCCAGAAAATCTCTTACATTAGTCTTGCCCAGAGCTATCGGCCGATGCAGTTATTGCCGTACGAAATGCAGGAATTGCTGCGGATGGCGGGATACAAAAAAACCCTCTGCAGCAACAAACAAGGGAAAGCCAGGCAAGCCGTAACAGGGCTCCCGCAGAGCATGTTATGGCTACGACTCGCTCTTCTTCCCGCCTGTTAATTGCAGCAGAGGGCAGGTTTGAAAGCTTCTTTCGCCAATTCAACTAATGCATAGCAACCCGACTGCCACCCGTCCCACGGCACGCCGAGCCAATGTGACTGTCGCACAGTCACGAGTGCCGGATCGTCAAGCTCCCAGATACTCGACGTGAGCGTACGTGCCTAACCGCGGGTTATACCCGAGATACCAGCCCACGTGGTCGGGGTCTTCATAGATCACGATCTGATCGCCGGACCAGTTCCAGTCCGCGACGATGTTGTAATCGAACGCGGCGACGTCCCAGAAGAAATTGCCAAACCAGAAGCGCTCCCGGTTTCCCCCCGCAAGCGCGAATTGCGCTCCGAAGCCACCGGTGAAGCGTCCGTGCGCCCACGGGTGATCGAGGTGGTAATGCGCATCGTTGGCGCCCGTATCGTGTCCAACCCATCGATCGTTCCTGGCATCGACGTGCGGAACGTTGGGATGACCGTTCCTGTCCGCTTTCACGTGGTTCTCGGTCGCGGCGGCCTGCTGCTGGCCTCGCGCAGGTGCGGAAGCTCTCGCGGCGGCGGGACCGTGAGCGGGAATGTGCCCACCGCCAACCGCCGCGGGGCGGCCACCGCCGGCGTGCGACTGCTCACCGCGCTGTGCAAAAGCAGTTGCGCAAATCAGAATCGATAGCAATATAACCTTATTCACTGCAACCTCCTCGGCGATATGTCGCCAGTCAATTCATGTTTCTTATGATTCCCTAAAACCGGTCCGCCAACTCCAGCCGCCTGGTAGCCAACTGCAAATGGACGCGGTCCTGAGGCTGGCCGCCCCCTCCGAGCCTCCGAACAGGCGGCCAAGCCTCGGACCGTGATATGGGCTCGACCCTCGCGGCTAGTGTGACGATGCCGCTGTCTTGCCGTTCCGCAAGTCCTCTTCAGGCTTGCAACCGATGAGCCGGCGCGTCGAGCGCGGAGCAACAAAAGCTACCAGGGCAATGCCCGCTCCCAGTCCGGCCAAGAAAATAGAAAGTGAAAACAACATCTTATCGTTCACTGAATCGCCTCCATGCATGAGGATCGCTAGACGGCGGCATTATGGCCGCGTTCCCGATTAACGCGCCATGACATACTGCACGAGTTATGCCAAAGCTCAAGGCGCACTGAAGGCTGCCGTCACCATCGCGCCCGGATCGGTCTCAATGGCCAGGATTTCTTTGCCTTCATGGATCAGAACGCCCCGCAACTTCACGCGCGCCGTCGTTGGGAGGTCTTGACTGGCAAGCGAGAGTTCGATATCGACGATGCATTGGGTATCGACTGCGATGGTGACGTCTGTAGCCACTGAGGAGGCGCCCTCCAGAGCCAGCTTGAAGTTGGCATTCGCGTCCGCCTTAATCAGACCTTTCGCATCTACTGTAGTCGAGGTCGCGCCCGGCAGCATCGCGATGGAAGCGCCGGAGAGCGTAAACGCGTACTGGTTCCGTATGTCCGAGGCCTTACACTCAGCCGGAGTCCGGGCCATAATCCCGTGCTGAGCGCCGCCTGGGTCGGACTGGCGGAAATGTATCGTCTTCCCGTCGCTGGCGGCGACACCGTCGAAGTGTTGGAAGGCGCCGGAATCGTCTTGCAGGCTCCAGGAGATCGTGCAATCCCAGCGGGCCTCATAGCTTCCAGTCACCGGGTTGCCCAAAAGAAAACCGGCGAACATAGTCGTCGAGTAACCGCTGATTGCCCCGTTCGCGGCAAGGACCATGCGCCCCACGTTTGAAACTGGCTTCGACTCGCCGGAAATGGTGGTCTCGCCGGAGAGCTGGAATCCATAGGGGCCTGCGAGCTTGGTGGGGTCGCACACATCGGCGCGAAGAGAAAGACCCTGTAGAGACATGAACATGAATACGAGCGACAGAGCTAACTGTAGGCGACGACTCCCGCGGCGAACCGGCGCCATCGGCTGCTGAGCAAGTAAGTCCATGGAGGTCTTTCTCTTTCTACAGGCGGGTGGCGCGGTGGCTCTCGCGCGCGGTTCCCTTCTGCGCGAGCGACCGTTCGTCGGCCCGCTTTTCGGCGTCCGCTCTAGCCAGTCCGTGCCGCTCCTGAAGCCGTCCGACCGACTGATCCTTCTTGCCGGCGATCGTTTCCCAGTCATTATCGGTTAGTTTCCCCCAGCGTTCGCGGGCGGAGCCGGCAAATCGCTTCCACTTGCCTGCGATCTGGTCCCAATTCATGGGTTTTTCCTTCCGGTTCCCCGGCGTAAACTGCTTGTGGCACGTTTGACACCGTTTGAAACCGAGAAGTTTAATGCGGCGAAGGCCCCTTTGAGGGCCAGCCAGTTTCTCCGCTCAACTAAAAGGTGCATTCCCATATGCAGATTCTGCACCATGCGGCGACATCATGCAGATCTGGCCGTCCGTCCGACGCCGTATTTCCGCGTCGCGGCACTCTCCGGCGCTTGGCCCGGCTCGTGCACAGTCTATGGGACAGTTCCGAAAGGAGTACCACCAATATGGGAAAGAACACGTCGGTAATCGGCATCTATGAGGATCGCACCACGATTGCGGATGCCCTTGAAGTCTTGCACAAAGCGGGGTATCGGGCGGCGGATATCTCGGTCCTGACCTCCGACAACCACGGCTCAAAGGATTTCGCGCACGAGAAGCACACTAAAGCGCCGGCGGGAGCAGGCGCGGGAGCCGCGGTAGGCGCAGTGGTTGGCGCGGTATTGGCTTTGCTCGACTCCAATCAGGTTGTGGCTATCGCGGGTTTAGGGCCGCTGGTCGCGGCTGGACCCTGGCTGGCCGCCTTGGCTGGCGCCGGCGCCGGCGGTGCGCTGGGTTGGATCGGGGGATTGCTGACGGGTCTGGGTCTGACCGAATACGTCGCCAAGAGGTACGCGGGCCGAATGCGGCGTGGCGGCATTCTCGTATCTGTCCACTGCGACAGCCCGGAGTGGTGTGAGCGGGCCAAGAAAACTCTGAAAGACACTGGCGCACGGGATATTTCCGCCGCTGCCGAGACTGCGGCCGACTACGGGACAACGGATAAACCGACGGATAGGCCGCCGGCGGTGGTCACGATTCGCGACGAGGTGCCTGCGCCACAGACGGCAGAGTGTGTCGTTCTCGAAACCAAGAAATAGGACGCCGCTGTCTCGATTGAATCGCCGCGCCGGACGCCTGGCGTGGTGTGCCTGGGCCGGTGCCAAAGGCCGCAGCCTGGTAGAGCCGGACTGGTCTTCTGCGTGCATGTTCAAGGGCGATCTGAATGGAGACGATCACTATGCAATTCATTCGAGCTACAAATACCGCGGCCCTGGTTCTGCTTCTCGGGACGATTGTCCCGATGTACGCGCAGCACGAGCAGCCGGGCGAAAAACAGGCCCAGCCTGAAAAGCAGCAGAGCAGGCCCCAGCAAAGTGCGCCACAGGCGCAACGGCCTCAGGCACAACAGCAACAACCCAGGCCACAGCAACCGCAGCAGCGCGCCCAACAGCAGCAGCCTCGGCCACAGCAGCCGCAGCAGCAGCGGGCTCAACAACAGCAGCCTAAGCCACAACAACCCCAGCAGCAGCGGGCCCAACAACAGCAGCCAAAGCAACAGCAACCCCAGCAGCAGCGGGCTCAACAAACTCACCAAGCACAGCAAGGGCACCCCGCGCAGCAGCAGGCTCAACAAACTCACCAAGCACAGCAAGGGCACCCCGCGCAGCAGCAGGCCCGACAGACCGAGCAACCACAGCAAG
>OBLW0100002729.1_pt1 | contig 14163 bp, 14 predicted proteins | sample 1520161 | NCBI WGS metagenome assembly OBLW01 (sample SAMEA3539309, study PRJEB22396) | soil metagenome | biome: tundra; feature: field; material: soil | place: USA | collected 2010-05 | depth 0.15 m
CGACCGCCTTCGCCCGCAATTGAACCGTCTGCCGGTGGCTTCCGCGTTCCTCCAAGCCGTGCAGGATCTGCGCATCGGAGGTCGGTCCAGCAATGCAATGTACCAGTACACGCTTCAATCCGACAATATGCAGGATCTTACCAAGTGGGGCCCTATCCTGCTCAGCGAGATCAAGCGCCTGCCCGGACTGCAGGATGTGAGTTCGGACCAGCAGAATGGCGGCCTTGATGAGCTGATGACCTACGATCGCCTCACGGCGGCAAAGCTCGGCCTTACCGTGCAGTCGCTGGATTCGGCATTATACAGCGCATTCGGCCAATCGGAAGTATCCATCATCTATACACAGTTAAATCAATATTACGTGGTGCTGGAAGTCGCTCCCCAGTTTTGGCAAAGCCCGGAAGGCCTGAAAGACATCTACCTTCCGACGTCTAGCGGCAGTAACATTCCGCTGCTCGCGGTGGCCCGGGGCCAATCCAACACGATACCACTGGCCGTCAACCATACGGGCTTATTCCCCTCGGTCACGGTGTCCTTTAATCTTGCGTCGAACTTGTCATTGAGCGATGCCACATCGAGCATCAGCCAGTTGCAAAAGCGGCTTGGCACGCCTTCCACGATTCAAGGCTTTTTCGCCGGCACGCTGCTGGCGTACCAGCAGTCGCTGAGCACCGAGCCCATCCTGATTCTGACGGCGCTGCTGGCGGTGTATATCGTTCTCGGCATTTTGTATGAGAGCCTGGTCCATCCACTAACGATCATCTCCACTCTGCCGTCGGCAAGCGTGGGCGCCATGCTCGCGCTGATGCTCTTCAAAGTGGATCTGAACGTCATTTCCATCATTGGCATCGTGCTCCTGATTGGAATCGTAAAAAAGAACGCGATCATGATGATCGATTTCGCTCTTCAGGCGGAGCGCCAGGATGGAAAGAGCACAGCCGATGCGATTTTTGAAGCTTGCATGTTGCGCTTCCGCCCCATCCTGATGACCACGATGGCCGCGTTATTGGGCGCTCTGCCTTTGGCGCTGGGGACGGGCACGGGGTTTGAGCTCCGCCGGCCCCTTGGCATCACGATTGTGGGAGGGCTGATTCTGAGCCAATTACTCACGTTCTATACGACGCCGGTCCTCTACCTGGCGTTCGACCGGCTGCGGCTACGGATGCGCGGAAACCAGCGCGGCATTCTTACCCATGGGGCCGGACCAGCCCCCAGCGCGGCAACTTAGTTGGAGCCGTCATGGGGCAAACGAAGGCGCCAGAAAAGACGATTTGGAAAGCAGGATCTATGACCGCGAAGGCCCCTAATCCGATTGAAACGCGGAGCACAGCCAGCAGCACGGCCTGCGCCGCGGCGATCTGCATTTCTCTGCTGAGCGGATGCAATGTCGGCCCCAGATACGCCGCGCCCGCCCCTCCCACGGCTCCAGCTTTCAAGGAGGCGTCTCCAGCGGCCTACAGCCAAGCGGCCCCGGGCGCATGGCAGCCCGCGCAGCCTCAGGATGCGGCGCTCAAGGGGAAATGGTGGGAGATGTTCAATGAGCCCGAACTCAACGCGCTCGAAGATCAGTTGAACATCGATAACGAGAACATTGCGCAATACTTCCAGAACTTCATGGCGGCCCGCGCGCAGGTGCGTGAGGCCCGCGCGGGCTACTTTCCCACCGTTACGGTGAACCCGGCGTTCAGCAGGACCGGCCCAGGCGCGGCATCCACGGGCGCCCCAGCGGAGATTGGAGCGAAACCGGTCGCGTCATCGACGAGCGTGAGCACGGGCGCCACGGAGTTTGTTCTGCCGCTCGACGTGTCGTGGGAACCCGACCTATGGGGCCGCATCCGCAATACGGTCGGCGAATACCAGTACGCCGCCCAGGTGAGCGCCGCGGATCTTGAAAACGAGCGGCTCACGGAGCAAGCCGCTCTTGCGGAATATTACCTGGAGCTCCGTGGGCAGGATGCGCTCCAGGATTTGTACAACCGCACAATCGATGCCGATCGGCAGTCGCTCGACCTGACGCGCGCTCTGGTTGAAACCGGGATCGACAGTCCGGAGGCCGCCGCTCAGGCGGAAGTAACGCTCAAGGACGCGGAAGCGGTGGGAATCGGCATTGCCACAAACCGCGCCTTATTCGAACATGCGATCGCGACGCTGATTGGCAAGCCCGCTTCCAGCTTTTCGATGCCAGTGAAGAACCTGACGACGGCGGTTCCCGCGATCCCTGTCGGCGTCCCTTCGCAACTGCTCGAGCGGCGCCCGGATATTGCCGCGGCGGAACGCGCCATGGCCCAGGCAAATGCGACCATCGGAGTTGAGAAAGCGGCTTACTACCCGACGGTGAGCCTCACGGGGGCCGCTGGGCTTCAGGCGTCCGCCATCGCGAGGTTGTTTTCGCTTCCCGCCCTCTTCTGGTCGCTTGGCGCTTCGGCCTCCCAGACGGTCTTCGACGCCGGTCTGCGCAAAGCCACCGTAGCTCAGTACACAGCGGCCTATAATGCCGACGTCGCGGCCTACAAGCAGACCGTGCTGGCGGCGTTTCAACAGGTGGAAGACTACATTGCGACGCTGCGTGTGACATCGCAGCAGATCGCCAAGCAAGATGCGGCGGTACAAGCCGCGCAACGATACGTGGACATCGCTACGGCGCGGTACCAGACCGGTCTCGATCCCTACCTGGACGTGATCGCCGCGCAGAGCATTCTGTTGAACGATCAACAGACCCTGGTGACTCTGCGCGTCAGCGAGGTGACAGCGGCGGTTCAGTTGATCCAGGCCCTTGGAGGTGGATGGAACGTCACGCAGCTTCCCTCGGTACCGCAGGTTACGTCGGGAGGCGGCGCGTCAGGTCGCCAAGACTCCACTGGGCGATTGATCTTGCCCGGCCATTAAAGCATCATGGTCCGCCCCGGGGAACCCTGCTGTGCCGACCCGCCATGGCATGGCAGCGGGAAGTGTGCAGTAGTTTTTGGAGTGGTTAAGTTTTGGAGGTGAAAACGTGAACGACAAAGTGGAGGAGGATGCCTCGAAGTTCGACTGGGTAACTGCGCGTTCCTTATGCTCTCTACCGAACGTGTTCAGGCAACTCAGATTACAAGTTGAAGAGGACGTTAAGACTCGCAACGCCCTGCGCCCCAATAATTCCCCTTATGAGTTTGCGGTGGCGGAGAATGGTGACGAGTTTACGGTTCTCCTGGAAGCCAAGGACGCGCACAGATCGGTAATATTCAGCCTTGCCGATCACGCGATCATAGTGCGGGATTACAAAGGCAAAGAGATGTTTGAGGTGACCCTGACCTTTAATGACCAGGGCGACTGCAGGCTGACCGTTGAGGAGAAGGAGCGCGACTTGTGGCAAGTGCGACGGATGGCTCTTGAGGGGCTGTTGTTTCAAGGCTATTAGGCTGGCTTTCTCCTCGGTACAGTTGAAGAGCTGAAAGCCGGAACATGATATTTATTGTCGATTTCTGTACCAGGCGTAGCAGATGGGTGAATCACCAGGGTCTCTTTCCGGAGGTGGCGGTTTCCTTCAATCTGAAGCCAGGCGTCGCGCTATGCGATGCTGTGAATGCCACGACGCATGAAACAGGAAGTCGATGAAGGAATCCAAACGTACGCTACCGTTTCAGATGGAGATCAGGCGAGACCGGAGGGTTCAGCCGGCCAGTCTGGGGACACTCAAGGGTTGTCGGATGTCGCGGAGGCTGGCTCAGAGAGCGTCGCAGAATTGATCGAGGAGGGGCAGTTCTTTGAGGCCGACGCGATTGGCGGAGTGGAAGATGCGCCCGACGCGGATGTAGCGGAAGTGCACACCAAGCAAGTCGCCGAGGACGATGTGCCTCCGGAATACCTGGAGGGAGATTAGGCTGCGAGTCCGCAGCCTCGGCCGGTGCCCGCGCGCATTTGTGTGGATGGAGAGTGGCTCAAACCAACTCCACCACCATCTTGCCAACGTTTTGCCCGTGGAAAAGACCGATGAAAGCGGACGCCGCGTGCTCGATGCCCTTCACCACCGTCTCCTTGTTCTTCACCTTGCCTGTTTTGAAATAGGTGCCCACTTCCTTCTCGAACTCGGCGCGCCGGTCCAGCCAATCCGAAACGATGAGGCCCCTCATGGTGAGGCGTTTGGTGGTGATGTTGAATAGATTCGAAGGGCCGGGGCGGGGCGTCTTCGAGTTGTAGCCGGAGATGCCGCCCCAAGCGATGATCCGGCCGTGCACGCGTAAGGCCGAGAGCGCCGCTTCGAGCGTTTCGCCTCCTACATTGTCGAAGTAGACATCGATCCCGTCCGGCGCCTCTCGATTCAACTGCTCCAGGACAGGGCCGGTCTTGTAGTTGAAGGCGCCGTCAAAACCACATTCTTCCCGGAGGAACCGGACCTTTTCCGCCGAGCCCGCCGACCCGATAACACGACAGCCACGCAGTTTCGCGAGTTGCCCAGCCACATTACCAACGGCTCCTGCGGCTCCGGAAATGAAAACGACGTCGCCGGACGCGACTTCCACCAGGTTTAGTCCGGCCGACGCAGTCATACCCGTCATGCCAAGCGCGCCAAGGTAAACCGAGAGCGGCTGCATCTGACGGCTGACCGGATGCAAATCCTCCGGCGAAGCCACGAAGTATTCCCGCCAGCCAAAGTTGGAAGTGACGACATCGCCCGGCTCGACTTCCCGGGCCCGCGACTCAATGACATCGCCGACTGCGCCGCCATTGAGCGGTTTACCCAATTCGAAAGGAGGCACGTAGGACTTTCCCGCGTTCATGCGGCCGCGCATATAGGGGTCCACGGACATAAAGAGGTTGCGGACCAGCACCTCTTGATCTTTCAGCGGCTCCGGCTCGGTCCACGCTAACGTGAAGTTCGCCGCGGTTGGAATGCCACTGGGACGGGAGGCCAGGCGAATTTCTCGGCTCGTAAGGCGATCTTGCTTTTCATGGGACTCCGCGGCGCTCCGATGAGCTTGGGCGGCGTTGTTATGCAGCTCAGCGGCTCGTTGATGATTCTTGTAATGCGGTCCATTGCTGTAACGAGTAGACATTAAAAGCTCATGATCTCCCCGCACTTGTTGCGGGTTTCCACGGCAAGCTTGTAAGCGCGATCCGAGTACTCCAGCGCCCGTTCCGAGTGCCAGAGCGCCGCTCCGCAGTCCCCTTTTTCGTTATGTTCCGCGGCAGTGCGATGGGCCTGTGCCGCAAGTTCGTGCAACTCCGCGGCCCTCCGGTGCGCCTCGTGCATGGTATTTCCCACTGGGAAAAGCGTGGGCAACCCCCTCCTCACGTGCACGGGGCGGGCCAATCCCTTCCGGATCGAAGACTTCTCCACGGAGTGCAAGGATTGGGTTAGACCGCCTCGCCATGACGAACGGATTCCCGGTGTGGACTATGCACTTGCAACGGCAAATTCTGCACCTTCCGTTTCTAGCGTCTGGATGAAAAGCACCAAGGCCTTGTGAACCAGTTGCCCGGAACGGTTTGCTCGCAAGTACCAAGGTTGGCGCTATGCGTGCATCGGTGCTGAGTTGCAACTACATACCGATAGGGGTTGTGGACTGAAAACGCAAAGCGCCGGAGGGCAGAAGCAATGTTTACGAATAAGCGTCTGAAGGATTATGTGATTCGAGCTACGGACGGCGAGCTTGGATCTGTAGTTGAGCTCTATTTCGACGACGAGACATGGGCCATCCGTTACCTCGTTGTGGATACCGGCGGCTGGCTTAGTGGCCGGCGAGTGCTGATTTCGCGGTTCTCCATAATCCGGACGGACTGGGATGCCGTGCGATTGGATGTGGCGTTGACAAAACAGCAGGTTGAGAATAGCCCAAACATCGATACGCACCAGCCCGTTTCCCGGCAGCACGAGGCCGCCTATCTCGGCTATTACGGGTATCCCTATTATTGGGACGGCCCGAATCTCTGGGGCCCGGCGTTTTACCCGGCGGCCTTGGCAGTTCCGGCAACTGCTTCGACGGAAGCTATGGCGGAAGGGATTCGAAAAGAGTCGAAGGATTCGCATCTGCGCAGCACGGAAGCCGTGACCGGCTATCACATTGAGGCGGCTGATGGTGAAATCGGCCATGTGGACGGGTTTGTCGTGGACGATGAAGCCTGGGCGATCCGCTATATCGAGGTGGCAACGCGGAATTGGTTGCCGGGGAAGAAGGTACTGGTTTCGCCTTCGTGGATTGAACGGGTGAGCTGGGTGGATTCCAAAGTCTCCGTCGGCCTCTCCCGTGAAGCCATCAAGGACGCCCCGGAGTACATCGAGTCCAGACCCATCACTCGAGAGTACGAAAACCGGCTCTACTTTCACTATGGCCGGCCGCCGTATTGGCTGCATGATGCCGAACACCGGTCTTTGTATTCCCTGAGCGGCGTTTGAGTTAAGCGCGTAGGCATCCGGCGGGTCGGGCGACCATGCCCGCGCTCGCGCTGTCCCGCTCTGTGTTTCAGGTCTTTGAGCTGCAAACGGGCATGAAGCGGAGCGCCCAGCTCGATGCGAGGGCACTACATTACGGCCTTGCGAACTGAAAACGCCCAGGTTGTGTGGGGCGCAAACTGCACCGATGCCCATATGCAAGAGCTGCACCTGAAATGCAGGATCTGCTGAATCGCAATCTGTAGGCCGCTGCCAGGGGTTCTATTCTCCAATTTCCACCCTCGGCGTCGTCCCTTCGGCTGTTGCCAATTCTCTTTACGTGACCTTTTGAGATTCATGACGTTCCTCCCTCCGAGTGGCGAATGAAGTGCTATGAATGGCCTGGAGATACGCCGTTGCGCTTCCAACTGCAACCAGATCGGCGGCCCGCTTCCAAATGCGGCAACGGCGCCTCGCTGACAAGCTGAACCATTTGCAGCCATCCTGCGGAATAACCAATGAGCGTCTGACCCGGAAAGAACTAATTCGAATACCTTGCGATGGAGGTCGCATCATGCCCAAAACTGCAGTCGGATTATTCGTGAATCCCGATTCTGTAAGCGACGTTGTTCGCGATATCGAGGTAATTGGCTTTCCCAGGAAAGAGGTTCGCTCACTGGAGGAGCCGACAAGCTTCGACGTCACCGGCGTGATGAGCTTCCCGCGGCTCGACTTTGAAGTCGACCTCGGCCGTGAGCTCAACAAGATCGGGGCGACGAAAGCGGAAACCACGCGTTACGTCGAAGGATTGCGGCGCGGAGGGGCGCTGGTTTTCGCGACCGGTTCGGACGAGAAGGCTGACGCTGCCGCCGATATCATGAACCGGCATGGCGCGGTGGAGGTCGAAGAGGGCAGCGGTCCCGAGCCGTACTTACCCAGTGCGGCTGGCGACAACATGACTCCGATGCGCGATAGCGCGGTCCAAGTTGGGCGGGTGCGCCAGTCGGGCGGCGGCGCCGCTTGTTTCGTATGGTAGCGCGCCGTTCAACCTCAAGATCCGGTGAACGGATCGAACCGGACTTTAGCTCCGCCCGTTCGAATCGTGGCAGCCGGGCCCGCGGGGAGACAGGCATCCGCCAACACGGACGTGAAGCTCAATGCGGAGATCCTGAGCTATTCGCGCAGCAAAGGTGTTTTTGCCGGGGCCAGCGTGGATGGCGCTGTCGTGCAGGCCGATCATAGCGGAGACAAAGCCATGTACGGCTCCGATATCACGCACCGGGAACTCCTGAACGGCAATGTTGCGGCGCCCCAGGCGGCGCGGAGACTGCTGGCGGTACTTGCGAACTACCCCGCGCACCGTTGAACTCGGCGCTGGGAGGCAACTCTGATGACAACTGATTTGAATACGCCGCCCCCTAAACGACGAAAGTCGCCCCGGTTCGGAATTGGAACTTTTCTGTTTGGAGCGTGGCGTGGCGGTCTGGGGTAGTGGAGTGGGTGCGTGCATTGCCGCCAAGTTCGGTGGCGCCTCGCGTAACCGGTGTGGTCTGGACAAAGTCGCAAAGCTGGAAAGCAAGGAGAAAAAATCGTGAGCGGCAACTCTTTGAAACGGTTGGGAGCGCTGGGGCAATCTGTCTGGCTGGATTACATCCGGCGAGATCTGATCGCCAGCGGAAGACTTCGACGTTTGATCGAGGAGGATGGATTACGGGGGATGACCTCGAACCCGGCCATTTTTGAAAAGGCGATTGCGGATAGCCCCGATTACGACGAAGACATTCGTGCCATCGCGTTTAGCGGAAAAGGCGCTGAGACAATCTACGAAACCCTCAGCCAACACGACGTGCAGAACGCCGCCGACGAGTTCCGGCCTCTCTACGACCGGACTGATGGCAAAGATGGATATGTCAGCCTGGAGGTCAATCCGCACCTGGCGCACGATACTAAGGGCACGATTGAGGAAGCCCGCCGGTTGTGGGCCGCGCTGGGCCGGCCTAATGTCCTCATCAAAGTGCCGGCAACGGCCAACGGGCTACCTGCCATCCAGCAACTGATCAGCGACGGCATCAGCGTCAACGTGACGCTGCTGTTTGGATTGCCGCGGTATCGCCAGGTCGCGGAAGCCTACATCGCTGGCCTCGAAGCGCGGGCGGCCCAGGGAAAGCCTTTGAAGCATTTAGCCTCGGTGGCCAGCTTCTTTGTAAGCCGCATTGATGCGCTAGTCGATCCGCTGCTGGAAAAACTCATTGCACCCGGCTGCAAGGAGTCAGACTTGGCGAGAAAGGCTCACGGGCAAATCGCCGTCGCCAGTGCGAAGATGGCGTATCAGATATACAAAGAGATCTTTGCAAGCGACCGTTTTAGAAAGCTGACTACCAAAGGCGCTCGAGTCCAGCGGCTGCTCTGGGCCAGCACTAGCACCAAGAACCCGGACTACAGTGACGTGAAATACGTTGAGGCCCTCATTGGTCCGGACACGGTCGACACGGCGCCGCTGGAAACCCTGGATGCCTACCGCGACCATGGAGAGCCCAAAACCCGGCTCGAACATGATGTCAAAGAAGCCCACTGGCTGCTGGAGCAACTACCGGAACTGGGTATCGGCATCGACAATGTGACTCGGCAGCTTGAGGACGAAGGGGTCGAGAAATTCATCAAACCGTTCGACAAACTGATGGAGACCGTGGCGCAAAGGTCAGCACGGCATTTGACGAGACAAGCATGAAAATAAGTCCACATGCGGGAAAGCCTGCTGAAGCATCGATAATGGTAAACGTACCCAGGCTCGTTACGGCCTACTATACGGAGCAGCCTGAAGCTTCTGTGCCGGAACAACGGGTTGCCTTCGGCACCTCTGGACATCGTGGCTTCTCATTCGACAAGGCTATCAATGAATGCCCGTCAGGAACTGAGGATATCTACGAGATTTACGCGGAGAGTTTCCGAGGAGCGGATCATCTGCCCAGCATCCTGGAGGAAGCACAGGCGATGGTCGCCGATGCTTTGGCAGCAACGCTGGATCGGAGCGACAAATCATGAGCAAACAGGCCCGTGCCAGCCACCCGATATACAGTCTCCTACCCACGGAAATCGGAGGCTACGCTTATCGCGCACGGGTGCCCGCGACCCGTCCGGCTACTGACTACACGGTGCGCCTGATACCCCACTATACCGGCCTTGCCGTTCCCTTGGTAACAGCTCGAATCCTATGGCAACGATGACGAAGACGCCCCAACGCGGGTTGCGCGATTACCTCTTGGAGTTCTCCGAGCGCGCTGACGTTCGACGGGGATCTCCTCTGCCTTTGGGAACCCGGGAAGAGGGAGGAGGCGTCAACTTCTCTGTTTTCAGCCGTCACGCCACCCGCGTCCGGCTGGAGTTGTTCGACCACGTGGGAGACGCAGCGCCCGCTCGCGTAGTCGACCTGGATTCGGCGCGCAACCGCACCGGCGACGTGTGGCACGTTTGGGTAAAGGGGATCGGTCCGGGTCAACTTTACGCCTACCGCGTGGATGGCCCCTACGAACCCAGCGAAGGACATCGGTTCAATTTCAACAGGCTTCTCTTCGACCCCTTCGCTACCGCGATTTCGCTACTTCCAGCCTGGAGTTTTGCATCGGCGCGTGGCTTCCTCCAGCAGTTCGGGAGGCTTGGGCCAGCAAAAGCTGGAGTTCAAGGAAATGGTAAAGGCCTTCCACACCTGCGGGAAATTGGCTTCATTTGGCTTGCCGAATGAAGGAGCGCCATATGAAACCCGCTAACCCATGCATCCTGACGATCAATGGCGGCTCATCGAGCATCAAGTTCGCGGTGTACCCGGCCAGCGAACCTCTGAAGAGAAGGCTCTATGGAACGGTGGACCGCATCGGCATGAGCGGGACGAATCTGACGTTCCATGTCCCGGCCACAAATCAGCAGGACAGCCGCAGGCTCGACGCTCCCGATCACACATCGGCCGCGATTTTTCTGCTGGACTTGCTCGAAGAGCAGCATTGTCTCGAAGCGGTCCGGGCTGTGGGACACCGCGTCGTCCACGGCATGCATCACACCGCGCCCGAGTTGGTCACCCAGGAACTGTTGGACGAACTGCACCGCATCAGCCCATACGACCCGGACCATCTGCCGAGCGAGATCAAGTTGATCGAGACGTTCCGCCAGCGTCATCCGAAACTGCCCCAGGTAGCCTGTTTTGACACTGCGTTTCACCGCACCATGCCGCGTGTTGCCAAGCTGCTTCCCATCCCGCGTTGCTACGACGCGAAGGGAGTGCAACGCTACGGTTTCCACGGTTTGTCCTACGCCTATCTGATGGAAGAACTCGCGCGCTTGGGCGACCCGGCGGCGACCGCTGGCCGGGTCATTCTCGCTCATCTGGGCAACGGCGCCAGCCTGGCCGCCGTGCGCGATGGCAACAGCATCGACACCAGTATGGGCTTCACTCCGACGGCGGGACTGGTAATGAGTACGCGCTCCGGAGATCTGGATCCTGGCTTGGCGCCGTATCTGGCGCGAAGCGAAAACATGACAACGAAACAGTTCTACGAAATGGTCAACCACAAGTCGGGCCTGCTGGGAGTCTCGCAAATCAGCTCCGATATGCGAGACCTGCTCGCGCTGGAAGCCCATGATATCCGGGCGGCGGAAGCCCTAGCGCTGTTCTGTTATCAGGCGAAAAAGTGGATCGGCGCCTTCGCCGCCGCGCTCGGCGGGGTGGATACGCTCGTCTTCGCGGGAGGCATCGGTGAAAATGCGCCACTCGTCCGCGCGCGGATCTGTGATGGACTGGGATTCCTCGGCATCGAGTTGAGCGAGTCGCGCAATGTCGAAACTGCCGGGGTGATTTCAACGGACGCCAGCCTGGCCACGGTTCGCGTCATTCGAACGGACGAAGATGTGATGATTGCGCGATCGGTGTGCCGCATTCTCGCACTTGGCATGGCCGGCGCTGGTGGTGCTCCTGCTGGTCCTCGTCATCAACAAGGTGTCCCATAAATGATCGTGCGATTGCGATCCGCCCGAGATGTGAGCAGTTCAACAAGAAGGAAACTCTACGCCTGTTAACTTATCGACTGACGAATCCGGGAGTAAAGTGGAGCACGGCAACCGCTCGATCACGAAGGGGGAATCCTCTGCGGCCGGTACCGTCTACACCTGCCCGATGCACCCGGAAGTCCAGCAGAACCATCCCGGCGAGTGTCCCAAGTGCGGCATGACGCTGGAGCCGAAGGCGGTGACGGCGGGCACGGATGACGATGAGAACGCCGAACTGCGCGACATGACGAAGCGCTTCTGGTTCGGCGCCGCGCTGGCGTTGCCGGTGTTTGGCCTGGCGATGGCTCACCTAATCCCGGCACTGGCCAGACAGTCCTGGGTGGATAGCAGCGTCTCACGCTGGGTGCAATTTGCGCTCGCTACACTCGTGGTCGGATGGGCAGGCTGGCCGTTGTTGCACCGTGGCTGGCGCTCCATCGTGAGGCGTCACTTGAATATGTTCACGCTAATCTCGATTGGCGTGGGCGCGGCATTCGTCTTTAGCGCCGTCGCGATGGTCACGCCCGGGATATTCCCTCCCATGACGCAACACAAGGGAAAAGTCGCCATCTACTTTGAATCCGCGGCGGTGATCGTTGTGCTGGTGCTCCTCGGTCAGGTGCTCGAACTCCGGGCGCGCAGCCGCACCGGCAGTGCCATCAAAGCGTTGCTAAACCTGGCGCCGGCCACCGCGCGGCAGGTCGCGCCGGGGGGCGATCATGAAGTCCCGCTCGACCAGGTGAAAGTCGATGACTGGTTGCGCGTGGTTCCAGGTGACAGGGTTCCCGTTGATGGCGTGGTCGTCGAAGGTCACTCCAGCGTAGAAGAGTCCATGATCACCGGCGAACCGCTCCCGGTGGAAAAGACCGTCGGCGACAAGGTGACGGGTGGCACTGTCAATGGCCCCGGCAGTTTCGTCATGCGCGCCGAGCGAATTGGCAGCGAGACGTTGCTTGGGCAGATCGTGAACATGGTCGCCGATGCCCAGCTTAGCCGCGCGCCCATTCAAGGTCTCGCCGACAAGGTCGCGGGCATCTTCGTGCCGGTTGTACTCGCTGCTTCGGCGCTCACCTTCGTCCTGTGGATGTGGCTTGGGCCGGAGCCAAAGCTCGCACACGCCATCGTCTGCGCTGTCGCGGTCCTCATCATCGCCTGCCCGTGCGCGCTTGGCCTGGCAACTCCGATGTCCATCATGGTCGGCGTCGGACGCGGCGCGCAGGAAGGCGTGCTCGTGAAAAACGCCGAGGCGCTCGAACGGTTGGAGAAGGTCACCACGCTCGTCGTGGACAAGACGGGCACCCTCACGGAGGGCAAACCCAAGCTCATGGATGTCCTGCCCATCGGCGGTTTCGAGAAGAAGGAGTTTCTGCGTCTCGCCGCATCGTTGGAGCAGAGCAGCGAACACCCGCTCGCTGCCGCGATTGTTCAAGGCGCGAAGAAGCAGGGCATCGTTCTCGACGCCGTGAAAGAGTTTCGTTCGGTGACGGCGGGCGGTGTTGCCGGCGTCATCGCTGGACGTCCGGTGACGATCGGTAAGCCAGAGTTTCTGCGGAACGAAAAGATCACTGGCCTGGAACCGCTTGAAGCGTCGGCGGTGAAACTTCAGGAAGAGGGCAAGACCGCGATTTTCGTTGCGATCGATGGTAAGGCAACCGGAATCCTGGCGGTCGCCGACCCGATCAAATCCACTACACCTGAAGCCGTTGGCGAACTCCACGCGCTCGGGTTGAAACTCGTCATGCTCACCGGTGACAACCGCCGCACCGCTGCCGCGGTAGCCAAGCAACTCGGCCTGGATGCGGTGGAAGCCGAGATCGAACCCGCCGGGAAAGTCGCCCATATCAAGAGGCTGCGTGCGGAAGGGAAACATGTTGCGATGGCCGGCGACGGGATCAACGATGCACCCGCCCTCAGCGAGGCTGAAGTCGGCATTGCCATGGGCGCCGGTACCGACGTGGCGATGCAAAGCGCGGGCATCACGCTCGTGAGAGGCGACCTCCGCGGTATTGCCAATGCCATCCGCCTCAGTCGGGCCACCATGCGGAACATCCGGCAGAACCTGTTATTCGCCTTTCTCTACAACGCGCTGGGTATTCCTTTGGCGGCGGGGGTGCTCTACCCGTTCTTTGGTTTGCTGCTTAGCCCGATGATTGCCGGGGCCGCGATGAGCCTGAGTTCCGTCTCGGTCATCGGCAATGCATTGCGGCTGAGAAACGTAAAGTTGTGATTTTAGGTGCGAAACATGAAAACACAAACACAGACACTGACCCCTGAACGGCTTCACAAGAGACCCGATGCGGCGAACGAAAAGGAGCTAACCACGAAAGCCAACGCACTCACGCCAGACCTGCTCCACAAGATGAATGCCTACTGGCGCGCTGCCAACTACCTGTCGGTCGGCCAGATCTATCTTTACGACAATCCGCTGCTGAAACAGCCGCTGAAGTTGTCGCACGTGAAGCCCCTGGTGGTCGGACATTGGGGCACCACACCGGGCCAGAACTTCATCTACGTGCACCTCAACCGGGTGATCAAGAAGTATGACCTCGACATGTTCTATATAGCCGGTCCCGGTCATGGCGGCCCGGCGATTGTCGGCAACGTTTACCTCGAAGGTACCTGGAGTGACATTTATCCAAACGTCACACAGGACGAAGCGGGGCTGAAAGAGCTGTTCAAGCAGTTCTCATTCCCCGGTGGGATTTCCAGCCATGTTGCGCCGACGACGCCGGGGTCGATTCACGAAGGCGGCGAACTGGGGTATTCGATCAGCCATGCTT
>OBLW0100002731.1_pt1 | contig 14163 bp, 11 predicted proteins | sample 1520161 | NCBI WGS metagenome assembly OBLW01 (sample SAMEA3539309, study PRJEB22396) | soil metagenome | biome: tundra; feature: field; material: soil | place: USA | collected 2010-05 | depth 0.15 m
GTCCCCACGTTGCAGTGCGGCTTATTGCGATCAAATTTCTCTTTCGCCATTTCTCTATCTCCTCGGCTTCCAGTTACGCCGGAACCAAATCATCGCCGTCGGCTTCGTAATACGCGCCAACGAATTGTTGCTTCTCCACCAATTCCCCGGCAATCTGCCGCTCGAACCGGCTGAAATCTTCCGAATACCGTTCGCGGAAAATCTCAAAGCCGCGATGGCCAATCCAGAAATCCAGAACCCGGTACCGGCCCCCACTAACCGACTCGCACTTTACTTCGGTAGCAAGGTAACCTTGGGCACGCCGTAAAAACCGCGTCCAGATTCCATCCGACCCAAAAACAATTCCAAACTCAACCCGCTTACGTTGTCTGACCCAGAACCTGCGGTCGACGACGAACCGCGGCGCTCGGAGTCACTTCGTCGTGCCCTGCACCTTGGCGATGATTTCCTCCGCAACCGATCGCGGAGCCTCCTCATAGCGCGCAAAGTGCATCGAGTATTCGGCGCGGCCTTGCGTCGATGAACGCATGTGGGTCGCGTAACCAAACATCTCCGCCAGCGGAACGATGGCCTTGATCACCTGCGAGCCAGCGCGATGTTCCATGCCTTCAATGCGTCCGCGGCGCGAACTCAGGTCACCCATGATCACACCCGCATAATCCTCCGGAGTAACCACTTCGACTGCCATCACCGGCTCCAGCAGCACCGGAGAAGCCTTCCGCGCAGCTTCTTTGAACGCCATCGAACCGGCAATCTTGAAGGCCATTTCGTTCGAGTCGACGTCGTGATAGCTGCCGTCATATAGCGTCGCCTTCACATCGACCATGGGATAGCCGGCAAGAATGCCGCCTTCCAGCGCTTCCTGAATTCCCTGATCGATCGGCTTGATAAATTCTTTCGGCACCGAACCGCCCACAATGTCGTTGACGAATTCGTAGCCTGTCCCCGCGGGTTGCGGGTCCAGCTTGATTTTCGCGTGCCCATACTGGCCGCGTCCACCGGTCTGGCGAATGTATTTGCCCTCGGCTTCGGCGTGCTTGCGAATGGTCTCGCGATAAGCAACCTGCGGCTTGCCTACGTTGGCCTCAACCTTGTACTCGCGCATCATGCGGTCGACGATGATTTCCAGATGCAACTCGCCCATGCCGCTGATGATGGTCTGCCCGCTGTCGGGATCGGTGTGAACTTTGAACGTGGGATCTTCCTGCGCCAGGCGCCCCAGGGCCATCCCCATTTTTTCCTGATCGGCTTTCGTTTTGGGCTCGACCGCAACCGAAATCACGGGAACCGCAAACGTAATGTTTTCGAGCGCGATGGGATGGTCTTCGTCGCAAATCGTGTCGCCCGTGCTCACGCCCTTCAGGCCGACCGCGGCGCAAATGTCGCCGGCCAGAATCTCACTGATCTCCTCGCGCTTGTTGGCGTGCATCTTCAGCAGCCGCCCGATGCGCTCAGTGCGGCGCCGGCCCGTGTTCAGCACGGAATCTCCGGTCTTTAACTGCCCGGAGTAGACACGGATAAACGTCAGCTGACCGACAAACGGATCGGCCATAATCTTGAACGCCAGCGCCGAAAACGGTTCCTTGTCGTCAGCCTTACGGAAAATGGTTTCGCCGTTGTCGGGATTCAGGCCATGCGTTTCCGGTACATCGAGCGGCGAAGGCAGATAGTCGACGACTGCATCCAGCAACGGCTGTATGCCCTTGTTCTTGAACGCCGTTCCCACTACCACCGGGAACACTTTCAGCGCAATTGTGGACTTGCGCAGCGACCCACGCAGCTCATCGGCAGTAATTTCTTCGCCCTCAAGAAACTTGTGCAGGATTTCATCGTCGTTCTCGGCAATGCTCTCGACCAACTGAGCATGGAACGCTTCGGCTTTCTTCTTCAGTTCGGCGGGAATTTCTTCGGTGACGTATTCGGCTCCCATCGTGTCGTCTACCCACACGATCGCCTTCATGTTGATCAGATCAATTACGCCCTTGAATTTATCTTCCTGGCCGATGGGAATCTGAATGGCAACCGGCTTTGCGCTGAGGCGCTTGCGAATGGTATCGATGGCATGCTCAAAATCCGAACCCATTTTGTCGATTTTGTTGATGAAGCAAATACGCGGCACGCCGTACTTGTCGGCCTGGCGCCAAACTTTTTCCGACTGCGGCTGGACGCCGTGTACCGCGTCAAACACCGCAACCGCGCCGTCCAGCACGCGCAGCGAGCGCTCCACTTCCGCCGTGAAATCCACGTGGCCGGGAGTATCAATAATGTTGATGCGAATGTCGCGCCAGGTGCAGGTTGTGGCGGCGGACGTAATCGTGATGCCGCGCTCCTGCTCCTGCTCCATCCAATCCATCGTAGCTGTGCCCTCGTGCACCTCTCCGATGCGGTGCGTCTTTCCGGTATAGAACAGGATGCGCTCCGTCGTAGTGGTCTTGCCGGCATCGATGTGGGCCATGATGCCGATGTTTCTGCAGCGTTCTTGTGGGACTGTTCTGGGCACGACTCTCTAACTCTTTCTGGGCTCCGAAAATTAGCTTTTAGCTGCTAGCTTCTGGCTCCTAGCTAGTCGCTAAAAGCTAGTGGCAGTGTTTCTACCACCGGTAATGCGCGAAAGCCTTATTGGCCTCTGCCATCCGGTGAACGTCTTCTTTTTTCTTGATGGCTGCACCTTTTCCGTTGGCAGCATCCAGCAACTCGTTACTCAACTTGTCGACCATGCCTCGTTCCGCTCGGCCGCGAGCATAGGTCAGCAGCCAACGGATCGCCAGCGAGGTACGTCGGTCAGCGTTCACTTCCACCGGCACCTGATAGTTCGCGCCACCCACACGGCGAGTCTTTACTTCAAGCAACGGCTTGGCATTCTCGACGGCTTTCGTGAAGAGCTTCAGCGCTTCGTCGCCGCCTTTTTCCTGCACCTTGGTGAGGGCTTCATAGAAAATGCCCTCGGCGGTCGAGCGCTTGCCCTGCCACATCATCGAGTTGATGAACTTCGTCACCAGATTCGAGCCATAAACCGCATCGGCTGGCACGGTCCGTTTTGCTGTATGTCCCTTACGAGGCATTCCGTTTCAACCCTCTTAACCCTTCTTCGCGCGCTTGGCGCCATATTTTGAACGTCCCTGCTGACGGCCGGCCACGCCCACCGCATCCAGCGTGCCGCGAATCACGTGATAGCGCACGCCTGGCAGGTCCTTCACCCGGCCCCCGCGGATCAGAACAATCGAGTGCTCCTGCAGGTTGTGACCGACGCCGGGGATGTAAGTTGTGACTTCAATCCCATTGGTCAAACGCACGCGCGCCACTTTGCGCAACGCTGAGTTCGGCTTCTTCGGCGTCTGCGTATACACGCGCGTGCAAACTCCACGCTTTTGCGGACATCCCTGCAGCGCCGGACTGGCCGTCTTGTAACGCGGCCGCTTCCGCCCCTGAGCTACCAATTGATTAAAAGTAGGCACTCTTTGCCGCTCCTTAAAGTTACGCACCGAAAGTTACGCGCTGAAGTTGCGCAACGCAATCTGCCCTCGCCAGGCGGGCAGCGCACAGCGTTATCAGCTTTCCCGGTAGGACTGAATGATCCGGGCTGGCAGGCTCAAACTAGCCAGCCATACTTCTCTCCGCATACCAGTCACGGAGAGAGATTCTGGGTTCCCAATCTAGATTTGAACTGTCGACGGTGGCACCCGGCCAAAACTCCGGGGGTACTCCGTATCGCCAGCTCTGTCCTGCATATCCTTCCGCAGACCACCGTTGCGCCTGAATCAGGCGCGCCAGAAGCCCGAGGGCGAAAGGCAGCGCAGGAACATTTCAGCGAGGAATGTTTCCGAACTTAAACTCAATCCAGAAACGCATTTCTCAAAAGCTCAACCACAAGTCCCGGCAATACTCCGCGGAAACTCACGGCCTACAGCAAGCTTGGATTAACTCGCGGAACCAAACTACTATAGCAACTCGGGCGAAACATCGTCAACCCATGTTTTTGCATCCCACTGCAAATGCGGGATAACCGATCGTAGAGGGCGAGGCGCCGTCAGCTTGCTGAATCCGCCTCCAGCCTCTACACTACAAAAGTTTCCCGTTCAAATTCATTCTAACTTCATTCCTTGTAAGATAGCGGCTCGCCTAGCGGATGCTACGTGCGGCGACGAGAGGTTGCATGGGAAGGTTCGGTTGCGTTCACTGGGCAGGAGTCATCATCGCCATCTTTTTACTTCTGTTGCTGCCAGCTTGCGGAGGCAAGAAACCGGCCGGCGCTAATCCCTTTCCCGCAAAGATTACTCTGAATCCCGCCGTCAGCCTTTCCCTGCAATTGGGAGGCACCGTGGCCTTCAGCGCCAGCGCTCAGAACGGTACGAACGGAAACATTTCCCCGACCTTCACCTTTACTTCGAGCAATCCCGGAATACTGGACATCTCTTCGGCCGGCTTGGCTTGCGCCGGTACCTGGAACGCACCTTACTTCAACGTCTGCACGCCTGCAGCTGAAGGTGTGGCGATGGTGACGGCAACGGCACTCGGGCAAACTAGTCCGCCCACCATGGTCTTTGTTCACCCTCCGATCGACAATGTTCAGATCAGCGTAGTTCCACCGGTGAATTCTCCCCCTCCGGCGTGCCCCACGCAGGTCGCACTTCCCCTTGCTTGCAAGCTCGAGTTTAACGGCAATGCCGCCAACTACTGCCTCTCGCAAAATCAGTCGCAAACTTTGCAAGCCACCGCCTTCAGCCGAGGCGTCGACATCACTGCCGCAGTTGGGCCTTTCACCTGGAGCCAGGCCAATTCGAACGTCGTCACGATCACTCCGATCGTTACATCATCGACCAACGTTGTTACGAACCAGGCGACCGTGGTATCGAACACACCCGGTCAGACCCAGGTAATCGCGTCAGCCGCGGGCGTGTCCAGCCAGCCCTACAGCGCTGAAACTTGCCCGGTGCAGTGCATTACGCTGGAGGTCGGTTCCAACATCGGCCAGACCGGCTTCATCGCAAACAAAGGCACGTCGGAAACTATTAATGCTACGGCCGTCGACGTCCAAGGCTGTATCGTCCCTAAGCCGTCTCTGACCTGGACGTCCTCTGCGCCTGCCGCGCTCACGGCAGGCAGCGGCACCACAGGCAGCACCACCACGGGCACAGCCACCCCAGGCACAGCCACCCCAGGCTGCACCGGGGCCGCAAGTTGCACTATAGGAACCGCGCAGCCGGGGGCGGCAGCCATCACGGCCTCGTGCACACCCCCCACTTGCAACATCGGCTTCCCTCTGGTGCCCGCGGGCATCTCAGCACTTTATGTTCCTCAGCCGGTTTATCCAGTCACTGCCATTTCCGGACTGGTCACCGGCGCCGCCGTCTCGACCAGCTTGCTCGCGGCGAGTCAGGATTGTTACAGCAATTCTCTCTGCACGGTCGCGCTCTACAACATCTCGACTACAAAAAATCTGGCGTCCAATCCTTCATCGATGCCGACTCCGCCCAATTCGCTCATATTTGATCAGGCTGGAGACAAGGCCTACGCCGGCAGTCAGTTCGGCGCATTTCTCATCACCAACGCCAACCTAGGATCCTCCACCAGCCCGTTCACCTCCTTGCCAAGCGCCGCTACCACTCTGGGCGTCGTGACCGGCAGGGTTCTGGCGGTGTCGCCGAACGGCAATCTGGCCGTTTTCTCGGACACAGTCTCCACTCCCAATCAGGTTTATGTCGTCAACACCAGCAGCTCATCAGCGACCACTACCCCGCTGAATATCAATGGCGCAACCACGGCAGCGTTTTCGCCGGATAACTCGAAGGCGTTCATCCTTGGTAATGGCGGCAATACCTTATATGTCTATTCCGCTCTGCAGGCTCTTCAAACTTATTCGCTGACTGCACCCGCTAACGCGGTCGCGTTTTCGTCCACGGGAGCCTTTGCCCTGCTTGCCGGGGGATCTTCCGACCCATCGACTCTCGCGATCTACAACACCTGCGACAATTCAAAAGCATACTTAACCCTGCCACCGCCTCCACCAGCGATTCAGCCGCTCCCGGGTTCCCCAATTTTCCTGAAAATGGTGCCTGCCGGCAGCGCGCCCGCGGGCAATGCAAGCATTCCAATCCTGTTTCAGAGTGATCTGAATAACCTCGATGTTTTCCTCGGCATCGACAGCACCGGCATCGATGTCATCGCCACGACAACTACGACGCCGCTCACTCCGCCGGCGAACGCGCTCTGCCCAGTGCAGCAGATTACGTACGCCACAGAAGTCGCGAGTACCGGCCCGACTTTTTATCCTCTCCACATCAATCTTCAGAGGGGCACTTTCCATCCCATCAATTTCTTTGTTTCGCCCGATGGCACGCAGGTATACATCGTCACCAGCGACCAGGGTGTCTTGATCTACAGCTTCAGCACCCAATCGGTGAACGCCATTCCACTCAGTGGAGGCGCCGCTCCCGTCGCTGCGGATATGACCGTGGATGGAACGCTGCTTTACGTAGCCGGTACTGACGGAATCCTGCACGAACTGAATACCGCCCTAGCCTTGGACGTGATGGAGATCCCCTTTGCCCAACTCCCCAACTCGACCAACAATTTCTGCTTCCAGAGTTACACTTGCTCGCTGAATTTGGTGGCTGTCAAACCGTAAATGCCCGAATGAATAGCGACTTCACCGGCTCCGGAAGATGCAGGACGGATTGATTCACGTGGCAGTGATTCGGCGGAATCGATTCCAGGTCGAGTTGCCACAGGCGGGATCGTATCAGGGTATGCCTTCAGGCATGCCGTAATCGCGGAATAATTGGAATGCGCCTTTAGGCGCTGCGAACTTGCCTTTGGGGTCGCGTAGCGCTTCCAAGGCTGCGATTGAAATACCGCCATGAGCCGGGCCTTAGCCCCCGAGGTAACTTACCTTAGGCCGGCTTCTGCAGTTCCTTCGCTACGCTGTCGAGCACTCCATTTACAAACTGCACGGATTCCAGACTGGAAAATTTCCTCGCGATCTCCAGCGACTCATTGATCACCACCGCGCGCGGCGTCTCCGGATAGGCCAGAAACTCCGCTACCCCCGCGCGCAAGAGATTACGATCCACCGCCGCCATGCGCTCCATGCGCCAGTGTTCCGCGTGGCGCTCGATCAATTTGTCGATCTCCGCCCCGCGGTCCGTCGCCACCCGAAACAAATCTTCCGCAAAGCCGCGCACGTCCGCGCTGGCCCCGGCATGTTCCGCCCAAAACGTGCGCTGCACATGGTCCACCGTCTGCTTGCCCATGTCCGCCTGAAACAACATCTGCAGAACCAGTTCGCGAGATTTACGACGCGTACCCATAAAGAAATTGCCAGTGGCGAGTGCCCGTTGCCAGTTTACTGTAGGCAAGGTTACTTGCGCCGCTTCGTCTTGACCTTCACGCCCTTGGGCTTGTCATTCCGACGATTCGCGGAGCGAGGCGGAGGAACCTGCCTCTTGCTGACAGCTGAGGGCTGAGGGCTGATCGCTCGGTCCAGCGACGCCATCTCCACCGCCGCCAACGCCGCCTCGAACCCTTTATTCCCCATCTTCAATCCAGCGCGATCGATCGCCTGTTCCAAGTTCTCACAAGTAAGCACACCGAACGCATGCGGCACGCCAGTCTCCTGTGCCGACTGCCCAATCCCGCGCGTCACTTCGTTTACGATCACGTCATAGTGCGCAGTATCTCCCCGCAGCAAACAACCGAGACAAATCACCGCGTCGTACTTCTTCGTCTCCGCCAGCTTCCGCGCCGCCAACGGAATCTCAAACGCCCCCGGCACGCGTACCAGTTCAATATTTTTTTTGTCCGCGCCCGAGCGCGCCAATCCATCAATCGCGCTCAGCAACAACCTCTCAGTGATAAACGCATTGAAGCGGGAGACGACAATCGCAAAGCACCGGCCCGAAGCGCTTAGCGTCCCTTCAATCGCGCGGAACTGCGCCTCAGGAAGAACTTCCCCAACAAAATGCTTATTGTCTTTCTTCTCCGTGGCTCTGTATCTCCGTGGTGCGTTCGCTTTTACTACCGTGTGGTAAAGCCTTTGACTTACTTCCCCTTAAACTGAGCCACCCGCTTCTCCAGAAACGCCGTCGTGCCTTCCTTCTTATCCTCAGTCGCGCAAGCCACGCCAAACAAAACCGCCTCCAGGTACAATCCCTCGCTCAAAGTCATCTCCATACCCTTGTTCACGGCCTCCATGGAGTACTGCACCGCCAGCGGCGCATTCGCGATGATCTTCGCCGCCATCGCCTCCGCCCGCGGAATCAACTCAGCCGCAACCGTGACCTCATTCACCAATCCGATGCGATGGGCTTCCTGCGCCGTGATCATCTCGCCCGCCAGCACCATCTGCATCGCAATGCCCTTGCCCACCAGCCGCGGCAAACGCTGCGTCCCGCCATAGCCCGGAATAATTCCGAGCTTCACTTCAGGCTGCCCAAGCTTCGCATTTTCGCTGGCCAGCCGCATTGTGCAAGCCATCGCAATCTCGCATCCACCACCAAGCGCAAATCCGTTAATGCACGCGATCACTGGCTTCCCGAGATTTTCAATCAAGTTCAGAACGTTCTGCCCGCGATGCGTATATTCCTTGCCGGAGACCGCATCGTGCTTGGCCAGCTCCGCAATGTCAGCGCCAGCAATGAACGCCTTCTCCCCCGAGCCAGTAAGAATGACAACGCGAATCGCCGCATCATTCTTAATGTCATGAAAGGCCGCGCGCAGATCCTCCATGGTGGCCATGTTCAGCGCATTCAAAACCTTCGGCCGGTTCACGGTGACGTAGGCAATCGAGTTTTTCTTTTCGAGGAGTATGTTTTCGAAGTTCATAAATTAATCTGCAACGGATTTATGTTGTGGAACGCGGACGGTTTTGCTCCGACCGATTTCGCCTTTCGAACCTGGCCAGGAGGAAGCAAGTCACTACTGCATAGAAGACGAAGTTCGTAGAGAACGCCAAAAAGACGGTGAGGGGCGCGCATTCCACCCACCAAGAGCTAAGGCGACGAGGTTCCCAGGCCACACCAGAATCAATAAGTATAAGAGTCGGAAGGAAATTTATGCTCGATGAGCTATTATTTTTTTTGCGCCACCGCCGCCACGTCGTCCTTGCTCAACTCGCAACTGATGCAGCGCTGGGTCCACAACCGGTTTCCAAATATTTTCCCGCAGCGCGGACACTTCCATTCCGTAAGCCACCACGCGCCCGCCAGGTACACCCCCATCCAGCCCAAAAGAATCGCGAAATCGGCAGGTTCGCCCAGTTTTAGCTTCCCCAGCATCAAACCCAGAAACACGAAACTCGCAAACAGCACCACCACCAGATTCCGCCGTGCGACATAGCTGTGCCATGCGCGGCGATAGGTTTCCACATCCCGTGGACCGCCTTCGCCCGGTATCCGGTCGGTTTTTCTCCGTCTGAACATGGAGTTCTATCTTATAAATAGAAAACGATTCTACAGTTTATTCGCCTTCGGGCTATTCGGGTCCGAATAATCGTAGAACCCTTTACCAGTCTTCTTCCCGTACCATCCCGCCATTACCAGCCGCTTCAGCAGCGGAGGCGACGCAAACCGCCGCTCCTTGAACTCGTCATACATCACGTGCGTAATGTAGTAAGTAGTATCGAGCCCCACAAAATCCAGCAGCGTAAACGGTCCCATGGGATAACCACATCCCAGCTTCATCGCGTTATCAATGTCTTCAATAGACCCCACACCTTCTTCATACGCGCGGATGGCATCGAGCAAATACGGCACCAGCAGCCGGTTGACGATGAATCCTGTTTTATCCGACGTGCGCACCGGTACCTTGCCCAACTTCTTGCCAAACTCGTAGGCCGTCTGATAAACGTCGTCGGCCGTGGCGATCGTGCGCACCACTTCCACCAGCTTCATCAGCGGCACTGGATTGAAAAAGTGCAGCCCGATGAACCGCTCCGGCCGCTTCACCGCAGTCAAAAGCTCGGTCACCGAAATCGAAGACGTGTTCGAAGCGAAGATCGCGTCCGTCTTGACCACGCCATCGAGCGACGCATACATCTTCTTCTTCTCTTCCACATTCTCAATGATGGCCTCAATAATAATGTCGCAATCAGCCAGGTCCGCCTTGTTAGTCGTCCCCTTGAGCCGCACGCGGATCGCTTCTTTCTGCTGCGCCGTGATCCCGCCCTTCTCGACCGGACGCTCGGCAAACTTCGCCAGGGATTTCTCGATCCCGGCAAAGCCTTTGTCGAGGAATTTCTGATCGACTTCGAGAACCGTCACATCGAAACCGGCCGTTGCGCAGACCTGCGCTATGCCGGAACCCATTAGGCCACAACCAAGAACGCCAACCTTTTTAATCTCCATAGGAATTCACCATTGAATGACCACTTGCTAAAAATCGCTCCTTGCACACGCGCATGACCAATATCGCCAGAACAGACCATGTCACGACGTTGATAAGGAAAAAACTGATTAGACGATCAAGTTCGCTCCCATGAACGAGCTGAGGATAATGACGCTGAACTAACAGCATTGGCCAGTCACAAACCTTCATCACCAATCTCAACCAATCTTTCGAATAGAACGGGACGGCTAGGGCGAGTGGGACGCAAGTGATCAGTACTCCTAGTGCGAATGAAACAAGGATTCGCTTCACGATCATCTCCGCGTGGGGATCCTAATTCATGCTCTCCACAATCATCGCAATCCCCTGCCCGCCGCCGATGCAGGCCGTGGCCAGCCCATACTTCTTCTTGCGCCGCCGCAGTTCGTATAGCAGCGTGATCACCAGCCGCGTTCCGGTCGCGCCCAACGGATGTCCCAGCGCAATCGCTCCGCCATTCACATTCACCTTCTCGCGATCGAGGCCCAACTCTTTCTCGACGGCGAGATACTGCGCCGCGAACGCTTCATTCACTTCAATCAAATCAATATAGTCGAGCGACAGGCCAGCCTTTTGCAGCGCCAACTTCGTCGCAGGCACCGGACCGCGCCCCATCACCTTGGGCTCAACTCCGGCACTGCCCCAGCTCACAATGCGGCCCAGCGGCTCGATGCTACGCTTGCGCGCTTCTTCGAGCGACATCAACACCACCGCCGCCGCGCCATCCACAATCCCGCTGGCGTTTCCGGCAGTCACCGTGCCGGGCTTTCCTGAGCCTTGGCCGAACGCAGCTTTTAGTTTTGCCAAACCCTCCATCGTGGTCTGCGGACGGCGGTGGTCATCTTCGGTGAGCGATTCTCCCGTAGCCTCGCCTTTCGAATTTCGCAGTGGCACCGGAACCAACTCTTCCTGAATGCGTCCTTCTTTATAGGCCGCATCGGCTTTCTGCTGCGAGCGCAGCGCGAACTCATCCTGGGCCTGTCGCGTGATTCCCTGCTGCTCGCCGTATAACTCCGCCGTGTTCGCCATGTACAACCCGCAATAGCTATCGAGCAGCGCCACCATCAGCGAATCTTCCAGCTTGCCGCCGGGAGAGAGTGTAAATCCGTCGCGCCCGCGAATCACAAATGGAGCCTGCGACATGGCCTCCATCCCGCCCGCCAGCACAATCTTCGCCTCCTCCAACTGAATCATCTGCGCCGCATTCACGATCGCCTGCATTCCCGAGCCGCACAGCCGGTTCACCGTCAGCGCCGGAGTCTCAATCGGCAGTCCGGCGCGCAATCCCACATGCCGCGCCCCATAGAGCGCGTCCCCCGAAGTCTGCTGCGCATTGCCAAACACCGCGTGATCGAATTCCTTGGCATCGATCCCCGCCCGCTCGATTGCCCCCCTGCCAGCAACCGCGCCTAATTCCTGCGCGCTGAAATCCTTCAACTTGCCGCAATAGCGGCCAAAGGGCGTGCGCGCCCCACTGACAATAGCGATATCTCCCGCTTTCAACATGATTTCCTTACAGAGGCGCTCTCAGAGCGGAATAAAAGTGATAGTCAAACTGGTTAGTGTAGCAGCGCAGAAGCAAATTTGACCACAGGCTCAAAACTCAGCGCGGGGCACGGAGTCACGCAGAAAAAACGATCTCAACAACGACTGCTCGCATTCGGGGATGAAGAGTCCGCTGCTAGAACTACTCGCAGAAGACCACGGAAGGGGGGAATTACTGCAACTTGCTTCGAAAACCAGAAGGCCCTGGCTATTCTCTACGACTCCGTGTCTCCGTGGTGGGTTGTGGGCTATGCCACCGCCCCCGCGGCGAGTGCCGCCCCCAGCGCCACAACCTTCCCCGGCCCCTGCACCAGAGAAGTCGCCAGTGCATGCTCGGCGCGATTAATCACTTCCGTCACAATGTCCACGGGATCGTAGCTCTCCCGCACCACGGCCTCGGCCAGGCCCGCCGAAAACTCCAGCGAGTGGCCTTTGGCGGACTCATCCTTACTCGGCAATCTCACCCCAGCAATGACCTTGCGCAATTTCTCGACCGCCAGCAGCGCCTCTTTCTCCGCCGTGTCCCCGAGAATCAGCGCGATGGTCGTCGTATCGTAACGAAACGCCAGATCATTGGTGCGGATATTGGCCGCGAACTGTTGCCCAATTTTTTCCATCACGGCTTCAATCGCGGCCTCACCATATTCCTTGAGCAGCGCGGCGCTACGCCCGAACTGCAGCAGCAGCACGGAAAGCGGAGACGCGTTCTGCGCCGCACGCTTGCTCTCTGCCAGCAGCAAATCCAGATATGAACCCCGCTTCAGCAGACCTGACTTCTCGTCGGTCACCGAAAGATTTTTCACCAGCCGGCGCAGACCCGCGTTGTTCAGCGCAATCACCATCTGGTCGGCCAACGTCTTCAGCACTACCGCATCTGTTTGCGGCCAGGCTCGCGGTTTGTTGTGCAAAAGCGCCAGCAGTCCAACTGAATCGTCCCCGTTGCTCAAGGGAAGCGCCATCACCGCCATCGCGCCCAATTCGGCCACCGCATTACGTGCCCCCTGCAGCTCTGCCGACCTCTGCGCGTCCGCGATGATCACGGGCTCGCTCGAAGGCGAGGACAAAGACAAATCCTGCAAGGCGCACATCACTTCCTTGATCGCTCCAGAACTGCCAGCTTTCACTCCCCTGCTGCAAAACTCCTGCACCGCCGTGGGCGTCGAGCCCGGCGTGCGCATCATGGCCACGCAGCGCGATACTTCCCAATGTGCGCCGATTTCGTTAACCGCCGTCGTCAGCACCGACGCAGCCGTCGTCTGGTGATACAGCTTGCGCGTGATCTCCGCGACGCGGGTCACGTTGCGCATCTCCGCCGCTGGATCCGGCGCCGGTGGCGCAACCGGAGCAGCAGGAATCGGCGCCGCTGGCGCCACCACCGCCGCCACCCTGGGCGCGGCCCCCGCATAGCTCGGCGTTACGCCCGCAGAAAGATAAAGCCGCTGCAAATCTTCGTTGCGTTCTTCTTCGCGCGGAAATAGCTCCTGAATTCTCTGCAGCCGTTCCACAGCCTTGTTGCGCATTCCATACTGCACCAGGATTTCCGCCTGCAACATCAGATCTTGCAGCGTCGAAGCCCCCAGCGTTGCTTCGACCTCATGCGCAGCCTCTGTGGTCGCCTTACTTACCGGAGTAAATCGTGAGGCAATCGCCTCAAATTTTTTATCTTCAATCTTTCCCTTCAACATCTCCAAACGCTTCGTGTGTCCCGACTCGTAAGGATCCACCTCCGCCGCCCGGTCCAGACATTCCGCGGCTTTGGAAAACTCCGCTGTGCTGCAATACACGTCGAAAAGCTTTAACAATGTCTGGCAGTAATCCCCCTCGCGGTTGGAGGCGTTGAAGAGTTCACTGAGAAACTCGAGCATTACGGGAGACGCCCGCCGCGTCGACGCGATATCCTGCATCACCACTACAAACTGTCGCCGCTCCCCGCGCTTCGCCTGAAACTGCCCCAGCTTGCGCGCCAGCGATACTGCCGCATCATCCTGTTCCGCATCCACCAACTGCCCGATCAGCGCCGTTACCTGCGACATCCGGTTGGGATTCTGCTCAAACTGCTGCCACACCAGGGGCTCAGCATCGGCATACCTTCCCGCGGCCAGCAAAGCCTCCGCATAAATGTCGCGCAACTCCGGCGAGGTCTTACCCGCATTTACCTGCGGCTCCAGAATGAAGATCGCGGCCCCAATCTGTCCCTGGCTAAGCAGGCTCTTTCCGTAGGCCAGCGCAATCACTTCATCGGACGAATCTTCCTGATAC
>OBLW0100002732.1_pt1 | contig 14162 bp, 10 predicted proteins | sample 1520161 | NCBI WGS metagenome assembly OBLW01 (sample SAMEA3539309, study PRJEB22396) | soil metagenome | biome: tundra; feature: field; material: soil | place: USA | collected 2010-05 | depth 0.15 m
GCTGACCTGCCAAGAGAATGAAACAAACCACCGCGCAGAACAGAACAAGCCCGCACCCAGCCCGCAAAATCAGAACACTGAGAACTGAATACTGAAAACTGAGAATTGAAAGCTAGAAGCCGTCTCTCTCCCCCTGCTAAACTCGGAACCGTGACCGACCAAGCCAAACCGCCTGTCTTTCTGCTCGACACAATGTCGTTCATCTTCCGCGCCTACCACGCGATGCAGCGCAGCCGCCCCATGTCAACCCGAGGCGGCCTGCCCACGGCGGCCACCTACGTCTTCGTGAACATGATCAAGAAGCTGCGCCAGGATTTTTCGCCCCGCTACTTTGCCGCAGTCTTCGACATGAGTGGGGAAGTCTTTCGCGACGAGCGCGCGCGCACCATGGGCCCTCTGCGCAAGTGGAACTCGAAGACCCAGAGCTTCGACGAAGTAAGTTACGAGGGCTACAAGGCCAACCGCGAGGCCATGCCCGAGGATCTGCGCCGCCAAATCCCTTACATCCGCCGAGCCCTCGAAGCCCTGCGCATTCCCATCCTTGAAGCGGTGGGTTTTGAAGCCGACGACGTAATCGGCACCCTCGCCCGCCAGGCCGCCGAGCACGCGCACGAGGTCTTCATCGTCTCCGGCGACAAGGACATGATGCAGCTCGTCACGCCGCAGGTTAAGATCCTCAACCCGCAAAAGGACAACCTGATTCTCGACCCCGCCGGCGTTACTGAGACTCTTGGCGTGCCACCGGAGAAAGTAATCGACGTGATGGCCCTGCGCGGCGACGCGGTCGACAACATCCCCGGCGCGCCCGGCATCGGCGACAAGGGAAGCGTGGACCTGATTCGCGAATTCGGCAGCGTGGAGGCGGTGCTCGACCACGCCGCCGAGGTCAAGCGCAAAACCTATCGCGAATCGCTGGAGCAGAATCGCGCCGCCGTTCTCCTGTCAAAAGAGCTGGTCACCATCGACAACCACGTCCCGCTCAATCTGGATTTGAGCGCCATGGAAACGCAGTCGCCGGATCTCGAAGCCTGCCGCGAGCTTTTCACTGAGCTCGAGTTCACATCGATGCTCCGGGACCTTGCGCCCGCAGAAAGCGCGGCGTCACTCGAACTCATCGACGAGCCAACCGAAGCCCAGGCCGCCGAATTCTACCGCGCAGCTCAGGTAAACGGATTCGCCTTCGCACTTGATGCCACCGCTCGCAACGTTGGAGCCGAGGCAGAAGACGAACTGCCCCCGGCTCAATCCCTCCTCGATCTGGCCGAGGCAGAGGAGAAGCACGCCAGCTTTGCAGTAGGCGTATGCGCCGAGCCTGGTGTCGCTTTGCGCCTTCCGCTGATGCCTGAATTACGCATGCTGCTTGAGCTGGATGCAGCGCCAAAGCGCACGCACGACTTGAAGTTGGCCATGCATTTGCTTGACGCGCAAGGAGTTGTATTAGGAGGCGCAGCCGAAGACACGATGCTGCTTTCCTATGCGCTCAATCCGACCCACGCCACGCAGGCGCTCGCCGACGTAGCCGCACGCCACAGCCAGCCCGCGCCCTCCACGCAGACTGCAGCCGCTGCAACAATTCATGCGTTGGTTCCAGCGCTGCTCGCGGAGGCGCAAAAGTCCGGAGTCGAGCGCGTCTACCGCGAAATCGATCTGCCTCTCGCCCCGGTGCTCTACCGGATGGAGCAGGTAGGCGTCCGCATCGACGTCGGAGTGCTCGACGGTCTCTCCAAGCGGTTCAGCCAGGAACTCGAACGCGTCGGGGAGAGGATCTTCGAACTCGCGGGCCGTCGATTCAACATCAACTCGCCCAAGCAACTCGGCGAAGTCCTGTTCACACACATGGGCCTTGCAGCTCCGCCGAGCCGTGGAAAAGGCAAAGCCCTCTCCACCGCGCAGGACGTGCTTGAACAACTTGCGGAGCAGAATGAAGTTCCAAAGCTCGTGCTCGAATACCGTCACCTGTCCAAGCTCAAATCCAACTACATTGACGCTCTGCCGCTTTTGGCCGATTCCCAATCGCGCGTCCATACCACATTTCAGGCCGCAGCCACCTCCACTGGACGTCTCTCCTCCATCAACCCGAATCTCCAGAACATCCCCACGCGCACTGAGCTGGGCCGCGAAATCCGCGCAGCATTCACAGCCTCGCCCGGAACGCAACTCCTCTCGGCCGATTACTCGCAGATCGAGTTGCGCCTGCTTGCACATTTCAGCAGCGACCCGCTTTTGGTCCGCGCATACGAGGAGGACATCGACATTCATGCTCTCACTGCGAGCGAAGTCTTCGGCGTGCCCATTGACTCCATGGACAAGGAGACCCGCAATCGCGCAAAGGCCGTCAACTTCGGCATCGTTTATGGAATCTCGCCGTTCGGGCTCGCGGCCCAACTCGGAATTCCGCAGGCCGAAGCGAAGGCCTATATCGAGCGTTATTTCGTCCGTTACGTGGGCGTGAAAGCATTTATTGAAAAAACATTGGACGAGGTGCGCAAAGAGGGTTTCGTGCGCACGCTGTTCGGCCGCATGCGGCCCATTCCCGACATGGAAAGCCGCAACCCCAACCAGCGAGGATTCGCCGAGCGCACCGCCATCAACACGCCGCTGCAAGGCACAGCCGCTGACCTCATCAAGCTGGCCATGATCTCCATCGATCGCAAGTTGACTGAGCGCAAGCTGAAGACGCGCATGATCCTCCAGGTCCACGATGAATTGATCTTTGAAGTTCCTCTCGACGAGAAAGCGGAGATAGAAACGCTGGTGCGGACCGAGATGGAGGGAGTTATAAAACTCAAGGTACCGCTGGTAGCGGACCTGGGGTTCGGCCCGAACTGGAGAGATCTCAAGTAGAGATTGCAGCGAAGTTTGTGGGGCAGCGGTACGTCGTTCAAATCTTGAACGGAGGCTCGACCTCTCCCGCCGCTTCGCTTTTTGCCAACAAAGGCATGTTGCAAAGACGGACTCCGCTCGCCGCGAAGATTGCGTTGCCCACCGCAGGTGCCACGCCTACGAGTCCCGATTCGCCCGCGCCCGCCGAAGGCAAATCCTTTCGGTCCAGAAGAACAATTTCGATCTGCGGCATATCACTGAACCGCGGAAGCCGGTATTGCGAGAAGCGCGGATTGAGTATGCGGCCGTTGTCGAAGAGAATCCTCTCAAAGAGAGCGCCGCCTATGCCCTGCATAATGGCGCCCTCATTCTGATTGCGCAGCCCGTCGGGATTCACAATCGCGCCCGACTCCCACGCCTGCACAACGCGCCGAACACGCAGTTTTTTACTCGCGGCATCAATCTCAATTTCCACACACGTGGCAACGTAGCCGCCCTTATCTGTTCCGCAGGCCATGCCGAACCCGTGCTCAGGTGTCGATTTCGAGCTGCTCCAACCAAACTTGCCAGTCGCCGCCTCCACAACGGCGCGCAGCCTCTGGTCAGTAATATTCTTCAGCCGAAACTCCAGCGGGTCCATCCCCGCTGCGTGCGCCAGCGAATCCATGTGCGACTCGCGCGCGAAGTGGTTCGCCGCGGCAGCGAGCGATCGATACGAACCCTGGCGCAGAGGCGACCGCACCGGATGATATTGAATTGCCTGGTTCGCCACCTCGTAAGGAGTGCCGATGGCTGCGGAGCCGGAGTTGTAATTGTGATGCTCCCAGGCCACCAGCGTTCCATCGCGTCGCGCGCCCGCTTTGATCTCGATAATTCCCGCAGGTCGGAAGTAGGCCCAGTTGAATTCCTCTTGCCGCGTCCACACAACCTTGACGGGCTTGCCGGCCGCCTTGGCCAGGCGTGCTGCTTCAATCGCCGCTTCGCCAGTATGCTTCCCGCCATAGCCGCTGCCCATGTCAGGCTGGATTACGCGCACCTGCGCAGCAGGAATGTGAAATGCCTGCGCAAGCTCGTCGCGAACGCCAAAGGGCCGCTGCGTTCCCGTCCAGACAGTCACCTTGTCGCCGTTCCACTCAGCCACAGCGGCACGCGGCTCAAGCGGAGCGTGGGCGATGTACTGAACGGTGTAGCGCGCTTCCAGCTTTACCTCCGCTGTATCCATAGCCTGAGCCACAGAGCCCACAACATGCTCCGGCCCATTATCGCGGCCGGACTCAGGATTGTTCTTCAGATACTCGAAGAGATCACGATTTGATGGCTGCGCGGGAACGTTCCACTTCGCCTGAATCGCAGAGACGGCCTTTTGCGCAGTGAAGGCATCAGCAGCGACAACGCCAGTAAAGTCTCCGTCGCGCACAACCTGGACACCCGCAAGCTTCTCCGCCGCACTCGCGTCGAGCGACTCAAGCTTCGCGTTGTATCCGTCCGGGCGCAGCACAGCGCCAAAAATCATTCCGGGCCGCACGATATCAGAGGGATAAGCGTGTTTCCCCGTAACGAAATCGCGGCCTTCAGCCTTCGGAACCGGAGTCCCTGCGATTTTCCATTCTGTTGCAGGCGTCAGGCTTTCTTGTGCAGAGATCACTTTGATCAGATTTTCGCCGCGCGTAAGTTCGCCATAACTCAGTGAGCGTGAATTCTGAGCATCGGTGACCTTGGCATCTGCCACATTCAAGCCATCCGCAGCCACATGCCAGCGTTCAGCAGCCATCTCCAAAAGCATCTGGCGCGCAGCCACGGCCATAGCGCGCAACTGCGGCGCCATCGTAGGCGTGGAACGGCTGCCGAACGTGCCCATGTCCCAAGGGGTGAGGTCCGTATCACCCATGACCATCGTGACGGCGTCAAACGGAACCCGCAGTTCTTCGGCCACAGCCTGCGCGAGCGAAGTGCGAATGTTCTGTCCGACCTCCACTTTTCCCGTAAATGCCTTCACCTGGCCGTCAGCCGCAATTTGCAACCACGCGCCTACATCCTTCGGAAGCTCATGTCCGCCGAAAGCCCGTCCAGATTCCTGCGATCGTGCGCCCGCCGGGCTGAGGCAGATAAGCAGCCCACCGCCGAGCAGCTTCAAAAAGTCGCGGCGCTCAACACGGAGGCTGCCCGACGGTCCCCAGTATTCTTCCTGGAAAGACTCAAGATTCGGCTCATCGCGAGGGATCATCGTGTGCCTCCCTTGGCCGCAAGATGCGCGGCACGTTTCACAGCATCCACGATTCGCGGATGGGTTCCGCACCGGCAGACATTTCCATTCATCGCCGTCACAATCTGCTCTTCGCTGGGATTCGGCGTCTTGCTCAGCAACGAAGTCGCGCTCAGAATCATGCCGGAGGTGCAGTAGCCGCATTGGAACGCGCCTTCATCGAGAAAAGCCTGCTGCACGGCACTCAACTTGCCGTCCGCCTCCAGCCCTTCGATGGTAACGATCTTCGCTTTCACCGCCGCGGCCACTGGAATCATGCACGAACGCGTGGCCAGGCCATTGAGCAACACAGTGCAGGCTCCGCATTGGCCTTCGCCGCAGCCGTACTTGGTTCCGGTCAGATTGAGTCGATTGCGCAAGACCGAGAGCAGGGACTCTTCAGGTGCAGCGCTTACGTGGAGCGGAGCGCCGTTGACATTCAGAACAAACTCGCCCATGGGTAACTCCGTCTGCTGTTGGGGCAGTTCAAACGCATCCAGAATAGCGCAATCCGCTTTGGCGTGCTGCGATTCCAACGGTCAAATGAACGACCTTGCTACGGATTGGGATGCGCGGCGAGCCATTGCTTCAGGTTCGGCTCTTGTAGAGTTTGGAACTCGATGCATCCGTTGATGCGTTCGACGGCGTGCTTCAGGGCTCTGTCAGAAGAAGAGACCTTGTGCGTCGAGAAGAAGCTCTGTACATCATCGCGCGCATCTACGGAGCAGAAACCGCCGGTGGCGCCGACCAGATAGCTGCCCATCTCGGTGGTCAGTTGTGCGTGGACTTTATCCCAATGAGCTTTGATGTAGTCCCAGGCCTGGTTGCGATTGGCAGCTATTTGCAACGAAATGGAGAATTGAATGGCTGCGTCCTGATTGCGGACCTTGCTTGAGACCGCGTAATCAAGGGAACGCTGCACAAGTGCCGGGTCCTCAAACTCAGCGAGAAGCCGGAGCGCACTTTCCTGAAGGTCTGGATTTGTTGATGTCTCATAGACCTTCTGAAGTTTGTCGTACAGGGCAGTGTCGCCGTTGCGTGCAGCAATCGCGAGTGCTGTCTGGCCGAGAGTCGGATCGACCGAGGCAGGATCGGCCAGGTATTTCTCAGTGATTTCGGCCGCCTGGGCCAGCACCGCGGGGTCCTTGCCGAAGTATCCGAGGACGCTGAATAGTTGGGCGCGCATGGCGCGAGTGTTGGGCGTGTCACCTGGCGAGGGAGGGCCGAGCTTGGCGTATTCAGGCCCGAAGGTGCGGCGCATCCAACCGGCAAGTGCAGCCTTCTCCTCAGGCGTGGCGGCCACACGCTCCATAATTGCGTCAACGCCTCCGAGGGCGTTCGAAAGCACCTCGGCGTTGGGATCGCCTTTGAGGGCGGCAGCCAGGTCAAGATAGTCACCCACCTTTGCCTTGTTGGCGCGGACCTGTGCCCATTCGTCGCCAGTGAGGCTGATGCGTTCCGTTGGGGGCAGCGCAGTTTCAATGCCGGAAACGAGTGCCGCATAAACGCCGGGTGTATAAGCGCTGCGGTAATATCCCTTGCCGCCGGCGTTGGCAAAGAACAGGCTGCCCGCTGGGACTTTCAGCGCGGCAGCGTCGGGAGTGAGAATCTGGCAATCCTGCGAGCCTGCCTTGGTTTTGAAACAAACCGGCAGAGTCCACTTCTGTTTCGGATCGGGTTGAATACTGGGACTCAAAAAGAAGCGCTTCTGCTCGAGTGAAACCTGGCCGTTGGCTGGCTCGCCAAATGTAAGCATCGGCGCGCCCGGTTGAGCCACGAGCGAGTCCATGATCTTGTCAACCGGCTTGTGACTTACAGCGGTCTGAGTATTCCAAAAATCTTCCGCGGTCGCATTCCCGTAAAGGTGCTCCGACAGGTAGGCGTGCACTCCTTTGCGAAACGTTTCTTCGCCGAGGTAGTTCTCGACCATGAGCAGTACGTCGCTGGCTTTGCCGTAGGCTATGCCGTCGAACATCTGGTTGATTTCGTCGGGCGTGTCGGCCCTGGCGCGAATGGCGCGTGTGGTGATCTGTGCGTCCAGGTCCAGGGTGCCGTCCTCGCCGGCAATCGCGCTCTGGTCGACATTCCACTCTGGGTGCATGGCAGCAATGGGTTTGTCCGACATCCATGTGGCGAAACCCTCGTTGAGCCAAACGTTGTCCCACCACTGCATGGTCACCAGGTCGCCAAACCATTGGTGCGCCATCTCGTGAGCGATCACGCTTGCGACGTTTTCCTTGGCTCTGTCTGATGCGGTTTTGGGATCGAGGAGCAAATCGGTCTCGCGGTAGGTGATGGCGCCGAAGTTCTCCATGGCGCCGGCTTCGAAGTCGGGCAAGCCAATCAGGTCGAGCTTCTTGAGCGGGTAGGGAATTCCAAAGTAGGAGTTGTAGTAGTGCAGCACGTATTTGGCAACGTCAACGCCGTAAGGTGTGAGTGCGACCTTATCCGGAGTGGCGCAGACGCGGATCGCGACGCCGTCCTGTTCACCGGACGTACATTGAAAGTCGCCCACCAGAAAGGCAACGAGATATGTGGACATCTTTGGCGTAGTAAGAAACTTGAGCGTGTGCTTTCCTGCACCGGGGCCGGGTGCGTCTGTAGCAATGGGACTGTTCGAGATCGCCGTATCTCCAGCATCAATCACGAGTGAGATGTCGAAGGTAGCTTTGAACGCCGGTTCGTCGAACGAAGGGAACGCGCGTCGCGCGTCGGTTGATTCGAACTGGGTGACGGCGTAGTTGCGCCGTGCCGTCTTGGAGAGATAGAACCCGCGCAGCTCGTTGTTTAGAATGCCCGTATAGACGATGGAAAGCTTAGCCTTGCCGGCCGGAATCGGAGCAGGGAACGTGAAAGTCGCCTGTTGCTTTTCAGCGTCGAGGGAAACAACAGCGTCCTGCTTTTGGCCGGCGGCACTAACTGTGACCGACTGGAACGCAATCTCGGCAGAGTTCAGCGTAATCGAGCTGACCGGCGTCTTCACCGTCACATCAATCGACTCGACGCCGGAGAATGTTGCTGCCTTCAGGTCCGGTGTCAGAGTGAGCGTGTAGTGTTCGGGCAGAACAGTAGCTGGCAGACGCTGTGCGCATGCGGGCTTCATCGAGACAAAAAGGAGTGCAGCAATCGTGATGGCAAAAAGAACCTTGTGGAGTAAGAGAGCGCAAAAACGAATCTTCATTGAATCCTCGCGGTGCTGAGCGGCGTGTCAGGAAAATCTTTCTTGAACACTGCGCTTTGGAGCTGAAAAAAGCCAAATGCGGTGCATGCAAGCGGTTCTTGCCACATGTCATTCAATTTGAATATTGTAGGCAGACGCCCAGAAGAAGTACGCATGACCGTGACGGATGGTTTCCCTCTGTAGGCCACGCTTCCGATTTTTGTGACGGAAGGTCAACTGCAATTTCATCCACGCCCCAAAAGTTGCTCTCACCTTCGCTCACGATGGCTCGTTAGGGCCAGGCTTAAGGTCCTTTTTCGGCCTCACCGAATCCAGCATCAGCAAGATCGCGCCGACCACAATCGCGGAGTCGGCAACGTTGAAGTCGGGCCAATGGTACGAGTAAATGTGAACTTCAATGAAATCGACCACAGAGCCGTACGCGATGCGATCGTGCACGTTGCCCAGCGCTCCCGCAAGCACCATAGCCAACCCGATTGTAGTGATGTTGATGCGGCTGCCAAAACGGACCAGGGCGGCGAGAATCGCGAGTATGGCGAGAATCGAAAACGAAATCAGTGCCCATCGGACGGTGTGCGGAGAAGCGGAGTCCGCGAAGAGTGAGAACGCCGCGCCTTCGTTGGTCCAATGCGTGATGCGCAGGACCCGAGGGATAAGCGGGATGGCCTCGCCCATGGGGATGTGCGTGTCGACCCATACCTTCGTAAGCCGGTCGGCAAGCAGGATAAGCGCCGACAGTGCGAACAGCCACGGCAGGCGGCGAGGCGCTCTAAAGCTCACTGAGCGGCCTCCGCTGGCTGAGGCGGCGCAATGCCCATCTCTTTGAGTGCCGACTGGCAGCGCGTGCAGACATTCTGCCAGATACCGTAATCGCCAACCTCGGGCATGAAGTTCCAGCAGCGAGCGCACTTGTGGCCAGTGGCGGGAAGTACTTTGACCGCCAATGCCGCGCCTTCGACCACTTTGACAGCGGAGACATTTATGGCTTCTTTGAGTCCCGCTGCGTGGCGCCTGAGAAGCGCAAGCTGATCGCCGGATGCAGTAATTTCGAGCTCCGCTTCGAGCCCCTTGCCGATGATCTTGTTCTGACGAGCTTCTTCGAGGGCGCGGAGCGCCAGGTCGCGAACTTCAAACAGTTGCTTCCACTCATCGAGCAGCTTCGACGGATCTTCCGAGAACACCTCTTCCGGCTTGGGGAAGAGCGCGAGATGAACGCTGGCTTCGCGCCCAGCGACGGCAGGAAGATACTCCCAGACCTCATCGGAGGTGAAGCTGAGGATAGGCGCAACCAACCGCACCAGTGTTTCAGTGATCTGCCAGAGCACAGTCTGCGCGGACCGCCGTTCTTTGCTCGTCGGCGCAAAGGTGTACATGCGGTCCTTGAGCACATCGAGATAAAACGAGCTCAGATCCACGATGGCAAATTCGTTGACCGCCTGATACACGCGATGGAACTCAAAGCCCTCGTACCATGCCACGATCTTCTCGGTAAGCTCGCGCGTCCGGGCCAGCATGTAGCGGTCCAGCGGCAGAAGCTCTACCTCCGGAACGCGATCGCGCGCAGGCTCAAATCCGTTGAGATTGCCGAGCAGAAAGCGGAATGTGTTGCGCAGCTTGCGATAAAGCTCGGCGCAGCGCTGCATCAGGTTTTCGCTGGCTGCTGTGTCTTCGCGGAAGTCGACGGAAGCAACCCACAGGCGGACGATTTCCCCTCCCATGCGATTTGCAATATCTACAGGATCGACGCCGTTGCCCAGCGATTTCGACATCGCGCGGCCCTGCTCGTCAAGGGTCCATCCAACAGTAGCTACGTGCGTGTAAGGGGCGCGTCCGCGCAAGGCAACAGAGGTGAGCAGGGAAGAGTGGAACCACCCGCGATGCTGGTCACCGCCTTCGAGATACAGGCACACAGCGCCCTTCGAGCCCTCGCTTTGGAATGCTGAATAGGCCGGTTGAATGTCAGGGTCAGACTCGCACACGGCATACCAGCTCACTCCCGCATCGAACCACACATCCAGAATGTCTGTTTCCTTGCGGAACTCTTTGCCTCCGCAGTCAGCACAGGCGGTACCATCGGGGAGCAGCACAGCAATGTCGGTGGTGTGCCAGGATTCAGCGCCCTCGTTTTCGAACAGCCCCACGATCTTGCGGTTGAGGGCGGGATCAAGGATAGGTTTCTGGCAGCCTTCGCACATGAAAACCGCGATCGGCACACCCCAGATGCGCTGCCGGCTGATGCACCAGTCGGGGCGCGTGGCAATCATGTTCGTGATGCGCTCCTTGCCCCAGGCCGGATCCCACACAACCTTGTCGATTTCTTCAATCGAAAGCTGGCGGAATGTCGTCTCGGAGCCGTCCGTGCGCTTCACCGGAGTTTCGAGCGAGATGAACCATTGCTCTGTGGCGCGGAAGATTACCGGATGGTGGCAGCGCCAGCAGTGCGGGTAAGAGTGCTCGATGGGCTCGCCCGCCATCAGTGCGCCCGATTCTTCAAGCATCGCGACAATCACCGGATTGGCGGCAAAGACCTTCATTCCATCAAATGCAGGCGGGGCGGCAAATGGCCACGCAGCGGCATCTACATGAATATGGCCGGACGCATCAACGCGGCACGTCGAATCCAGGCCGTAGCGTTGGCCGGTATAAAAGTCGTCGGCTCCATGCGAGGGCGCGGTATGCACTGCTCCCGTGCCGGTGTCAGCGGTCACGTATGTCGCCAGCACTCCCAGAATGGAGCGCTCAAGGAACGGATGTTGGAAGGTGACGCGGTCGAGCACGGTGCCCTTGAAGCGGGCCAGTTCGGTGGTCGGTCCCAATTTGCAGGCAGCAGCCACCTTCTCCGCAAGCTCCGCGGCCACAATGTAGACCTGCGCATCCGCGCCCTCACCGACGGCAAGAGCTACGTAGTCAAAGTCGGGATGGAAGGCAACCGCGAGCGACGCCGGCAGCGTCCAGGGCGTCGTGGTCCAGATGATCGTGGACACGTTGCGGCCGGCAAGTGCCGGAGCAATCGCTGCAGCATCGGAAGTGAGCCGGTAGCGCACGTAGACCGACGGACTGGTGTGCATCTCATACTCGACTTCAGCCTCGGCCAGCGCGGTGCGGTCGTGGATGCACCAATAGACAGGCTTCAGGCCGCGGTAAACAAAGCCCTTCTCGAGGAAGCCGTAGAAGGCTTCCAGCGTACGGGCCTCGTAGTCCCGCGACATGGTTCTGTAGGGCGTTTCCCAGCGGCCCAGGCAGCCAATGCGTTCAAACTGGGAGGTTTGCAGGTCGACATACTTCTGGGCATACTCCCGGCAGGCCTCCAAAACGGCCGGAACCGGCATCTCGAGCTTCTTGCGGCCCAGTTTTTCGTCGACTTTGATCTCAATCGGCAGGCCGTGGCAGTCGTATCCGGGGACGTATGGGGCGTCGAATCCGGCCATGGTCTTGGATTTGACCACAAAATCTTTCAGACCCTTGTTCAGGGCGTGGCCAAGATGGATGGGACCGTTGGCGTAGGGCGGCCCGTCGTGGAGCAGGTACCAAGAACCGCCGGCTTTGCGGCGCTCCTCGCCGGCCTTCCGGAGCTCGTCGTAGAGGTGCAGCGAGGCCCAGCGGGCCAGCCTCAGGGGTTCGTTCAGGGGCAGATTGGCCTTCATTGGAAAGCCGGTTTGCGGCAGGGTAAGGGTCGCCTTTAACTCCGGCGCTGCGGGCATCGTATCTCCGTGGAGTGGTGCGGACTTGTTCATTTACCAGTGTAACTGGACAGGCAACAAATTTTGGGTAACAAACAGGGTGATCTCTTCGTCTATTGTTTATGGGAGCCTTGAACAGACCGGAATATGATTCGCTGGAGGACAATTGTCTCGAAAAAGTGACAATCGATTCCGAGACAAGTTCGGGGGCATTCAAGCATAATGAGTCATCAGGCCTGATCGAGGCAAAGCTCCCTGGCGGACAGGGAGCCGGGCAGGCGAGGTTGGCAAAGCCAGCAACAACTATGGCAAACACCTTATTCACGCAGGCAGACTCGGACAGTGAGGCGGCTGTGGTCATGGCGGATGACCACGAGCTTCTTGATGCCCTGATGGGCAGGACATTTGAGGAAAAGCCAATCTGGTCGAGCCTGTGGGAGAGCGTCCAAGACGTCTTTTTCCCACGCAAGCTGCCGCCGTTGGTACTCACCTCGACGCCCATTCCGGTGCCCGACCGGATGGCGGTAAAGCCTAACCCTTGGGCAATTGGTATCTCGACCATAGTCAACCTCTCAATTCTGCTGATCGCGCTGTTCTTTGTGGGCAAGAAGATCATCGACACGGTGAACAAGCCCACTGTGGTCACCAACATCGACGTCAGCGACTACGACGCGCCCAAGTCCCAAAACAAGGCGGGCGGCGGTGGCGGCGGTGGAGACCGCAGCATTATCGACGCCAGCAAGGGAAAACTTCCGAAAATTGAGAAGGATCCGGTCGTCCCCCCCATGGTGCAGACCTTCGACAAGCCAAAGATCGCCATGCCGGCAGCCATCGACGTGCAAAAAGACATCAAACTGCCCGATAACCCGACGCTGCCCGATATCGGCATGAAAAGCGGCGTCAACGTAGTGCTCTCCAACGGAACAGGTTCCGGCGGAGGCATGGGTTCTGGTACCGGCGGCGGCCTTGGTTCTGGAAACGGCATCGGATACGGGCCAGGATCGGGATGGAACACAGGCGGAGGGCTCGCGCAGGTGGGCGGCCGGGTTTCCGCGCCGGTTCCGCTCTTCCAGCCCGAGGCTGAGTTCTCTGACGAAGCACGCCGGGCCAAGTATCAAGGCGTTTGCCTGGTTGGCCTGATCGTAGATGCGCAGGGAAATCCCCAGAACGTGCACGTAGTCCGCGCTCTCGGAATGGGCCTGGACGAGAAAGCCATGGAAGCGGTCCGCAAGTACAAGTTCAAGCCCGCCATGCGCGATGGCAAAACGCCAGTACCCGTGTACGTCAACGTCGAGGTCAACTTCCGCCTGTATTAGGCTTCAGAGCGACTTGGTAACAAAGGGCGGGACGCCATTTGGCGCCCCGCCCTTTGTGTTTTGCTGCGAGACGCTGATGGTTGCCGGATCAGCAGAATTCACGAAATCGCCGGTAATCTTCAGACTGAAACAGGGCGATAATCTGAAGTGCGTTCCGGAGGTAATAGCACCAAAGTGCAGCCGCAAGTGCATTAAGGTCAATGTTTTGAGTAGGTGATCTCTATCTTGTGGTTGAAAAGGGAGAGGCCAAGGGCAGCATCCCACGGTAGTTGTATTGATGCACCGTCGGAGTTCCCATACTGTTTGGTCCACGAGGCATTTGATAGCCCTGCGGCGCCAGTCACCGTCTGACCCGGGTTCGCGGTGTGGCTCAGGCGGAGTGCGTCGTTGAAGGTAAGCGAACAGTCACTCATCTCCATGGCCCGGAGTGGCTGGTTCACAAGGAGAACGTATGAAATTTAATGCGTACGTGCTGGTGATGGGTCTTTCCCTACTAGGTTATTGGACACTCGGTCTTTTTAATTTTCCCGTTGCTGGTTCCCAGATGCAGACCTCCTCAAACAAGATGGTTGAAGATCAGGTGACCCAGTACAACATCTCAGTAAGAGCCGGCACAAAGATGGATAGATGCGTTCAGGCCGGCTTCGTTGCCTCGGCATACAGCCAGGCCAAGGACGAACCGAACTCGGAGGAATGGACGCGCATACGGCATGACGACTGCAAGGCAGCCGGTCTGCCTCAGTAGTTTGTATTCCGGCAGGAAGAGCAGCCTTCTCATATGCCTGACAAAAGCGCTGCTTAACCCTCAGCCCGGATTGCGTGGGATCTTAAATGACGACGTAGATAATGCAAGAAAAGAAAGTTAAATAAAACAATCGCCAAGACAGAAAAGGCCCTTTCGGGGGCCTTTTCTGTTGGAT
>OBLW0100002733.1_pt1 | contig 14149 bp, 13 predicted proteins | sample 1520161 | NCBI WGS metagenome assembly OBLW01 (sample SAMEA3539309, study PRJEB22396) | soil metagenome | biome: tundra; feature: field; material: soil | place: USA | collected 2010-05 | depth 0.15 m
GACTATCTCACGCGGGATGACATGGCGCAGGTCGAGCATGGCCTGTCGCGTTACATCGGCCTTCTGCACTGACGCCCATTGCCTGTTTCCGTGAACCCGAACCCCCAAGCCGAGCTGCTGATCGCGGGCCGCTGGTGGCCGCTGCGAGGGCCGTGATGCGCGGCCAAATACCGGGATGCTTGACGAGCGCGCGCTGAGTACCTTGTACGGGATGACTGACCTTTACATTGTCGGCCTCGGTGGTGGCGAGCAGGACCGCGCCCGCCGCGAGGCGGAGCGCGAGGCTGAGCGGCGCCGACTGGCCGGCCGTTACGCACGGTACCTCGTGGCCGGCGCCGAAGTGGGCGAGGCCACAGCGCGAAGGGTCATCACGGCACTGTTCGATCCCTGCGACGCCGACGGTAACGAGTGCCCGTGCTCCTGTCATCCGCGGCTTTCGGCGGAGCACGGCGATGGCTTCGACTGCCGGTGCACCTGGGACGAGGACCGCCGCGCTGCCGAGGCAGCTAACCGGCAGGCATGGTGGGACAGCCTCCGGGCCGCGGAGCTGAGCGCGGCTCACCAGCGCGAGGAGGACGCGATCGCCGCCTGGCTGGCCAGCCAACCGGGCGTGGATGCCAGGCGGGCCAGCTCTCATGCGCCTGAGCAGTGGGAAGGAACTGTCGACGGCCGCACTTTTTATTTCCGGGAACGCGGTGGCTCGTGGGGGATCGAGCTCGACATGGTGCCCTCTGGCCAGTATGCCCAGCGCCTGCTCCGGGGCGACGAAGACGGCAAGTTCGTCACCGAGCCGACGCCGATCATGGAAGGCGAGGTCATCGCGCGAGGCGCCGATTCCGATCTCGGCGCCGCGCCGGTGGACCATATCGCGTTCGTCGTCCGGACGATCCGTGATCACCTGCGCGGTGTCAGCTGCGAACACCATGGGGCACGGCTGTTCTGCCCAGACTGCGGGCAGCGGATGGGTAAGGAGAGCTGACATGGCGGGACCGGACCTGCCCAGGCCACGTGAGCCGTTTACCTCAGCGCACCTGCAGCGCTGGCCCATGGGCGCCGAGCGCACCGAACTGCTTGACAGGGCCGTCAACACGCTGACTGAACGTCGTTGACATAGCATTCCCCTAGCGCAGATAGCGGACGTGATGAGAAGCCTGACCCTCTCAGCCATCTTCGCGGGCTCAAATGCCCACCAGCCCTCACTGCGGGGCGCCGCCGCGTCGAAGTTCCTGCCTGCCATCAGTGCTCCTCCTCCGCCGCGTCGGCGCACAGCCGCTCGAAGGCTCTCAAGATCCCTCCGGCCGTGTACTCAACGACCTCGTTATGGCGTGGCATCTCGGGGGTATCTCTCTAGGTGTGTAAGGAGTGATTAAAGGGAACTGAGTGACCAGTGGGAATGGTCACCGTTACGGGGGGAGAACCACGATCATGTCCATTACACGCCAGAAGCCCGGCTCGTCCGGGCTAGCGCACACCGGGGAAGACGATGGGCTTTTGGGGGAGGCTGCTCATTACGGCGGGCAAAAATCCCCCTCGGCTGGGCAGGGGCTGGCTCCTTTGCGGGAGCTGATCGACGACCGGCTGCTGGACGCGCTGCTGGAGCGGTCCAGGGACGAGGCTGGGGGGCTGCGGCTGACCGGTGAGGGCAGCATGCTGGGCGAGCTGGTCAAGGCGGTGCTGGAGCGGGCGCTGGAGGCTGAGCTGACCGCGCACCTGGGTTATGCCAGGCATGACCCGTCCGGCCATAATTCCGGCAATTCGCGGAATGGCACGATCAGCAAGCAGGTGCAGACCGGGATCGGGCCGGTGCCCATCGAGGTGCCCCGCGACCGGGCGGGGATGTTCGACCCGGTGCTGGTGCCCAAACGGTCCGGGCGGATCTCCGGCGGCCTGGACGACATGATCATCAGCCTCTACGCGCACGGCATGAGCGTCCGCGACATCCTGCATCACCTGAAGCAGGTGTATGGCACCGAGCTATCGGCGGAGACCGTCTCGCGGATCACCGACGCCGTGCTGGAGGAGGTGAAAGCCTGGCAGAGCAGGCCGCTGGATCCCGGGCGGTTTCTAGCGATGGTTGCGAACTAGCCAGTAGTGCTGGTGATGAGCAATGCTCCCATGGCCTCCTCGGGTGTCTTGTCGCCGAGGGCGAGCCGGGGTCGCTGGTTAAGTTCCGCAGCGACTCGCTGAAGGTCGCGGACGGTGTGGACCGAGAGGTCGGTGTGTTTCGGGAAGTACTGGCGGAGCAGTCCGTTGGTGTTCTCGTTGAGACCCCGCTGCCAGGGAGAATGCGGGTCGCAGAAGTACACGTCGAAGCCGGTCGCAGCGGCGGTCTGCTCATGCATCGACATCTCGCGGCCTTGATCCCAGGTCAGGGTCTTGCGCCACCCCTGGGGGATGACCTTGGTCTGGGTGATCAGGGCGTCCCGCAGCTGGGGGGCCTTATAGCCATCGGGCAGGTGCACGAGGATGAGGAATCTGGTGACCCTCTCGACCAGGGTCCCGATGGCCCCAGGTCCGAGAGCAGACCCATAGGTGCCGATGATCAGGTCGCCTTCCCAGTGCCCTGGGACCTGCCGTTCGGTGACCTCAGCTGGGCGCTGGGCTAGGAGCTTCATGTTCTTGATCTTGTTCGGGACCGCGACGCCTCTGCGGTGGGGCTTGCGGCGGGAACGTCCGGTGCGCAGCTTGCCGGCCTTCTTGCCCAGGACACCGGCGAACAGCCCGCGGTAGATCGTCTCGGCGCACGCCCGCATCGCCGGCTGGCCAGGGTAGGTCCGGGCCAGGTACCGCGAGATCTGCTGCGGCGACCAGTTGCGGTCCAGCTTCGCCCGCACCACATCGCGCAGGCCCGGGCCGTCGCCGAGCTTCGCCGCCCTGGACCGCTTGCGGCGCCTCAGGGCCTGGTTGTGCGCCCACCACGGCTGATAGCTGCCATCGGGCTTGCTGTTCCGTCCGACCTCCCGGTAGACCGTCTGGAAGCTTTTGCCGACGGCTGCGGCGATCTCCTTCACCGCACGGCCGGCGGCCAGGCCGTCAGCGATGGCGATGCGGTCATCCTGATCGAGGAAACGCGGCGATATGGGACCTGCTTCGGGAACGAGCATCCCGCCAGCGTCCAGGAACCACAGGGATCCGCAGCTGGTTGACACGCCGGTAACACGAGCCGCTGCCGCGCCCTTGTAACCCTCCCGGATCAACTCAAAGTACCGCTTCTTCACCGACGCCGGCATCTTGTTGTGAGCCCAACGAGGCATCCGAACATCCCTTCAGGAACGTTCGCAACCACCGGTGGAACTCAAGCCGTCTACGCCGTCGTGTTCCTGGACGCGATCATGGTCAAGGTCCGCGACAACCACGTCGTGCAGAGCAAGCCCGCCTACCTGGCGGCCGGCATCGACACCGACGGGGAAAAGCATGTGCTGGGCATCTGGCTGGCCAAGACCCCGCTCCAGACGGCGACCGCCGGTGAAGGCGCCCGGTTCTGGGCCAGCGTGATGGCCGACCTGCGCAACCGCGGCGTCACCGACATCCTGATCGCCTGCTGCGACGGCCTGACCGGGTTCGAAGACGCCATCTGCGCCGCGTTCCCGCACACGGTCGTGCAAACATGCGTCGTTCACTTGATCAGGAACAGCTTGCGGCCGGTCGCCCGCCGCGACGCCGCCGCGGTCGCCGCCGGGCTGCGCACCATCTACACCGCCGTGGACGCCAACACGGCGTTCGACGCCCTGGCCGCCTTCTCAGCCTCGCCGCTGGGCCAGAAGTACCCGCAGGCCGTCAAGGTCTGGGAGAACGCGTGGGACCGGTTCACGCCGTTCCTGGCGTTCACACCGCCGGTGAGGAAACTGCTCTACACCACCAACAGCATCGAGTCGCTGAACTACCAGCTGCGGAAAGTGACCAAGGCCCGCGGGCACTTCCCCGGCGACGACGCCGTCGTCAAGCTGCTGTGGCTGGCGATCATCAACATCGAGGACAAGCGGGCCCGCGAACGCGCCGCACGCCGCCGCGAAACCGGCAAGCGCAGCGATCAGCCCGCACGCCTCATCGAGGGACAACGCGTCATGGGCTGGCGCGAAGCACTCAACGAGCTCGCCGTCGCCTACCCAGGACGGATCAGGTAAAGACGGAAACCTGCTCGAACCTAAAAGATCTTTACACACCTGAGGTTACAAGCTCGGCATCTCCACAGGGCGGTCCCCGACGAAGAACTTGTCAGTTACCGCCATGCGCCGGGTGGCGTCGTTGAATGGCCCGTGTGCTCAGCGGCCGAAGCAGGTCGGGCAGAGTGTGGCTTCGCCGCCGACGGTGGTCTTGGCCCACACCTCCAGGTCCGTGCGGCCAAGTGAGCAGAACTTGATGTAGTCCTTTGTCCAGCGGAGCGGGTTAGGGCTGGTTAAGTGCCAGCAGGTAGCGCGGTCAGCCTGTGGTGTTGCCGTCTGGTTTCAGGTAGGGAAGGAGTTGCCGGAGGATGGTCGCGGCGTGCCAGGATGCTATGTCGTGGTAGCTATCGTCTTTGGCTGCATCGGCATGGTCAGAGATTCCGCGGATGGCCAGCCAGCCGCTGCCGGCTGATGTGACGTCTGCCATTTCGTAGAATGCCTCGGCGAGTCCTCCGCCCTCTGTTTCCAAGGCCAGTGTCTTGTCGTTGAAGCTGGCGACATACTGACGGACGTCTGAGTCCTTGTGTGCGATGACTGCTTCGCCTGAGCCGATCGGCCCAGGCAGGACATTGCACGTGCGTAATGTTCCGTCCTGGTCTTCGATGCTGGCCCGGTAGGGCTCCCCGTGGTAGCTGAAGAAGTCGTTAATGGCGCGCCGGATGGCAGCGGGGACCGGCCGGGCCTGGCCACGGCGGAAGATCTCGTGAAGCGATTCTTTGCGGAGGTCGTAGTAGATGACCTCCTGGACGACGACGACATCACCCAGGCGCACTGCTGGATTGATCCCCCCAGCGATGCCGACGAGGACCACCACGGCGGGCGCATAGTGCTGGCGGAGACGCTCGAAGGCGATGACCGCCGGTCTTTGCCCGCGGTCCAGGGCTTGTGTTGCGACGACCTTCACATGCCCGCCTGTAGTACCGATGTCGGCTTCGCAGAAGCGGAGCCCATTCGGGTGGGTTTGCTTGCGACAGGTCCCGGCGGCGGCCAGCACCGCCGCCACTGCGCGCGTCTCCTCGCTGAGCACCGTTATGACGCCTACATCCCACCGGTCCGTTTCAGTACTGGCGGGTGGCCTGGGGGCGTGCTCCGGGGCGGGTCGTATCCGGATCGTGGGGTGGTCGCCTATCGCGGACTGGCTGATGTTGACCGTGCCGCCTCCGGTGTTCTGCACGCCACTGTTGCCCAGTCCGCGCTGGGTGGGTCCACTCATTTCCCTGTCTCCGTTCCCTGGCCGGTGTCTGTCTAGCCCTAAGGTGGCGGGGGCGCCTCGGTGGTTACGCTTGCTTGGTCTCCGACGGCACTGCCGACAAGGTTGACCGTGCCTGAGCCTGTGTTGATGACGCCGCTGTTGAGGATGGCCTGAGCCCGTTCAAAGAACTCTGAGGTGTCAACCCCGTGTTCTTTCAGGTAGTCGCCTACGGTGGCGATGAGGCGCCGTTCGATGATCTTCGAGTGCTGGAGGATGTCCTGGAACTGGAAGTAGCTCTGGTCATCGTCATCGTCATCGGCCGCGTCAGTGTCAGCAGCCGCGGCCTCACGGGCGCTGACCGTTGAACCGATATCGATTCGGAGACTCGCCCTGGCGGTCTGGTCCGTGCCTGGCCGCAGCGCGGCCCATAGCTGAGCGGGTGCGCGCGCCGCGCGCCGGGCGCCCAGCAGTTCCTCGGGCAGGCTGAGCAGTCCCTTTCCGATCGCCTTCACGGCAGCGCCGGGGCCTGTGCCTGCCGCGTACTTCGTTCGTGTCGGCAGAAGCGCACAGGTCGAGAACTCCAGGTAGAGGGTGCGGCCCTGCAGTGATACGTGGACGAAGACGCTGGTAACTACCTCGCCCCCCCATGACTCAACCCTGCACGCGAGATAGTGGCGTGCGACGCCACCCGGATTGGCAATGGCGTCCGTTATTACATCCTCTATGTTCCCGCTTGGAGGGCCGCTCGACAGGACATCGCGTAATGGTGCCGCGCGTGTTCCTTCCACGAAGATGTGATCAGCGACAATAACCCCTGGAAGCCGGGTTTCGATATGATCGTCATCCCGGAGCTCGGAGATCATCTTCTTCAGGCGGTCAACAAGGTTCTGGGCGGTGAACGGCGGTTCGTCGTATTCCTCGTCAGCCTCGGGGCTGATGAGCTTGCCGTGAATGAGCCGCTGGGCGAACGACCAGTTCTTGACGACGGTCCCGCTGCCGATGAACGGCTTGAATCCGGAGTGGACAGTGACCGGGTGATGCTGCTGATCGTCGATCACGCGCATACGCTTACCGGATCTGCGCCCGCGCTGCGGATCTGCGGTGCGCAGCTGACGGGACCAGGCCAGGCGGAAAGCAGCGGCGGCAGCGACGATGATGACGAGAACAGCCAGGACCACCCCGGCACCGGCCAGGCCGGCCCGCTCAGGCCATGTCTCCCCAAGTTTCCCGGTACGGGCGCTGGCCCCGAAGGCGGTTACCATAGCCGCCAGCAGCACCAGGAAGGCGCTGAGTAGGCCGTATCCCAGCAGCTTGCCGCGGGCTCGGATCTGCCGGATATCGAACCCTGCGCTCCGCTCGGCGTAATAGGCCGCGAACCCGCCACCCCAGTTCCGCAAGCCAAGGATCAGATACCAGATCGTGAGCACGCTCACAGCTATAACGGTGTCAACCGGCCAGTGGACTAATGCGACGGCAAGCACCACCAGGATTGCAAGATGCTGGCCAAGCTCTAGCCACCACGCACGCCACGCGTGATGGAGCACCACAACGACATCGAAACCGTAGGAGGGCGCTACCCTCCTACTCCGGTCGTTGTAAACATCATGCAGCACCTGGTCACGAAAGGCATGATCAATATACGTCAGAATACACATACGCCGGTTAGCGGTATTTCCAAAGCCCGCCTGATTAGCAGGCGGTATGGCCGACGGCCCGGCGAAAATCCTGAGTGCATCCACAGACATCGGTGGGCTACCTCATCCGCCGGGGGACAGTAAATCCCGGACTTCGCCCGCGAAGGCGGCCAGATTAGTTGCGCTAACAGCGAGCCTGCCCGGCTTTGCGCGGAAGGACACCCGACGCCGAACATTCCCACCGCGTCGGCTGCGAGGATCCCAGGGTCCATGCCTTGGAGGCGCACCACCCCGTCGAGATAAGTCCGGATGCACTCGGCAGGGCCATCCAGCGATCCTGGCCTCCGCGCATCTCGCGGCTGACGATGTCCGGTCGGCGCGTCCCGCGCACGGGTGCCTCGAAGCCGTGGTGTCCTGGCCCACCTGCCCGGCCGGGTAGTTCGTCGGCGATACCTCAGGGTCGTTCATGCCGCTCCTGCCGCTATAGTTTAGGTAGATCCGACCTTAAGTGGTTGAGGCCATTTGAGTCAAGGCGACCGTTAGTGGGGCAGGATGGACAGTCAGCATGTGCGCACGGTGGCAAGCGTGTCTCCCGTCTCGGTCACAGTGGACCTGGCGATCTTCACCGTGCGCCACGACGAGCTCCAGGTTCTGCTGGTCACGCGTGGCAGCGAGCCCTTCCGTGGTTTGCCCGCACTGCCGGGGGGCTACGTCAGGGACGGGGAGACCCTCGACCAGGCCGCGCTGCGAAAGCTAGGCGACGAGACCGGAGTCGACGGAAAACAGCTGCACCTGGAGCAAGTGCGGACCTATGGTGACCCGGGGCGCGACCCGCGGGGCAGGGTCATCACCGTTGCCTACCTGGCTCTCGGCCCGGACCTGCCAGAACCGCAAGCCGGGGCGTATACGCAGTCGGCGCACTGGGCGCCGGTCGAGTGGGCTCTCGATGAGCGGACCGAGCTAGCGTTCGACCACTCCGCCATACTGCGCGAAGCCCTGGAGAGGGCAAGGTCGCAACTTGAATACACGACGGTGGCAGCAGCGTTCTGCCCCGACCCCTTCAGCGTCGGTGACCTGCGCCGCATCTACGAGGCTGTCTGGGGCTTCAGCCTCGACCCCAGCAACTTCCGCCGCAAGGTAACCCGAGCCGAGCACTTCATCGAGCCCACAGGCGAACGACGGTTCTCCGAAATGGGGCGGCCTGCGGCCCTCTACCGGCGGGACACCGCCCAACTGCTCTTCCCGCCCCTGCTCCGATCCAGCAACATCGCCCGCGCGCAATTCACATCCAGCTCACTGCGGTAAAACCTTCGGGCGAACAGACTGGGGAAGAAAGGCGGACATGCCCGAGGCAGATCCACGGCTAGCGACGTCACCCCGACAGTGCTCTCTCAAGGTGGTAGCGCTGGTTCAAATCCTCTCAGCTCCACCGGCTGATTCTGGTGTTTGGCCAGGTCAGAAGATCGTTGAATAGACTCCATCCTAATTCCAAGGGTTGGGTCTTCCGTTGTTTGGGAGGAATTTGGGAGATCATCTTCTCCCTGTCCCCTGTGCCCCGGTGTCGTCGGGTCTCGCTGGATCCCTCGTGTTGTCATAATCGCGACCATCCAGTGGCTCACGCGCCGGACGGCGCTCAGCCAGGACTCGGAGTCGCCGCAGGTCCGCGACACCCGCCACCAGGTTTTTTCCGCTGCGGTTCAGCCGTGCCGTTGCGCTGCGGTGAGCCAGCCGCAGCACGGTCAGCGTCAGGCCCGGGCGGACTGGCTGGTGCGAAGGTCGGGAAGGGCGAACAGGTCAGTACCAGAGCGCAGGTGGCTCAGGAGGAACCGAGCGAGGGGGTCTGGCTTGAGGCTGATGGCCGTCAATGCTGGGACGGTCAGGTGGATGGGCTGGAGGTGGTACTCGCCGCGTTCGGGGTCGGTGAACTCCGGGCCGCTGCGATTCTCGGGGTTGGCGGACCAGGCCTGGGCCCTGGCGAGGTAGAAATACTGGCGTTCGGCTCCGTGATCGAGGATGTGCAGGAGGCTGTGGACCTCGGCGATCGCGGCCAGTTCCTCGCGCAGCTCGCGGGCCAGCGCGGTTTCTAAATCCTCGCCGCTCTCGACGCCGCCGCCGGGCAAGACCCAATACGGGTCCTGCCCGGGGCGGATCCGCTGGATGGTCAGCAGGTCACTGTCGGGTGTGATCAGCAAGCCGCGGACACGATCGGTCATGGTGCTCCTTTACAAGCTTTGGGTCACGGTGGCAGGCGGCCAACCTGTTCGCAAGTCACATGGCTTGGCTGCTTCTGAGGTGCGACCGCGGCGGCCTCGCACCAGTCGGGCAGGGTCAGGTCGGGGCTGGACAGCTCAGCGAGCTTGGCCAGGCAGAGTGCTGCGTGGGGGCCGCTCATCTGGCCTAGGGGAATGACGCCGAGGATGCGGAGGATCAGGAAGGGCCGCAGGCGCCCAGTCAGGTCGCCATCCGCCGCCACGGCCATTCCGAGATCGCCGCCGGTCCGTTGGAGGAGCGTCGTAAGGGCAGTACGCCGACCGGTGCCCACGTGCCAGGTGTAGTCGATCTCGACACGCCTGGTCGTCACGCGCAGGTGGTTGATGGTGGGCGTAGCCACGGGAGGGACCGGCGTGCACAGGGTGCGTTCGTAGACACTGGCCTGGTAGGTGGGTACCAGCCATCCGCCCATGGCGAGCAGGTACCACAGGAAGTTGGCGACGTCGCCGGCGAGAGCGTTACGTCCGGCGTGCTCGAAATCTAGCCAGCTGACGACGTGCTCCGCGAGCTGACCGCGGTGTACGACAAGCTCCCAGGCGATATCCAGGCTGACCTGCCACTCAAACGGATCTGGACCCTCGCCGAGGGCGAGGAGACGGCGTAGAGCCGCGCTGGTCGCGGCGGCGCAGCCGGGATGCAGCGCGTAAGGGCTATCCGGCCAGTACGCCGATGCACTGGGCAAAAGCGGGCAGCCCGGGAAGGGCCTGGCGGCGGTCGGCCCGGAGAAGGTCTTCGGCTATGGGTGGACGGGTGGCTGGTAGCGGACCTCTGCGAGTGCTGCTCGTTCGGCTGCCAGCAGGGCGCGGTAGCAGGTTCGGGTTTGCCCCATTGGTGGTAGGCGGGGGCGACGTCGATCCAATACCGGCCTTGCCCTATCACGGTTACCCAGCCCGGGCTATCTGCGCTTCTAGTGCCTGCCGCCGGGCGCGGCGGAGCACAATATCGGCATGCGCGCGTACGTCGGGGTGACCGACGGCGGGTGGTACCGCTTCCTCGCCGCCCGGCCTGAAGTGACGGAAGTCAATTTCTGGCGTCCTGGTGGTGGGCATGCGTTCCGCGCGCTGGAGCCAGGTGAGCCGTTCTTCTTTAAGACGCACTACCCGCACAACAGGATCGTGGGCGGCGGTTTCTTCAGCGGGTTCGTGTCCATGCGGGTTTCGGAAGCGTGGGAATTGCTGCGCTGGGGGAACGGTGCTGCCAGCCTGGAGGAGCTGCGGGCCCAGATCGGCCGATACCGCAAGGCCCCTATCGTGAGCGGCGAAGACCCGGAGATCGGCTGCCTGCTCCTGCGCGACCCCCGCTTCTTCCGTGAGGGAGCCACCGCGGCGCCGCCGCCCGGCTTCGCCGCCAACATCGTCCAGGGCAAGGGCTACAACCTCGCCGAGGGCTCCGCGGCGGCGTACTTCGGTGAACTGCTCCAATTGCTCCTGGGCGCATCGGTGGAACTCGACTTCGCCGAGCCGTGGCACCGGCCGGGACCCGTGTTCGGTGATCCTCGGCTCGCGCCCTATCGGCTCGGCCAGCAGGCGTTCAAGGCCGTAGTCCTGGATGCCTACCACCGGCAGTGCGCCATCACCGGGACACATATCCCGCCCGTCCTCCAGGCCGCGCACGTCCGGCCCGTCACCGAGGGCGGCGAGCACCGGCTCGACAACGGCCTCCTGCTCCGATCCGACGTGCACACCATGTTCGACCGCGGCTACCTCGGCGTGGACCCCAGGTACCGGCTCGTGGTCAGCCCCCGCCTGCGCGACGACTTCGGCAACGGCGACCAGTTCTACGCCAAAGCCGGGCACGTCATCGACCTGCCCGCACGCCGGGCCGACCGGCCACACCGCGAGTTCCTGCAGTGGCACCTCGACGAAGTGTTCAAGGCCTCCTGAGCGCAAATCGCCGAAACGGAGCAGTCCCCATGCAACGAGCAAACGAAAGGCGACCCAGGCCGCTTGTTAGCGCGACGAGACTGCAGCGTCAGGGACGCCACGGGCATCGGCCATGCGGTTGCGGGCCCAGCAGCGGGAGGTCTTGCCGAACATCTGGGCGAGCTTGCGCTCGGACAGTGGCCTGCCGGTCTCGATACTGGTGCGGTAGGCGGCCACCGCCGCCGCGTTGATGTCATCCTCGCCGTCCTCGAAAGCGCCACCGGTCTGAGCCGAAGAAGTCCAGTCTGCGGCGATCTGGCCGCAGGCCGGTACGCATGGCCCGGCTCATCGCGGTCTGTTTGCTGGCCCGATCCGCTTCCTGCTTGTGGCCCATGACAGGGCGTTCGCCACGGTCGGCGGCGACGGTCAGAGTGATCCGCTTGTAGTTTGACCTCGAAGGCAGTGATGTCGGCGACTTACCAGTGCGCAGCGCACAGTTGCAACGCCGGTCTCGAGTTTTGGATCGGGGCCTTGACGTGCGATAATCGCACTATGAGTCCAGGGCCGATCACTACGCAGGCTGACCTGGGGCGACGCATCGCGGAAGCCCGGGAGGATACCGGGAGGACTCAGGCCGATCTTGCCGACCTGGTGGGCCTCGATCGCACTGCGATCGTGAAGATCGAAGCTGGGACGCGGAAGGTCTCGGCAACCGAGTTGGTGGCCATTGCAAGCGCTCTGGAAAGGCCCATTGACTGGTTCGTTGTCGAATCCCCGGCGGCCGTCATCAGCCGACGGCGGGATCCGGCGGTGGGTGGATTCTCACGGAGGCTTGACCTTGCGCTAGAACGTATCGCCCGTGACGTGGCCTTCCTAGTAGATCGCGGCGTGCTGGCCCGTCCCGAACGTGACGCAGTCCGTGATGCGCCAAAGAGCTTCCAGGACGCCGAGAACCTTGCACACAGCACACGGGTCGACGCTGGACAACCAGACGGCCCACTACTCGATCTGCAAGCAGTGTGTGAGCGACTCGGCCTCCTCGCCTTCTCTCTTGCGCCCGGGCCCGACGCTGGGGACGCTGCGTATGTCGAGGTCGGGGATTTCGGGGTGGCGATTATTAATGGTACGGCTGAGCCCGGTCGTCGGAGGTTTAGCCTTGCGCACGAACTCGGCCATCATCTGGTCGGCGATGCGTACGAGCCAGAGCCGAGGCTAGGCGCGGCTGAGACAGAGCGCATGTTTAACGTATTTGCGGCTCACTTTCTCATGCCACGATCTGCCGTGCAGAGTACATGGAACGAGTTCTCCAGTCGGTCATCGCGGCTTGCTGCGATCGCAGTGGCTATACGTTTCAGAGTCAGCTGGACAGCGGCATGCAACCAGTTGAGAAATCTCGATCTGATCGATAGCAGAGAGCGCGAACGTCTCGTCGAGAACGACCTTAGGAAGGGCGAAGTGTTCGAGTTCGGCGAACGCTGGCTAGCCGAGCTTGAACCGCCGGCCATCCCGCCAGAGTATGCGCGCGCCGTGGTCAGTGCCTACCGCAGGAGGCGGTTGACGCAGGCTCGGACAGTAGAGTTGCTATACGGCACGGTCACCGAATCTGAGCTTCCAGCAACCGAAGAAACATCACTGGACCAGCTTCGTCGCGAGTTCGAAACACGTTCGTGAGCACGCTCGCATTCGACTGCACGGCACTAAGCCACTTCGCCCGTGCTGCTCGCTTGGTCGAGCTTGAGGCAGTCACGGGTGCCGACCGCTGCATTGTGCCGACCGAGGTACTGGACGAACTGGCTAGGGGCGTTGCCGATTACCCCGTGCTTGGAACCGTGTCCGCCCAGGCCTGGCTCAATCCAGTTGGGCTCGACAAGTTGGAGGAGATAGTCGCGTTCGCTAAATATAAGGGTGAACTCGGAGGCGGTCCCGATAGGAATAATGGAGAAGCAGCAGTCCTCTCCTGGGTGTTCGTGAATGGTGGGATTGCGATCATCGATGAATACGCCGCTACGCAGATCGGTGACCGCGAGGAGATCGCGGTCCAGGGATCGTTGTGGTTGGTCATCCGGGCACACAAGAGCAAAGTGCTAGATCGTGCCACCGCTGAAGGGATAGTGGACGATCTGATCAGTACGGGCATGCGTCTGCCAATCCGCAACGGTGCAGATCTCTTCGCGTGGGCCTACACCGAGGGTTTGTTGCCGTAGACATACGAACGAAAACGGCCTATTAGCACACTTAAAACCTGACCAACACTTGGACGTTAGCCAGGTAATTGTGCTAGCTGGCGCGAATTGAGACGAGGGCCGGGACGCGCCTTTCATCGCCGCCGCGAGTCGTCGGATACTTGCAGATGCCGACAGCTTCGCAGAGTGGTCCAATCCGCAGACTGCGGCGCTATCACGGTTACCCAGCCGATCTAATGGCTATCCGCCATCGCCGACTTGAGGGCCTGGCGGGCTTCGGCCATGCGGTTGCGGGCCCAGCGGCGGGAGGTCTTGCCGAACATCTGGGCGAGCTTGCGCTCGGAAAGTGGCCTGCCGGTCTCGATACTGGTGCGGTAGGCGGCCACCGCGGCCGCGTTGATGTCATCCTCGCCGTCCTCGAAAGCGCCAGGGGCGGGAGTTGGCGTGGTCCAGGCCGCAGCCATCTGGCCCGCAGCCCGGTACGCATGGCCCGCTTCATACTGGTCTGGTTCGCTGACCCGGTCCGCCCCCTGCTTGTTGCCCATGACAGGGCGTTCGCCACAGTCCTCGGCGGCAGCATTGCCGGACCCGTTTCGGTGGGCTGCCAAGCCATTCGAGGCTGGCACCGACAAGAGCCGCAGCGTGGCGGCTGGGTGGTCCGGCGGCCGACTGCTCCGGTCCGCCGCCGCCTCGCAGGCCGGGGCGTTGGCCGCTGCAGCTCTGATAATCCACAGGACCAGCTCGAACGTGCCGACCAGGCTCACCGCTGGCCAGGCGGCCACGACCGCGCCGACTGGCCCGTGGGACCAGCCGTGGGCCACGTTCGCCGCGAGGGTGGCGACGA
>OBLW0100002734.1_pt1 | contig 14145 bp, 9 predicted proteins | sample 1520161 | NCBI WGS metagenome assembly OBLW01 (sample SAMEA3539309, study PRJEB22396) | soil metagenome | biome: tundra; feature: field; material: soil | place: USA | collected 2010-05 | depth 0.15 m
TCAGACGTGTGCTCTTCCGATCTGCCTGCACAAAGTCCGATGCATCTCCTAGCAAAAAGTCGGAGAGATTGTTTCCGCTCAGGTCGCCGCCGAAGCTGTAGTTGCCATCGGCTTGATATGAGTTTCCCATGGGAAGGTTCATATGCTCCCATTCGCCCCCGAACTGGAGTTCATTCGGTCCCTTGATGAAGGTGGCGATTTCACGATCGGATATGTCGCTGTGATTCCATGTTCCCGTAGAAGGCTGCTCTCCTACGGTAAACTCTCCGGATACATTGACGTTCAGCGTCGCCGGAAAATTGGTGGGTTGAGAAATGTTCGCGCCCGCCGTGACGATATTGAATGGGGCTGGTGATTCCGTCAGTCCGACCTTCCTTGTCAATCCGAAATAGCTATTAAGAAGAATCTTGGGCGAGATCGTGTAGATGTCAACCACACTGACATTCTTCAGGTCCTGATTTTGTGGATCTTCTCCATTGCCTTCAAGAATGTTGCTCGAAGGCGGGACGATGATCGGGACTGTGTACTTGAGTTGAAAATAATGCCCGCTAATATGATGTTTGCCGCGGTTGTAGTCAATCTTGACCAGGTATTCGTCGGTGTTCTGGACAGATGGAGCGCCGTTGTACTTCAAATAGTTGGGCCCATCCGCCGGGTCATTCGGAAGAGGAATGTGATTCAGCAAATAGAGTGCCGTTGGGTCGAAGGCTGCTGGATTGATCACATTGTTGCTGTCGAATTGGTAGGGCGAGGTCGGGTCGGGATTCGTCAATACTGTGCCGGGAAGAAGAGCCGAGAAATCTCCGTTACGCTCAGCCTGCGTCGGTACCTGGGAACTCAGGCCATTGTCTGACGTGTTTTGGCGTGTCCCCTGATACGACCCAAAGAAAAACAGCTTGCCTTTCAGGATTGGCCCGCCGATGGTGCCTCCAAATTGATTCTGCTTCAACGGATTTGGAGAAGTAGCAAAGTAGTTCTTGGCATCCATCGCATAATTGCGGAGATACTCAAAGACACCGCCATGAAATTGGTCTGTGCCGGACTTGGTCACAACATTCGCCACTCCGCCCGTAGCGTTTCCATAAGTGGCGCTCATGTTATCGGTTTGCACATTGAATTCCTGCAGTGCGTCCGGATTGGGGAAGGGCAGATTAGTATTGATATACATGTCGTTATAGTCCACGCCATCCAACAAATAATAGACGCCGTTGGAACCGCCGCCATTGACCTTCGCATATTGCTCGCCGGGAAGAACTCCGCCTTCACAATTGGCGCCGCAGTTCTGTCCTGAGACATCGACTGCGCCCGGGACAAGAAAGACCAACTTTTGCGCCTCGCGGCCATTCAAGGGCATGCTTTCCATGCTCTTCTCATTGATAACCTGTGCGATCGCCGCGTCGTCGGTTGTCACCTGGTTGCTGCTGCCCTCCACCGTGATTTGCTGGGTTACCGCTCCTATCGCCAAGGTGACCTTCTGGCTGGCCGCCTGACCAACTTCCAATCCGATTCCTTTTTGCAAATAGGTACCGAAGCCGGTCATTTCAACGGTCAACTGATACTCGCCAACCGGCAGGCTGGGAAACAGGTATTCCCCTGCTTGTCCCGATTTGACCTGCTGCTTATATCCAGTTCCGATCTGCTCGACGGTCACCGTTGCTCCGGGGATTGCTGCGCCAGACTTGTCCTGCACGCTACCACTCAGCCGTGCGGTGGTGTACTGGGCAATTGCTGTTGTTGCCCACATGACGGTTAATAGTAATGATGAGAAGAGCAAAGCCGACTTGCACTGTACACGGCTGAGAATTCGGTTTCCCGTGTTTTCGCTTTTTTCAATTGATCTCATTTGCGCTGGTCTCCAACCGGTCGAAGGTGCGGTATTCCATGTTCTTATTGTTTATTTGCGAACTTCAGCAGCATTGATTTCGTTTGCTGTCGAAATATGATGTTTTTACTGTCCTTTTGCCCGTTTGTCAAGCGAAAAGTTCGCTTTGATCTGATGTGGAGCATCCGTTCCAGAGGAATCCACATCGTAGTAGAAAACAACCCAACAGTCTTTCTGTATATTTCGTTTTATTACGTTCGCCGTGGGGCGTTGCTTCCAATCAGGGCTATCGGAGATATTCGCAGCATGTATTCTGATCCGGCACATATGGGCGGCCAGCAATGAGCCACGGAGCGGCGCACGATGTCCGCAGGCTCATCCACCCACTCAAGGGCGATCTGAAGCGGTTGCTGCAGCAACTGGTCCGGACGAATAGCGTGGCCGTTCCGCCGGGTGGAGATGAGACACCTGCGCAGCGGGTGCTGCAAAGCTTCTTCCACGACCATGGGGTGCGCGCCCAACTCTATGCTACGGCGTTCATCGAGAGATCCGGCAATCCGCTGGTCCGGAAGAACCGTTCGTATCGCGGACGAAAGAACCTCAGCGCAAGGCTTAACGGGACAGGTCGCGGCAAGAGCCTGCTGCTCAATGGCCATATGGATACTGTGCCAGCCGGGAAAACGCCCTGGTCCCGTTCGCCGTGGTCGGGGGTGTATCAAGGTGGCCGCGTTCACGGCCTGGGTTCCTTCGATATGAAGAGCGGCCTGGTCGCCAACGCTGCTGTCATATGCGCACTCAAAGGGGCCGGCGTAAGAACCGGGGGCGACATCCTCTTTGAATCGGTTGTGGATGAGGAGTGGGGTGGAGGTGGCGGGACCATTGCCGCACGTATCCGCGAAGGCGGCGCCGATGCCTGCATCATTCCGGAGGGAACGCAACTGGCTATCTACCGGGCGACCAGGGGTGGATTCGTGGTAGACCTCTCGGTGGACGCTGGAGACCCTGCCGCCTATTTCTCCAATGCCGAAGTTGTAAGCCCCGCGATTGCTTTCGGGCGTCTCCTGGGATGGGTTGAGTCCTGCGCGAAAAGGCGCGCCAGGATCAGGACGCGAGGCCCATATGCCAACTTCTCCGACCCTGTGCCGGTGCAGGTCCTGGCGATACAGGCGAACCAACTCGATCCGGAAACTCCGTTGAGTGTGCCTTCCCGTGCGACAATGCGCGTGTACTTTCAATTCCTGCCAGAAGAAGATGTGGCAGCAGTGATCCGGGGCATCAGGGATTCGCTTAAGCAATTTGAGGCGAACGATCTGTTATTCCGCAAGTATCCGATTCAGTGGACGCCCCTGATTGGAGAGCCGCTCCTGGGCCACGAGCTGCCTGCGGACCATGCCTGGACCCGCTGCATGACCAGGAATGCGGCGGCGGTGCTCCAGCGGAAGCCGGTGATCACCGCGGCGCCATATCCGTGCGATGCCGGTCTGATGCATCGCGACTTCGGCATTCCTACGCTCCTCTTCGGGCCCTGCGGAGCGGGCGCGCACAACCCCGACGAGTATGTCGAATTCGAATCCGTTCTGCGCACTGCGGAGGTTTTGCTGGCGGCCGCCCTGGAATGGACAAACGGATAATATGGCCTGATCCCATTGTTAATTGAAACCACGCGCTTGACGGTGCGGTCTGACGCTCAACATTCATTCGGAAACTCCGGCGCTGCGTGGCCCGTTGTTTTTCGCATGATGGCGTAGAGGAGCAGTCCGACGGCAATCCATGCCGCGCCGAGCAATTTGGCATTCAGATTGAGGTTGAGCCAAATGAAGGTGCATACCAAAATACCGCACAGAGGCGACAGGAACGCGAACGCCACCTTTTCCTGCGAGCGGAATTTATAGTGAATGAGCGCGGCCGCATTCACGCCGATGAAGGCGATAAACGCGCCGAAGTTGAGCAGTTCCGCGCCCTGTTCAAAGGTCAACAGAAAGGCGCCCAGCAGGGTCACGGCGCCGAGCAACAGCACGTTGTTGCGCGGGATTCTGGTCTTGGGGCTCACCACCCCGAAGAACCTTCTCGGCAGCGCATCGGCGCGTCCCATGCCATAGAGCAGGCGTGCCGCGCCAAACTGCGCCGCGATCCCGGAGCCCATATTAGCGACAATCAGCGTTCCATTCAGCAATTGAAAAAGAAACTTTCCGCCCACGCGGCGTGCCACTTCCACAAAGGCGGTATCGACCATCGATTCAGGAAATGGAATCCGTGCCGGCCATGCAAGCTGCGCCAGATACACTTCGATGGCCGCAAGCACTCCAATGGCAAAGCAAGTGAAAACAGTAGCCAGCAAAATGTTGCGGCGAGGATTTTCCACTTCCTCCGACATCGTCGAGATGCCGTCGAAACCGATATAGGTCAGCACCGCGATCGAGGCGCCGTGGAACAGGCGGCCAGGCGTAAACGTGGAAGGATCGTAAAACGGAAGCAGCCACTGGCCTCCCACCGGTCGGGCCGCCATTGCGATGTAACGGATCGCATCCGCAACGAAGATAACCACGACAATGGCCATGCCGAGAGCCAGCAGTGCATTCACGCGGCTTGACGTTTGCACGCCGCGCAGATTGAGGCCAGTGAACACAAGAACAAAAGCCACGGCCCAGGCCGCATAGGGAATCTGCGGCAGGATGTTCTGTGCGGCTGCGCTGCACCACACCGCACAGATAATCGGATTCAGCATGTAATCCATCAGCATGGACCAGCCCACCACATAGCCGGCGAATGGATGAATCTCCTTGCCCACATATGTGTAAGCCGATCCTGCGCTGGGATAAATGCGCGCCATCCGGCCATAGCTCACGGCGGTGAAAAGCATGGCCACCATCGCAATCAGGATGGTAGTGACCACATGTCCCCGAGCAGCATTGCTCACCACGCCATAGATGCTCATGGGTGCAGTTGGCTGAATAATGATGATGCCGTAGAGAATCAGGTGGTGAAGCTTCAGCGTGCGCTGAAGCCCGGGTGCAGCCAGATCACGTTCTCCGATCGCATCCATGCTTGGTGAGTCCTCTCTTCTTGCTGCGTTTCTTCAGGAGAATTCAGAACCTCGATCACCTGCCAAGCACAAACCCGCATGCACCCGCATAGCGCGCAAGAGACTCCCGCACCTTGTGATGAATGATCGCAATCGGGTTGTTGTGTATCTCCCCGCCTCGAATTGCCTCTGCCTGCCGGGGGAGGTATTGTGCCACCAGAGGCAGGGGTGCCGGAGATTCATGCAGGTTATGTAACAACCGGGCAAGAGCTTTGGATATCTCGGCGTTGGGCCAATAGTAGCGGATACGATCGCTCAGACTGTACGCCCTTGCGAAGCGCACCTGCCTCTCATCTCCATGGTAGTAACCCTTCCAGTTTTCAGGATTCTCAGCCATCACTCGTTCGATGATGGCACGGATCTCCGAACGCCGTTCGCCGGAAATCCATTCCTCCTCAATGCGGGCCAGACCGAATATTCCTTCCCTCAACATGAATGTCAACTCCGGGCCAACTTTCAAAATGCCAAAATGGCCGCTGACGAGTTGCCGCAGAGACTCCGCCGTCTGATAGTCGGTGGAATGAGCCTCGAAGACAATGCCTTTCTGTTGAAGGATGGCTTGAATCAGTTCCGCAGCTTTTGCCGGTACATAGTCCGCGACGGTCTCATTGCCGAACTCAACTCCCGGCTGAACAACAACACCAACGATCCGTTCCCAGGCTGACAACAGATTCCTCCGCGAAAATGCCCGATGGTGCACATCCAGCGTTTCCTTGAGGCTCGCCGTGGAGGTGACTTCGATCTCCATCTCCTCCTGCGCCCCACCGGGGGTCGGCACCTCGGTTCCGATCACATAGACCGGCTTGTGTGACGCGGCGGGCGCTGACGCTTCCGCGATCTCGCATAGCCTTGCCGCGCGCTCTGCGATCTCCTCGTTCGCGAGGATACGCGGGTCATCGCTGCAACGCATGCTCGCATCGAGGTGAATCTTGTTGAATCCCGCCGCCGCGTACGCCGCGACCATCGCACAAGCTTTTTCCATGGCGGCTTCCGCGGACTGTGCGCGCCAGGGATTCGGACCAAGGTGGTCTCCGCCCAGAATCAACCTCTCCGTGGGAAAATTGCTTTCTTGGGCAACGGTGTGTACATAGTCCCGGAACTGGGCCGGAGTTTGGCCGGTATAGCCACCGTCCTGATTCACCTGGTTACAGGTCGCCTCAATCAGCAGCGGGCTTTCATCCTGTTTCGCCTGCGCGAATGCTGCCTCAAGTACGAGACGATTTGGCGAGCACACCGAGTAGATGCCTCGCCTTTTGCCTGCACGGTTTTCCTTCAGCAGGCAACACATCTCTTCCACTGCGGAATGCGGCGCGGCTGATGGTTCAGCCGTTGATGTCTTATCCGGTCCTTGCAAAATTACCTCCATTCATTCATGTCCATCTTCGACGACAAATCGTGTCAGGACTCAACTGCATAACTCCGGCAGACGCTCACACCGAGAGACTGAAATCAGGTTTCTTGCGGAGCTTATAGCACGAGAGTGTTTTCCCGCCAGTGCCGCTCAAAAAAACTCTGGCGGTATGAAGAGTCGCTGAATGCTTCTGTCCCGCCGGAACGCGTGACGGATAAGCCGCCAGCCAGATTTCCGTAGGCCAGACAAGTCTCCAGGTCAGCCTTGCGCACCCACTGATGAAGAAAACCCGCATCGAAAGAATCACCGGCACCCACGGAATCAATCACGTCGACTCGGAGCGAAGGCAGGTCGATTCTGCGCCCTTCGGTGTAGGCAGATGCCCCGCGCGCTCCGCGCTTCACAATGAGCAGAGGCACTTTGGCTGCGATGTGCTCCGCGGCGGCTTCAACTTTTGCGATCTTTGCCAACTCATCCTCGGTGCAGAGTAGAACGTCTACAAGCGGCAGCACATCGTGGAGCACGCCGCCCCACTTGTCTTCCGGATCGTCGTTGGTATCCAGGGAGGTGGTCAGCCCGCGTCGCTTCATTTCCCTGAATAATTCGGGGATATGCGGTGAAAGCTTGCGATGCAAAAAGAGCGAGGATAGATGGAAATGCCTGGCTGTGGCCAGGTAGTCAAGGTCCAGATCTTCGATCCCCATTTCAAACATCGCGCCAGGATAAGTGAGGATGCGCCGTGTGGTTGTGAGCGGAAGAATGAGAGTGATCCCCGTGCCGCTGCCGGAAGAAGACCTGACGACGCGCTCAACCTCGACGCCCGCCTCTCTCAGCCTCTGGCAGCACATCTCCCCCATTGCATCGCAACCGATGCGCGAGCTGAAGGTTACCTTGCTGCCGAGGCGCGACAGATTGTGCGCGAGAATGGCCGAAGAACTACCGAGTGTAAGGGTAAATCCGCTGGCTAGAACCTCGCGCTCTTCCGGCAGTTCATGTGGCAGACCGTAGAGAATCAAATCAGGATTCAGTTCTCCCACAATCGCGACGTCTGGGTGGCCCACAGTATCCTCGTCTATCCCTTTATTCACCATTCTCGTTGCGTCCATACTCTCCATCGATCCGGTTGTCGAACAGGCATCGTTCTTTGCGCCCGGATACCGACTGCGGCGGAATGCCTTCGCCGTGCGCCATCAGTAGAGCGCCGGATTGCCATTGTGAGGGGCTCGTATCAAACGCCATTAGATCACTCGGGACGCTTCTTGTCGGCCGGAACAAACCTTGTTGCGATGTTCCCGGATATTTTGATCTTGACGTCCTTGGAATTCGCCGATGCATCAAGACCCGTTGCGGTCACATGCAGGTCGTATTCGCCTGCGTGCGTATAGGCGTGCTGGGCCTTTTTCCCATCCATAGCGGATCCATCACCAAAGTCCCAGTGGTACGTGAGCACCGGCGCCTCGTTAGGCAAACCCGCACCGCTGAAGGCCAAAGTCTCCCCTGCCTTGCCAGCGGTTGGCGATTGCACCTCAAATGCAGGCGGGGCCGCAGGCACAGAATTGTCGATCAGCTTCAACATACGAACTGAGTGCGCCGGCTGGACCAGGTTGATCGTGTCCGAAGAATAGGTGCAGCAGCTTTGATCGCCGAACACTTCCGTGATCTTGTAGCTGCCTGTCTCCTTCAATCCAAGACTTGTCAGATTGATAGCGCGCTTGAGCTCACCCTCCGTCCAATTGAAGATGGTAAGAATGGACTGATGCTGGGCTTCCTTCAACAGAAAGATGCTCGGCTGCAAATCGCTTGCTGCGTAGGTCATCAGATCGGTGGGTATGGATGAATGGCCGAGGTGGGCCATGTCAAGAATATCCGAATTCTTAACCAGCGACAGCCGCTCCTGTGACGCTCCCAGGGTAGGCAAATCGTCTCCAAGCTCAAACATGCCCCCTGCCACCGCTGACAGAGCGATCGAAACCTTTGCTTCTTCCAGACTAAGTTGACGCTGTCCTCCGTGCCATGACTGGTCATCGACGGTCTGAGTCGATACGGTGAATGCGTCCGGGTCGGCAACAAAGAAATTGCGATTCATGTAGTACCTTGCAGCGATACCCGAAGCCGCGTCTCTTGAAGCTCCAAATGTATGTCCCGTGTCTTGAGAGATGCGCCCAGTGTCCACAATCCCAACCGGGTTGAGCATCGTACTGCCGTCCTTGTCCAGAACAACGTCTTCACCTACCGTGCTGCGGATAATCTTCAAGCCGATCCGCTGCGCTTCCAGGGCGGTCGTGTTGGGGCGGTAGTAGGCGCCTTCGACAGCCGTGTCGTCCATGAAATCCATCTTGATAAAACGGACGCCCCAACTGTAAAGCGTGCTGTACGTCTGCCTGAGGTAGTCCTGGGCGCCAGGGTTGGTTGTGTCCAGCACATACAAGAGATCGTTATGATTGGTTACGTCGCCAATGTGGATCAGCTGACCAGCGGCATTGTGAAGCAACCAGTCTTTATGATTCTGGTACACCCACGCGCGCTCCGATACTTCAAAGGGCGCTGTCCACACCCCAAAGGTCAGGCCGCCGTGGCGCACCACGTCTCCAACATAGCTAAGCCCACGAGGAAATAAATTCACGTCAGGCGTTGTGTATTCGCCGCGCGCGTATTGGTACCCCTCATCGATCTGATAATAGTTATACCCACTTTGCTTCAGGTTTTCTGCCAGCCACTCCGCATTGGTAATCGCGGCTCCCTGGTTGAGTCCGAAGTAATAGGCAGTCCAACTCCACCACCCGATTGGGCTCGGAGCGTCCACTCGAGCTTTATGCAGCAGCTTGATTGCACGGCCGTATTGCTCCAACTGGGCATGATAGTCGGTCCCCACGGCAAACATGAGGCGCTCGGACGACAAGCTGTCTCCGGAGTTGACAGGCAGGCTGAGACTCACCTGTTCAGAGGCCGGCGAATGCCTGAGCGATTCCTCTTTCATAATCTCAGTCGTGCCCGTGGCCACAGCTTCATAGGAAACGATCTGCGCGCCTGCGCCCGTCGATTGCTCTTTCAGATGAAAAACGGTCAACAACCGGTCTGAAGTTAGCGCGCCAAAGAAGAGGCTCTGTTTGCTCTCGCGGTTATAGATAAGCTGGCTTCCCACGGCTCGGTGCATTCCTTTTCGGCCGTCAGCGAGTTCGCGAATCGCGAGTTGCGGCCGGTCCTCGCTATAGCTATCGGACAGGATGCGGTCCGCGGAAACCGGACCATTCAGGCTGATGACTGGCGCATCCATTGCGTGAATAGTCCGAATCGCCTGCACTGTGATTGCTCGACCCGCAGTATTGAGCACCTTGACTTCAAGATCGCCCCACGACTGATCGTGGTACAGACGCAAGGTGCAAACCAGGTCCGGCTTGCCCGGAAGCCCGGTATGCGTTACGGTCAGCATCGACCCTGCCCCAAAGTCGTCATGAAACTCGGACTGCACCGTCTTGTGTTGAGGATATGCGGACGATCGCAGCACCTCTGAATCGACGTCAGCCTCAACACCGGAACGCAACACTGTACCGGGAATGCCGGCCTGCACGATCGAGTAGGATCCGTCTGAGTTGATTTCGACAGAGAGGTTTTTCCCCTGGATCGACCCTAATGCGCGCATCCCGTCGTGGGGTGTCGCCTGGTCGGCTTGGCTTGCATATGCTTGGCATCCAAAGGCGACCGCGCCGGCAGCGAGAATCGCACACATAATCCATTTACGCCATTGCTTCATGTATTCCCCTTGGTTCCTTGCCACAGGCACTGCTAGGAGCGCATTCTATGGCCTCTCCCGTTCGGTCCGGCCCATACGCAAGCATCTCAGCCTCTGTGTTTTGGCAGAAGGCGTAAGCTTTTCTGGCCTCGCTGGTAATGACTTGCCAATCTCCGCGGAGTTGGCCTGAAACAACAACCCGGTGGCGAGGATCCCCGCCTACATCCCTATTTTCACCCGGTTCCGAACCGGCGCTGCCCGGTTCAATGAAGGAGGTACCCAATCCGGCCATCTGAGACGCCTGATCTGCACGCTGCGATCGCTTTCGCTTGAGACAAAAATCGAAGACAAACGAAACGCGTAGGCATGTTTCGTAATATTATGCAGGACGCTTATTCGTGTCAATGATAAACTTCTCGCAAATTCTATAGACCTAGCAACGAATGGGTCCTCGTGATTGCGGGCACTTTACGCATGACCATACGGGCACGCACCCTCGCCTATAACCCACTTTGAATGAATATTCTATCAATGTGAAAAGTCTTCCTTACCCAGGCCTTTGGTTTCTGCACATCTGCGGCGCTATCGGCCTGTCCTAAACAAGAACGGGGCAAAGGTAGAGCGGCATTTGTGCGGACATCTCATCGCCTTATTGGGCACTATCGCGGCACACCGGCGAGTTTGCTGCATTCGACAACAAAAGCACACCCATTATGCAACCGGAGCGAGAGGATTCTTCTCAAGCTCTACCGGTGTTCCCAGGTTTCAAGTTCTTTTTCCGATGCTTGGAAAACGAAAGCTTGACGGTTACGTAATGCGAATATATTCTTTCGTAGGGCTTCATATTGGATCGCTTAGCGGAAGAAGGACCTTTCACGAATGGAAGGTACCCCAACGGAATGGAGTTTAGATGTCCCACGATCACAGCGCGCAAGCGGAGGCTGGCCTTCACACCGCTCCTGAATACACCATGCCGGAAATCCTTCGTCAGCCTCTTCTTTGGCCGGTCACGCTGAAAGACGTTCGCACCGCATCGGAACGCATGCAACTGCCAGCGAAGCTTCAAAATGCTCGTGTTCTCCTCACCGGGGCAGGAACTTCGGCCTATGCAGCTACTGCCGTAGCTTCAGCGTGGCCCCGGGCATCTGCCGTCCCAACCACCGACCTTCTGGTCGATGCAGAACGGTACCTGGTGGATGTTGACGCAGTGATCTCTCTGGCCCGGTCCGGCGACAGTCCGGAAAGTACCGCTGTTGTCGAGCGTGTTCGCGCGCTTCGGCCTGACATTCTGCAGTTTGCGATTGTCTGCAATGAAGATGGCGCGTTGTCTCATTCCAGTCTCGACGGCCTCATTAACCTTGATCCGCGCACCAATGACCAAGGCCTCGTGATGACCGGTTCCTTTTCCAATCTGGTGTTGGCCGGACTGGTTCTGGCCCAGACGGACGCAGTCGCGTCCACGGTGGACGAGTTGAGCACGCGCGCGACTGCATTGCTGCCCGACATCGATCGAGCATGCAGGCGAGTGGCGGATCGCACCCATGACCGGATCGTGATTCTGTCCTCATCGCCCCTGCTTGGATGGGCACGTGAAGCCGGACTCAAGACGCTCGAGATGACGGCAGGCCGCTTCCCCGTCATCACCGAAACACATCTGGGACTGCGGCATGGCCCTATGTCTTTCATTAAGCCGGACACACTTGTCCTTTGCCTGCTATCCAGCGATCAAGTGCGCCGCCGTTATGAGGAAGATCTGGTCTCCGAGCTTCGTGCGAAAAAGATTGGATACCTGGTCGGCATCGTTGATCCAGGCGCTTCGGAAGGTCTATTCGACGAGATCATTCCCGCAGTGGCTCCACAGACTGTTGACGCTCTGCGCACGCCCTATGAGATTTTGGGTCCGCAGTTGATCGGATATCACTTGAGTCTGCGGATCGGATTAAACCCGGATAACCCAAGCCCAAACGGCGTAATCAACCGGGTGGTTCAAGGCGTCAGGATTCATCCGCCTTATCCGTTGGAAGCCATGACTTCAAGCCAGTAACCGGTTTTCCGCATCTCGATCGCGTTCGAACCATGGGCCTTAGCGCATATAGCAGTTGTTGATCGTTCATCATCGGGAGGTGCCTCTCGGAACCAGGTCATCGTTTCGGCAGCTGAGTTATCCCATTCCTGAAAGCTACTGAACCGCAGAATCTCTCGAAGAGTTTTATTTGGGATCGATGATGTGCGGAAGGCTGATTTTGTTTGCAATAGCAACATAAGCGTAAGCTCTGTCAGGGAAGCGCCAACAATCGCGAACCCGAGCAGCAACGGTCTCTTCGGGAATAATCGAGCAACTTATAAGGAGCCACAATTGACTGAAGAAACGGTCCAAGCGAAGTACTGCCAGGTGGGGAGTTTGAAAGTAGAGGTCCATCCTACTCGTGAAGCATCCGGCGCAGCTGCTGCGCGAGCCGCGGCTAAAGCACTGATCGAGTCGGCAAGAACTCATGAATCGATTGGGGTGATCTTCGCTACGGGAGCTTCCCAGTTCGAGACTCTGAATGAACTTACCGGCATAGCAAACCTTCCCTGGAACAAAATTCGCGGCTTCCATATGGATGAATATGTGGGTATAGCTGCTGATCACCCTGCCTCATTCCGCCGCTATCTTCGCGAGAGACTGACGGAACAAGTGAAGATGAAAACTTTTCTTGAAATCGATGGAAGCACGAAGGATCCTGAAAAGACTAGCCGCGAGTACGCCGACGAGCTCCGTTCCGCCGATCCGCAACTGTGTCTCCTCGGCATCGGAGAAAACGGCCACCTGGCCTTCAACGACCCTCCAGTAGCGGACTTTACCGACCCCGTGGATATTAAAGTCGTTGAGCTTGATGCCGCATGTCGGCAGCAGCAAACAGCGGAGGGCTGGTTTAATAGCGTTGAGGACGTTCCGCAATATGCAATTACGCTAACAATTCCTCCTTTGTTGCGCGTGCCCAAGCTGATTGTCTCTGTGCCAGGGATACGCAAGGCGAAGATCGTTCGGCGTGCATTCACAGAACCAATCTCCACAGCGTGTCCGGCGACGATCCTCCGCACTCATCCAGATGCAACCGTCTATTTGGACTTTGAATCTGCGAATGAGCTGGGCGAGGTTCTGGTTTCTCAATGAGCCTATAACTGTGGCGGGTACGAGCCAACTGCACGAAACAACGATTATGGAAAGGATAGGAGTCTTATGACAGACGAGCCGATTTCCGGAACCGATCGTAGAACATTCATGAAGCAGGCCGCGGGCACAATGGTGGCGGCAAGCATGAGCGCCAAATCCTATGCGCGTGTCCTCGGAGCCAACGATCGGATTCGCCTAGGTCAACTCGGTTGCGGCGATCGCAGCGAAGGGCATGTGCATATGGTCTCGCTTGCAGCCAAACAGATGCCAGTGGAAGTGGTCGCGGTCTGCGACATCTGGAGCCTGGCGCGGGAGCACCGGGCCGCCCAGGTGAAGCGAGCATTTAACCACGAGCCGCAGAGCTTTAAGTACTCCGAACAGATGCTGGAACTAAAGGACCTCGACGGCGTGATGATCGCCACGGGTGATTTCCAGCATGCCAAGTTGTGTGCCGAGGTAGTGAGAGCGGGAAAGGACTGCTACGTCGAGAAGCCCTTTGCCAACGTGCTTTCCGAGGCCATTGAGACACGCGACCTGGTGAAACAGTCAAAACAAATTGTCCAGATGGGTACACAACACCGCAGCCAGCCTTATCCTCTTGCGGTGCGGGATATCATACGTTCCGGGCGAATCGGCAACATTGTCCATATCGAGCAGGAATGGAACGTGAATGAAGAGCGATGGAGATTTACTCCGATGGACACCGGCATCAACAAGGAAAGGCTGATGGACCTCCACATGAAGTGGAAACAATGGCTCAATGGACAAGCCTCGAAGCTTCGGGAAGAAGACACTGATTGGAAGCGGTGGCTGCTGGGGAAACCGGATCGCCCGTTCGATCCTCATGTGTATCTCGAATTCAGACTTTATAAAGACTTTTCCTCGGGCATCTTCGACCAGTGGCTCAGCCACGGCTGCGACATGGTGCATCTTTGGACTGATGAGACATATCCGGAAAGCGTCGTTGCCAACGGGGGCATCTTCACCTGGAAAGATGGACGGG
>OBLW0100002736.1_pt1 | contig 14142 bp, 12 predicted proteins | sample 1520161 | NCBI WGS metagenome assembly OBLW01 (sample SAMEA3539309, study PRJEB22396) | soil metagenome | biome: tundra; feature: field; material: soil | place: USA | collected 2010-05 | depth 0.15 m
AAGAAGATCCCAGCCGTCCGTTGACCGACGAGCAGATCACCCGCATCCTGCAATCACAAGGCATCCAGGTGACCCGCCGCACGGTGGCCAAATACCGCGAAGACATGCGCATCCCCAGCACGCACCAGCGCCGGGTAAAGAAATAACGGTAGCGCCGGCGTCTCGCCGGCTGTCGCGTGGGCGTCACGCCCACGCTGTATGTAGTGCCCAATGTGACTCGATCGACCGCATTCTTAGGAGGGGCGCTCATGAACGTGGAATACACTGGCAGACACTACGTAGTCACTTCCACCATCCGCAAAGAAGTAGAAACCGGCCTTACAAAAATCCGCAAAATTCTGGGCGACCGCTTTGAAACCAAGGTCATCCTCGCCGTCGAGAAGCACCGTCACAAAGCCGAAATCACCATCAGTCCAAGGAATGGCCCACTGGTTGGCGTGGCTCAAGCCAAGGACATGACCATCGCCGTCAATGAAGCTCTCGACCACCTCGAGAAGCAGGCGGTTAAATACAAAACCCGCTGGATGTCCAAGAAACGCTCGGCTCGCAAGAGCGAAGAAGTCAAAAAGTGGAACGGCCACTCGCCGCGGGTGGATGAGACGGATGGGCAGAATGGACTGCAGACCGTAGTCGGTCTCTCGGAGAAAACTGCGGTTCCCGTCATGGTCCACAAATACCCGGCCGTCGCGAGAACCACGGAGGTCCACCTCGTCCGCTCCGACGAAGCCGTAGCCATGCGCCCCATGACGCTGGAAGAAGCCATCAAAGAAGCCCACTTCCGCGACCGCGACGTCTTCGTCTTCCGCGATCCCAAAGGCAAGGTGATGATCCTGCACCGCACCCGCGACGGCAAAATGGAGTTGATCGAAGCCCCGTAGAAGCGAGTTTCGAACACCATGGCTCTGTCATCCTGAGCGAAGCGGCTGATTCTCGAAGGGGATCAGCCGCGCAGTCGAAGGATCCCTTTCCCGCCAACCCCGCCCGAGGTTCAAGGGGGAGTTTCCAAATCACCGTCGGGGCAAAGGGAGACCACCATCAACATCGTGAGAAGAGGTACGTTGCGATTCCCCGTGCTCTTGCCAACCCTCCTGGCCCTCTTCGCAGTTGCTGCGTTTTGTGTCTCCAAGACGAATTACCTGAAAACATACAAAGGATCCCCCTATCAAGACAGCCGCCATCAAGGCGGCGCACAGAAAATTCCAGGACGGGTCGAATGCGCCTACTATGATCGCGGTGACGAAGGGGTCGCTTATCATGACGTCGATGCCAAGAACAACGGCAGCGGCGCCCTCAACCCCGCGGACGGAACGTACCTGAATCAGTTCCGTATGGACGAAGGCGTCGACATCTCCTACACCAAGTTCCATGACCAGATCGACAATAGTCCATACGACTTTGTCCTTCCTCCGGAAAACCAGCTCTATGTCGGATGGACCGAACCGGGCGAATGGTTCAACCTTACGGTGCAGGTTGCCCATGCTGGCGTCTATGGTGCCGATCTTCTGTACACCTCGAACCGGGGCGGAACGATCTCGATGGATGTGAACGGAAAGGACGCCACCGGGCCATTAACAATCGCCTCCACCTACAATGCCTCCGATCCCATTGCCTGGCGGCAGTGGCATCACTGGAGCACCGCGCCGGGCGTGATTCGAGTGCGACTTCCCGCCGGAAGAAGCGTGCTCACCGTACACATCCTCACCGAAGGAAACATGAACCTCGCGTATTTTGACTTCAAGGCATCTCAATAGCCATTTTTTCCCTTCGTGTACCTTCGTATCCTTCGTGGTGAATGCCTTTCACTCGATTCGCTGGAATTCCTATTGATACGTTTGAATAGGCCCATTCGCATGCTAAAATTCGCCGCCGAGGGAGATTCGCGATGATGAACCGCATCTATCACAAGCTCTTTCGCCTTCTTGCCGTCGGTGTGGCTGCTCTTTTGACCTCGCCCTGTTTCGCTCAGACCCAGACTTCCCCTAAGCTTTCCGTCCACTGGGAAGAACTCACCGCCTCCGACTTTCGCGAAGGAATTCATCGCTCTCAAGGGACGTGCCTGCTCCCCTTCGGAATCCTGGAAAAGCACGGCCCACATCTTCCGCTCGGCACCGATCTGCTCGATGTCCGTTACGCCGCACTGCACGCCGCCGAGCAGGAATACGCCGTCGTTTTCCCCGAATACTATTTCGGCCAGATCGCCGAAGCCAAGCACGAGCCCGGCACCATGGCCTACAGCCGCAACCTGCAACTTGCCCTGCTGCAGGAAACCACCGACGAGATGGCCCGCAACGGCTGCAAGAAAGTCCTGATCGTCAACGGCCACGGCGGCAACGATAGTCTGCTCCCGTATTTCGCGCAAACGCAGCTCGATAAACCCCACGACTACGTGGTCTACGTCTTCGACGAACGTACCCCGCAACATGGTGGACCAGCCAAGAAGACCACCATCGACATGCACGCTGGCGAGAGCGAAACCTCCAAGATGATGATCTCCCGCCCCGACACGGTGCACCTCGACCGCGCTACGAACGAATCGGGCGCAGACCAAGCGCGCCAGAAACTCCCCGAAGATGTTTATACCGGCATCTGGTGGTACACCCGTTTCCCAAACCACTATTCCGGCGATGGTTCAGTCGCGACCAGGGAACTTGGCGATTTCCAGATGAAGTGGTGGATTGATTCCGTAGTGAAGGCGATCCGCGCGGTGAAAGCCGACGACGTCAGCCTCAAAATGCAAAACGAATTCTACGAAAAGAGCGCGCACCCGCTGGACACTCAGCCGTAGAGACGGTCTCTGGCAGCGCGTTTTTTTTACGACCCGCCGTATTTCCCGATCAGCATGCCGGTGATGAACACCAGCACGCCGCCCAAGCCTACCTGCAAGGCGGCAGAGACCCAAGGTGTGTCCATGTAGCGCTTGCGCACCCAGGTAATTACGCCCAACTCGGCTAGCACGACGACTCCGGCCGCCCACAGCGCCATCCGGAAGTCGCGCAGCAGAAACGGAAGCGTGTGCCCAATGCCTCCCAGGGCCGTCATCGCCCCGCAGATCAAGCCCCGCACCCACGGATGGCCGCGTCCGGTCAGACTCCCGTCATCCGAGAGCGCCTCGGCGAATCCCATGCTGATGCCCGCCCCTGCTGAAGCAGCCAGGCCGACGAGAAACGCCTCGTGACTATTCTTGGTAGCAAAGGCGGCGGCGAACACCGGAGCGAGCGTCGAGACCGACCCATCCATCAGTCCCGCTAGCCCCGGCTGCACAATCTGCAACACGAATAGCCGGCGCTGCGCCACCTCTTCATCGGCCTTTACGTTGTCCGGCAGTTTCTGCTTGTCGAGTTCCTGGGCGCGTTCTTCATGTTCGCGCTCCTCCCGGGCCAGATCATCCAGCAGTTGCCGGATGCTCACGTCCTGCGTACGACTGGCAGCCTTTTCATAGAAGCGCCGCGTCTCAACCTCCATCGTCGAAGCCTCTTTACGCACGGCCTCAATGCGCAAAGGACGCACCAGCCACAGGGCCGGGCGATCGACAAAGCCCCGCACATCCTGCCGCCGAATCAGCGGAATGTGCTCGCCGAATTTCTTCTGGAACAGCTCGAGCAAGCGGCGCCGGTGTCCTGATTCCTCTTCCCGCATGCCGTCAAACATCGAGGCCGTTGCCGGGTAGTCTTGCCGCAGACCTTCGGAGAAGTCGGCATACACCCGTTCGTCTTCTTCTTCCAGGGCAATGGCCAGGGCGAGCACTTCGCGTTCCGTAAGTTCTTCGAACTTCTTCATGACGCCATAGCTTACCTGCCACGCGCGCTGGAAACAATCTGGATTTCCGATTTTTGAGTAGCGATTGTCGGAATTGCCGCCCCAGCGATGGCTCACCCCTCCGGCATCGCAGCCGGCAATCCGGACCGCAAGGCAAGGTCTTTGCCCGGATGCTACTATCCAGTTCATGAAGCCCCACCGGTCCTCTGGCCAGAAGCCGAAAAAATCGAAGGGTGGAAAGAAGCCTTCCCGCGCCGCCCAACCCTCGCCGGAACTGGTCATCATCACCGGCATGAGTGGATCGGGAAAGGCCTCAGTGCTGAAGGCCTTTGAGGATCTGGGCTACTACTGCGTCGACAACTTGCCAGTCCAACTCATCCCGCAATTTGCCGACCTCGCCGTCCAGTCGAGCGAGATTCGCCGCACCGCCCTGGTCGTGGACGTGCGCGAAGGATCGAAGCTGGAAGAACTGCCAAAGATTCTGAAGTCCGTCGGCCGCATGATTCCAACCAAGGTGGTCTTCCTCGAAGCGTCTGACTCCGTACTGGTACGCCGCTTCAGTGAGACGCGCCGCCCGCATCCCCTGGGCGCAGACTCGCCCGTAAAATCGGCCCTCAAAGCAGAACGCCGCCACCTGGGAGCCATTCGCGCTGTGGCCGACTTCGTCATCGATACTTCGAAGTTCAATGTCCACGAGCTTCGCGCTCACATCACTGAGCGCTTTCAGGAACAGTCCTCGGAGAGAAACATTCTGGTGTCCTGCGTCAGCTTCGGATTCCGGCAGGGCCTGCCCGAGGACGCGGACCTGGTCTTCGACGTGCGTTTCCTCCCCAACCCGCATTTCGTTCCCGAGTTCCGGCCGCTGACCGGGCGCGATCCGCGCGTCGCCAAGTACATCCGCTCGTTTCCGCAGACTCGGGAGTTCATCTCGCGCACCGTTTCCGATCTGCTCTTCCTCTTGCCGCACTACATCCACGAGGGCAAGAGCTATTTGACGATCGCGTTTGGCTGCACCGGCGGCCAGCACCGTTCCGTCATGATTGCCGAGGAAGTGGCCAAACATCTTCGCCACGCCGGATATCGCATGAAGGTTGTTCATCGCGACAGTCCGAAGTAATTGCGATCCTCCATGTCCGCGCCTCCCTATCCACTCCAGCCCGAGCCCATGAAAAAAAGTTGGCTTGAACACCGCCCGCTCTGGAAGATCCCTCTCGGCTGCCTGACGCTTTTCTTGCTGATCGGTGTCTCTGCGACCGTTCTCATCACGATCATCACCACGTCATTTCACAACAGCGAAGTCTACAAGCAGGCCATGGCCAGGGCTGCTGAGAACTCGCGGGTACGCGACGCGATTGGCGAGCCAATCCGCTCGGCATGGCTCATCTCCGGTCAATTGAACGTAAACGGCAGCACCGGCAACGCGAATCTTTCGATTCCGATCTCTGGTCCGCGGGGGAAAGGCGCGATTCGCGCCGTCGCGTACAAGACCGGCGGCGTCTGGCGATTCACCTACCTGCAAGTCGCGGTACAGGGCCAGCCGGCGTGCATCGATTTGCTGTCCGTCCAACCGCCGGCTGAACGCGACTTTTGAACCGCCGCGAGTTGGCAAATCTGAAACCCCCGGGGCCGAAACGGCATTCCTCCAGCGCGCGGCTCAAGTAGAATAGGGCCTTGCATCTCAAGCCCATTCCACCGGCAGCAAGCAATTGCGGCCTGTACCGCGCGGGAGTCCCATGCGGCAAATGACGCGCCTCGTCCGTTACGTGCTCCCGTTCCTCGTGCAACTGGTAACCGGAGTGGTGCTGCTCGCAGCCGTCGGGTTCCTCGAGGCGTTTCGGCTTGTCCTGCTGAAGCCGATATTGGATCGCGTGCTGGTTCCTGCGTCGGGTTCGGAAAGTATCCTGCTCTTCACGATTCCAAAGATCGACCAGCCCATTTACCTGCAGCGTTTTGTTCCCTCGCATTTTCACAACGCATGGACCATCGTCGCGTATGCCCTGGTTGCCTCCACCGTACTCAAGGGGATTTTCGACTATACCGGAACTTACCTGGTGAACCATGCGGGTTTCGGCATGATTACCAATCTGCGCAATGACCTGTATAACTCGGTCTTGCGCCGGTCGGTTGCGTTCTTCCAGAAGCACACAACCGGGACGCTGATCTCGACCATCATCAACGACATTGAGCGCGTGCAGTTCGCCATGTCGAGTGTCCTGGCCGAGTTCCTGCAACAGTTCTTCACCTTCATCTTTACCGCAATCCTGGTGGTATTTCTGGGGAGGCAGCTTGCTTGGGTGCTCTTGCTGTTTGTTCCCTTCATCATTTTCTCGGCAGTTCGCATCGGCCGCCGTGTTCGGTCTACTACGCGTCGCGGCCAAGACCAGTTGGCCGATGTCCAGAACATTCTGCACGAGACCATCACCGGCAACCGCATCGTCAAGGCCTTCGGCATGGAGTCGTGGGAAGTAGCGCGATTCCGCACCGCCGCGCAGCGATTGTTTCGCGCCAACCTGCGCTCCGTAGCAGCGGCCGCCATCAGTTCTCCCCTCATGGACACGTTCGGGGCGATCGCCATCGCGCTGCTGCTGCTCTTGGGCCGCAGCCGCATCGCTCATGACGAGTTCACCTTAGGCGCTTTTGTTACATTCGTGGCGGCAGTCCTCGCCCTCTACAACCCGGTGCGCAAGTTTGCCGTTTTTAATAACAGCTTCCAGCAGGCTTTGGGTGCCTCGTCGCAATTGTTCCAATTCATGGACGCCGAGGATGTTGTCCTCGAAAAGCCCGGTGCCAAAGGTCTTCCGCGTTTTTCTCGGAGCATTCAATTCGAAGGTGTTTGTTTTTCATACCAGGCGGATGGCGACGACTCCCGCGAGATCCTGCGAGCCATCGACCTCGAAGTGAAGCGGGGCGAGATTCTCGCAGTCGTTGGGTCCAGCGGCGCAGGCAAGAGCACCCTGGTTCACCTCATCCCCCGCTTCTTCGATGTGACCGGCGGACGTATCCTGATCGACGGTCTCGATATCCGCGATGTGACTCTCTCTTCGTTACGGGCTCAGATTGGCATCGTTACGCAGGAAACGATATTGTTCAACGATACCGTCCGCAACAACATCGCATACGGCCAGCCCCAAGTTCCACAGAAGGAAGTCGAGGCCGCGGCCCGCGCCGCTCTCGCGCACGATTTCATTGTGGCCCTTCCCGCAGGTTACGATACTGTGATCGGAGAGCGCGGCGTGCGGCTTTCCGGAGGCGAGCGGCAGCGTCTGGCCATCGCGCGGGCGCTCCTGAAGAACGCGCCCGTCCTGATTCTCGACGAAGCCACGTCTGCCCTCGACAGCGAATCAGAAGCTCTGGTGCAATCCGCCCTGCACAATCTGATGAGCGGCCGCACAGTATTCGTGATTGCGCACCGGCTTTCAACGGTACGCCGTGCCGATCGCATCGTGGTAATCGAGAATGGCACGATTGCCGACATCGGCTGCCACGAAGAGTTGATGACGAAGTTAGGTACGTACCGGCGTCTCTACGAACTGCAGTTTGCGAACGCAGATTCGCCCAGAGCCATAGCAGAGACTTAAAAACCAGACCCCTATGCCAATACGCTCGATGACAGGTTTTTCGCAAGTGAGGGGTGAAATCCAGAACCCCACCGGCGGAAGCGCGCCCGTCCCCGGAAGTTCGGCTCAATCCAACGGCCGGATGGCTTTCGCTCTCTCTCTGAAGTCGGTTAACCACCGCTTCCTGGATCTCCATTTCCGTCTTCCTTCGGGCACCGACTCCCTCGAGATGCAACTTCGGCGCCTGCTCAAAGAGAAGATGGGACGCGGCCACGTCGAAATCTCGCTCAGCCTGGAGCGCACCACCAGCGAGACGTTCTCCCTCAACCGCGAAATCATCGGCGGTTATATCGCGGCTTTTCGCGCTGCAGCTGCCGAGTTTTCGATCGCAGCGTCTCCCGATCTCAACGCTGTTCTGCGCATCCCGGGCGCGCTCGACTCTGCCAACGAGAGCGCCGACGGAGAAATTGAGGCCGCCGTCATGGCCAAGGTCGGCGAGGCTCTCGACCGTCTGAATCAGATGCGCGAAGAAGAAGGCCGCGGCATTGCCCGCGAACTGCGCGATCGCATGGCCCATCTGGCGGAGGCAAGCAAGAGTGTCCAGCAGCATCGCCGCGCCGTGCTTCAGAACTACAGCGAGAGGCTGCAATCCCGGCTTCAGGAACTGCTGGGCGCGACCGTGGACAAGGAACGCGTGCTGCAGGAAGCCGCCCTCCTGGTCGATCGCAGCGACATTCAGGAAGAGATTGTCCGCCTCGAAAATCACGTGCAGCATTTTCTCGGTCTGCTCGAACAGGGCGGCGAGATCGGAAAGAAACTCGACTTCCTGCTCCAGGAGATGAACCGCGAGGCCAATACGCTCCTGTCGAAGACCTCAGGCCTGGCGGGCGAAGCGTTGAAGATTACCGAAGCCGGCTTGGCTATGAAGGCAGAAATCGAAAAATCGCGCGAGCAGGTGCAAAACCTGGAATGAGCCCAACTTATACACCCGTTGTCTATATCATCTCTGCCCCATCCGGATCGGGGAAATCGACCCTGGTCAACGAACTGCTGAAACTCGTTCCGGATCTGGATTTTTCCATCTCTTACACGACGCGTGCCCCCCGGGGCAGCGAGCAAAACGGCAAGCAGTACCACTTTGTTCCACGGGAAGAATTCGAGCAGATGATTCGTGACGACGAATTTCTGGAGCATGCTAACTTCGATGGAAATTACTATGGCACCGCGCGCCGGTTTCTGCTGGACACGGGACAGAAAGGGCACGACCTTCTCCTCGACATTGACGTGCAAGGTGCCGGGCAAATCAAGAAAAAGCTACCGGAGGCAGTCAGCATCTTCGTGTTGCCCCCCGACCGCAAGACGCTGGAGTGGCGCTTGCGCAAGCGCAGCGAGGACGCGGAAGCCGTGATTGCGCGCCGGCTCATGGCGGCCAGTCGTGAGATTGAGAACTACGACAAGTACAACTACATTTTGATCAACGACGATCTCGAGGAATCCATCGATAGTCTGGAGGCGATCGTTCTGTCCGAGCGCTTGCTGCGGTCCAAGTCGGCTCTGTCCGCCGAAGACAGCAAGATCGTGGAACTGGCGGACCGGCACCGTCTGGCGAATATCCGGGAGCGGGTTGGGCCGATCCTTGGTTCCTTTGGTACCCTCCCTCCCCCGGCACGTCCTTAGATTTCGCGGTATCATTTTAGAGACGCCGTAACAGGGCGTTGGAAGCCGCGAGTAGCATCCAGCGGGACGAGCCCGAGAGTTGGCCGTGATCTGTGGAACGCATAGTTCGACGTTCGACACTGATAGACTTCAAACCTGTTTTTTGAGGGAGAGTCCCAATGAAGTTGATCGAAGGCTTTGACAGCAACTACCGATACATTTTGGTGGCAGCCCGGCGTGCCCGCCAGTTGCAATCCGGCGCGCCGCCGGTGGTCGACACCAATTCCCGCAAGCCTTGCCGCATCGCGCAGGATGAAATTCGCGCCGGCAAAGTGAAGTGGGAGATTCCGGAAACCCGCACTGCCGCCGAGCAGGCCGAAGAAGCTCTCGACAAGGCGCTCGGCCAGGACTAAGAGAATTGTTGATTTCGTGATAGCCGGTTGTTGAGTGCGAAACTGCAGGGTTGGGAATCAGCGGTTTTGAATCAACAATCAACAATCAAGATTCTATGAAAGTAGCCCTAGGCGTCACCGGCGGCATCGCCGCCTACAAAGCGGCCGAAATTGTCCGCCTGCTGCAGGATCGTGGCATTCGCGTGCAGGTTGTCATGACCCGCGCCGCTCAGGAGTTCGTACGTCCCCTCACCTTTGCCGCGCTCTCCGGAGAAAAAGTCATCACTGGCATGTTCGCTCCCGGCGAAGAGCATGAGCCCAATATTGACTCGGCGATCGAACACATTGCCGTCGCGCAATCCATCGATGCGCTCGTGGTCGCGCCTGCTACCGCTGACGTTCTCGCTCACTTCGCGCAGGGAATAGCAACCGATTTCCTGACTACGCTGTATCTCGCGACTACCGCGCCGGTGGTTGTGGCGCCCGCCATGAACGTCAACATGTGGAATCATGCGGCCACGCAGTCGAACCTTCAGATTCTGCGGCAGCGTGGGGTAAAGATTGTCGAGCCGGGTTCCGGCTATCTGGCGTGTGGAATGACAGGCGCAGGGCGCCTCGCAGACAACGAAGCCATCGTCGCCGCCGTCATGGAGGCCCTCGGCGCATCGCAGGATCTGAGTGGCGAGACTGTGCTGATCACAGCCGGCCCCACGCGCGAAAAAATAGATCCCGTGCGCTATCTCACCAACCGTTCCAGTGGTCGCATGGGCTATGCTCTCGCCGAGGCCGCCTTGCGTCGCGGCGCGCGCGTGCTTCTGGTCAGCGGCCCGACGTCGCTCACTCCGCCCGCTGCCGCCGAGGTGACTCGCGTCGAGTCCACCGAAGACATGCGCGCTACGGTGCTCAAACTCCTGCCGCAAGCGACCATCGTGATTAAGACCGCAGCCGTCTCCGACTATCGCCCGAAAGCCGCCGCCGGCCAGAAGATCAAGCGCAGGGGCCCGATGACCCTGGAACTCGAGGCTACGCCCGACATTCTGAAGGAGCTTTCTCTCAAGAAGGGATCGCAAATAGTCGTGGGCTTCGCCGCCGAAACAGAGAATGTTCTGGAGAACGCCCGCCAGAAATTGGTCAGCAAGAATCTCGATGCCATCGTGGTTAACGACGTTTCGCGCGAAGGGGTGGGCTTCGATTCTGACCGCAATGCCGTGACCATCATCTCCCGCGACGAAGTTGTCGAAGTTCCCGAAACCACGAAGTGGGAAGTCTCCCAGCGCGTCCTCGACCAGGTGGTCCGCCTGCGCCAGCACCGCAAGTCCCCCGTGAAAGCCTAATTAATTACGTTGTCATTCGCGAAAGCCTAGTTAATTACGTTGTCATTCCGAGGAGCGAAAGCGACGAGGAACCCGCTGTTCATATCCACCATCACGAACACATCCTCCCACCACTGCATTACAATCGAACGACCGATGCCCCACGCTCTTGACCCCGATCTGCGCCGCGCCATCGCCGAACGCGTCCGCTACTGCCACGAGATGGGCATCTACGATTTCTACCGGCGCGAACCGCGCGTCTCAGAATCGGTCCCGGTCGCATCGGCGGTTGCCGAAGTTGATGATCTGTCGTCCACATCCCAGGAACTGCGAGAGGAAATGCCCGCAAAGAAATCCACCGTAGTCGCGAAGATTGCCAACGAAAACAGTCCGCAGGTGCTGACTCCGCATCCGGAGCAGGCCATCACCGATCCCATAGCCGCGCTCAAACTCATTCGCGAAGACCTGGGCGATTGCACGCGCTGCAAACTGCACAAACAGGGCCGCAAGCAGATCGTCTTTGGCGTAGGCAATCCGCGAGCTGACTTAATGTTCGTCGGCGAAGGCCCCGGCGCCGACGAAGACACGCAGGGCGAGCCCTTCGTAGGCCGCGCGGGACAGTTGCTCAACAACATGATCAAAGCCATGGGTATTCGCCGCGAGGATGTTTATATCGCGAACGTCGTGAAATGCCGTCCGCCCGGCAATCGCACGCCCGAGCGCGACGAGACCGAGACCTGCTCGCCATTTCTCATGCGGCAGATCGCCGTGGTCAAGCCCAAGGTTGTGGTTGCGCTGGGCGCGGTGGCGGCGAAGAATTTGCTCGCGATGAACGCATCCATGTCCGAACTCCGTGGCCGTTTTTACGACTTCATGCCCGCCGGCGCCCGCAGCAGCGATCCTTCCTGGCAGGGAACAAAGCTCGCGGTCACTTACCATCCGGCGTTTCTTCTGCGCGATCCCCGCCAGAAAGGCGAGGCCTGGAAAGATCTGCAGATGGTGATGAAGTTCCTCGGCATCGAACCCCCGAAGAAGCCTGTGGAATAGGAATCTCATGTGGGGACAGCCGCCCTCGGCTGTCCGGTCGAGCGCAGCTCGACTGGATTTCTACTCGGGGCGCGGGCTGACGCAGCCCGATTCCCCTTTCCTCAGCCGTCACTGCTATCCTCTGATTCCAATGCTCGAATTCTGCGACGTTGCCGTCCCCGTGCCGCTGGACATGGTCTTCACCTACCGTGTCCCCGCGGATGCCACGCCAGTCGTCGGCGCCCGCGTGCTGGTTCCATTTCGCCAGCAGCGCATGACGGGCATCGTCGTCGAATTGCACGACCGCAAACCTTCCGTCACCACCAAGAGCGTTCTCGCTGTTCTCGACGTAACGCCTGTACTCGATGAGCAGTTGCTGCAACTAGGTCGCTGGATTGCCGACTACTATCTCGCCCCGCTCGGGGAAGTCTTCCGCACCATGCTGCCCCTGAATGCCGAGTTCAAACGCTCGATCGGCTATCGCCTCACAAATGAAGGCCAGATGGCGTTGCACCTCGCAGGCATGTCCGGATCCTCCGCCCGTTCCAAGCGCACACCAGAGGAGCAGGAAGCCGAATTCCGTGTGCTCGATTACCTGGCCAATTGCATTTCTGAAAGTGAACCGCGGATCGAGAGCCCGGCTAGGAATAGGGAAGTTGGGCCCGGAGGGCTTGGGACGAGCGAAATCGGCAAGGGTACGGCTTCAGCCGTACCGCTAGAACCCACAACAGATAGGGCTTTAGCCCCTGAGGGCACCGCCCTCGTCCGCGAAGAAACCCTCCGCTCCGCCACTCGCGTCTCCCGCGCCATCCTTGCCGGAATGGCTCGCAAGAAATGGCTGAAGCGCGAAGATGTATCTGCCGCTCGTGACGCCACGCGCACGATGAAGATCGCGGTATTGAAGTCTGCCGATGGCAAACTGAACGACAACCAACGCCAGTTGGTCGACACCCTGGCTGCTTCCGGCGGAAGAGTCCCAGTGACTACCCTGCAATCGCTCGACGTTCCCCGAACCACGCTCACCACGCTGGTCCGGCGCAGCCTCGTCGAGATCGTCGATCAGCCCGCAGAGTTCACCGTCTCGCGCTCCAAGCCCCGACCGTCTCTCTTCGACTTCGACTTGAACCCGGCGCAGCAATCCGCCCTCGCGCGAATGCGGCCGAGCGTAACAGACCGCAAGTTCTCGGGAATGTTGCTGCACGGCGTCACCGGATCGGGCAAGACTGCGGTGTATCTCGCAGCCATGCGCGGTGTCCTCGAAGCCGGCCGCTCTGCCATCTTGCTCGTCCCCGAAATCGGTCTGACCCCCGCCGTCGCCGCCGACCTGCATCAGATTTTCGGCGATGAGGTGGCCATCCTGCACTCCGCGCTCTCTGACCGCGAACGCGCCGAGCAGTGGCACCGCATCAAGCGTGGAGAAGCACGCATGGTGGTGGGCACTCGGTCGGCGGTCTTTGCCCCGGTAGCCGATCTCGCGTTGATCATTGTCGACGAGGAGCATGACTCGTCCTACAAGCAGGAAGAAACGCCGCGCTACCACGCCCGGGACATCGCCGTAATGCGCGCCAAGATGTCGAATGCGGTCGTAGTGATGGGCTCGGCCACGCCATCCCTGGAGTCCTACTTCAACGCCAAGAAGAACAAATATGCTTTGGTCGAATTGCCCGATCGCGTGGAGCAGCGCCCGCTCCCCGAAGTTGAGATCATCGACATGCGCCAGGAGTTCCAGGAAACTGGCCATGAGCAAGTCATCTCGCGCAAACTGGCCGCCGAGATCAAAGAACGTCTCGACCGCAAAGAGCAAGTCATGGTCCTGCTCAACCGCCGCGGATATTCTCCAGTCGTGCTCTGCCGCACTTGCGGCAAAAAGCTTGAATGCCAGAACTGTGCCATCGCGCTCACCCATCACAAGCGCGAGCACAAAATGGTGTGCCACTATTGCGGCTACACGGCGCCCGTGCCGAAAGCGTGTGTCCACTGCGGAAGTGAATATGTCTATTTCCTCGGCACTGGATCAGAAAAACTCGAAGAGCTATTGCACGGCATGTTTCCCCAGGCTCGCATCGCCCGTCTCGACCGCGACACCGTCCGCAGCCACGAAGATTTCGAGCGTGCCTTAAACGCCTTGAATGAAGGGGAACTCGACTTGCTCGTCGGTACGCAGATGATCGCCAAAGGCCACGACATCCATGGCGTGACGCTGGTGGGTGTGGTCGGCGCCGACGTCGCGCTCGGCCTCCCGGACTTCCGCGCCGCCGAGCGCACCTTCCAGTTGCTGACCCAAGTCGCGGGACGCGCCGGACGCGGCCAGACGCCCGGCAAAGTCGTTCTGCAGACGTATTTCCAGGACCACTACGCCGTACAGTATGCGGCCCGCCACGACTTCATCGGCTTCTACGAGAAAGAGCTGCAATTTCGCAGTTGGATGCACTACCCGCCCTA
>OBLW0100002737.1_pt1 | contig 14141 bp, 12 predicted proteins | sample 1520161 | NCBI WGS metagenome assembly OBLW01 (sample SAMEA3539309, study PRJEB22396) | soil metagenome | biome: tundra; feature: field; material: soil | place: USA | collected 2010-05 | depth 0.15 m
AGATTCAACTGGACTCCGCCGACGTCGGTCTTGTGGGTGATGGTCTCCGAGTAAATCTTCAGCACCACCGGATAACCCATCCCATCGGCGGCCTTCACGGCGGCGGCGGAATCCGCGGCAATGACCGTCTTCGCCACGGGAATCCCGTACGCGGCCAGAACCTCTTTCGATTCGAACTCGGTCAGTATGGTACGGCCTTCGCCGCGGGAGGTCCGGACGATCTCTTCCACCCGTTTCCGGTCGGGCGCCCAGTCGGCGGAATCGTCCGGCAGGGATGGCGTTTCGTACAGGCTGCGCAGGTTATAGCTGTACTTCCACATGTAGTTGAAGGCGCGGGCGGCGGTGTCGGGATAAGGGAAGGTCGGGATATTGGCGCGGTTGAGGATCTCCTCGCCCGCGGCCACGTCCACGCCGCCCATCCAGCTCGCCAACACCGGTTTGCCTTCCTGTCTGGCCAGCGGCTTCAACTGCTCGGCGATGCGCGTGGGGTCGGTCATGGCCTGCGGGGTGAGGATCACCAGCATGCCGTCGCTGCCCGGGTCCTTGGCGGCGATTTCCAGCGCCTTGGCGTAGCGTTCGGGAGAAGCGTCCCCGATAATATCGACGGGGTTGTTGTGGCTCCAGGTGGCCGGCAGCACCGCGTTGTAGGCTTCCATGGTTTCCGGGGTGAGTTCGGCCAACTCGCCGCCGCCCATGATCAAAGCGTCGGTGGCCATAACGCCGGGACCGCCCGCGTTGGTCACGATGGTCAGGCGCGGCCCCTTGGGGCTGGGCTGTTTGGAGAGCACTTCCGCCATATAGAACAGGTCGGAGACGTTGCCGACGCGAAGCACGCCGCTGCGCCGGAACGCGGCTTCCAAAACCTCGTCGCTGCCGGTGAGAGAGCCGGTATGCGAAGCGGCCGCTTTGGCGGCGGCGGCCGAGCGGCCCGGCTTGATGACGATAATCGGTTTGTTCAACGCCACTTCGCGCGCAGCCGAAAGGAACGAGCGCGCGTTGCCGATGCTCTCCATGTAGATGACGATGGAGCGCGTTTTGGGATCGTTGCCGAGGTAATAAATCAGGTCGCCCCAGCCCACGTCCACCATGGAGCCCACCGAGATGAACGCGCTGAAGCCCACCATCTCCTTGAGGCTCCAATCCAGCACGGCGGTGCACAGCGCGCCGCTCTGGCTGATGAAGCCCACCGAACCCGGCCGCGCAATGGTGGTGGCGAAGGTGGCATTCAGGCCCGAAAGCGGGCTCATCACGCCCAGGCAATTGGGGCCGATGACCCGAATATTGGCCGCCCGCGCCTCTTCCAGCAGCTTGCGCTCAAGCAGCGCGCCTTCCGGACCGATCTCCTTGAAGCCGGCCGAAATCACCACCGCGCCGCGCACGCCGTTTTCGCCGCATTCCCGGATGATGCCCGGAATCGAGGGCGGCGGCGTCACCACCACCACCAGGTCCACGGCCTCCGGAATGTCCGAGATAGACTTGTAGGCCTTCACGCCCAGTACGCTGGGCCGCTTGGGGTTGACGGGATAAACGGTGCCCCCGAACGGGCTGGTGACCAGATTCCACAAGACCGTGCGCCCGACGGAATTGGGGGTTTCGGTTGCGCCGATGACCGCGACGGTTTTCGGAGAAAAGAAAACGTCCAGCGGTTGATTTCCTTTGTAGCGGTGCAGTTTCTTCTTAGATGATGGTTTCGTCGCTTGCATGATCTTCGGTATCCGCCTTGGACCCGAACGCGGATTGGTTGAGGGCCTCCACCACGTCCAGGGAATTGATTCCATTCTTGCGCGCGACAGTTTCGATGTCGCAGTCGTCGCACGCCGAGCGAATACGGAATTGCTCGAAAATGGGGATAGTTTGAGGAAAGCGACGCTTCACATCGCGAATAATCATATCCCGGCGGATCAACTGGTCGAAACGAAACATAGGAGGGCGCCTTGGAACCTGTGATTGTGTGCACCCCGCCTTCCAAAGAGGACCTCGGGGATGCACATTTCTTATCATACGCTTAGCGGAGGGCCTGTGCATCAGGGTGAGCGATATGCCCCAACGGCCTCGAATTCCAGCGGGCAATTGGACCCGGTCACAGCAAATTTCGAATTTCGGAAGTCTTGGGCATAGCAAGACTTGGCGGGAAATCGGGGCATCTCCAAGGCCGGCCGCGCCGCTGCCTGAGCGGAAGATGGAAGTGGGGGAGGAGATTTTGGGCAAAAATGCCCGCTTTTTCCGAACCGCGCCACGCAATATCAACAACTTACGAAAGGACTTTTGGGCATTTTGCCCAAAACACCGTGAAAAACGCCGTGCAGGAAGAATATTCAGATCAAGTTTCAGCCTCTGGCCCGCCACCGCCGGAGGAAGTCGTACTGGGCCGTTGGCTGGGCCGCCGCGAAGCCTTCGCGCTGGTCGCGGGACGCTGTTCCGCCGCCGAAGCGGAAAGCCTGCGTCGTATCCGCGAGCAAAAACTCTATCGTGGAGTCGCTGGCACTTGGGACAAGTTTTGCTCCGCTCATGTAGGCGCCAGCCGCAGAAACGTCGAAAGGACTATCCGGCTCCTGGACGAATTCGGCCCGGAGTTTTTCTACATCTCGCAAATCGCCCACATCGGGCCGGAGGAATACCGCGCGATCGCCCGACACGTGGACAGCGAGGGCGTTCACCTGGACGGCGCCGTGTTGCCGCTGCTGCCGGAGAACGGCACGGAAGTGGCGGCCGCCGGAAGTGAGCTGCTCCGCCGCGTTCAACTCCAGCCCGCGGATACCGGCGAGCCGTCCTTCGAACCGGTGTTGCGCCGCTGTCAGGCGGCGGCCCGGATGCTGGCGGCTTGCACGGCCGACCTCAATCCGCTGGACAAGATGGAGTTGGCCGAAGCGCTCGTCAGCCTGCGCCAATCCGCCGTCGCGCGGGGCGTCGAGATGAGCTGAGCGGATTCCAGGGGCGGCGCCCGCCCCACCCTGGAGTTTCTACATGTGCCGAGCTCCGTGGGGCAGGTTGTCAACCTGCTGGGTGCCCTTTGGGCAGTTGTCAATCGGCCTCGCGCTCGACCAGGGAAACTCCTCCGGCGCCGCAGCCAGGTCGGCCACTACCGGATTCATCTCGATGTACCGCGCGATCCGCTCAAACTCTTTCCCATCGCGGACCAGCCGGTCATAGCTTTCGTCCTGCCAGAATGGCCGCCCTGCCACTCCCAGGATCCGATTCCCTTCCAGCCCGGTGAAGCGCTTGAGCGATTGCATGACCTTGGGAACCGGCGCCAGCGGAGTAATCAATATATGCACGTGATTGGGCATCACGACGTAGTTGTGGAGCTGGTAGTGGGCCATGTCTTGCTCGTGATAGCGCAGCGCTTCCACGACCATCCGGGCGACCTCCGGCCGGCGCAAGTGAAAGGGACCGGCGCGGACGCCGTCGAGCAGGCGATCCATAGCCACAAAAGCCCGTCCGTGGCTCGTGGCCGCGGGGAAGACGCGGCCGGGGGGAAGGCTGCCATGCAGGCGCCAAGTGAGGAAAATGGGCTGGTCGGAGCAATAGAGGTGAGGCAAACGGCGCGAATGAAAAGTCGCCATAAAGTAGGAGTGTGCCTTGGAGACAGGGATTCTCAGGAAAAAGTAAAGGCCGATTGGCAATCGGCCGCAGGTTGACAACCTGCCCCACCGGCATCGCACATCTCAAAACTAGAGAGGCTCCGCGGGCAGCCGAATCGCCCGCCCCTACCTGGTTACTTGTTTCTGAGCCGGCGGATTTCCTCCAGGCGCTCGGCGATCCGCTTTTCCAATCCGTGGCTGGTGGGCTGATAGTAGCGGCGGCCGGCGAGCGAGGGCGGCAGGCAGTCCATATCCACGACGGCGTCCTCGAATTGGTGCGCGTGCTGGTAGCCTTCGCCGTATCCCCACGCCTTCATCAAACGCGTCGGCGCATTGCGAAGATTCATGGGGACCGGCTCGGCGATAGTCTGTTCCACGTCCTGGCGGATGGCGTTCATGGCTTGGTAGGCGGAGTCGGATTTGGGGGCGACGCTCAGATAAATCGCCGCCTGCGCCAGCGCCAGGTCGCCTTCAGGGATGCCCAGGAAGTGCACCGCCTGCATGGCCGCCACGGCTTGCTCGAGGGCGCGCGGATCGGCCAGGCTGACGTCTTCGATGGCCATGCGAATCAGCCGGCGGGCGATGTACAGCCGGTCCTCGCCGGCCTCCAGCATGCGTGAGAGCCAGTAGAGCGCGGCATCCACATCGCTCGACCGCACGGATTTGTGCAGCGCCGAGATCAGGTTATAGTGCTCTTCCCCGCCCTTATCGTAGAGCATCACCTTGCGGTTGATGGCGCTCTGCACCGCCTCGGTGGTCAATTCGCCTTGCGGCGACGCCGCCGCGGCGGCTTCCAGCGTGTTATAGGCTTGGCGCGCGTCTCCGTTCGCATAAATGGCGATCTGTTCCAGCAGGTCGTCCGCGGCCCGCAGTTCCACCAGCGGCAGCGCGCGGCGCAACAGCGTGACGATTTCGTCGGCCGTCAGGCCGCGCAGCGCGTAGACGCGCGAGCGCGAGAGCAGCGCCGCAATCACTTCGAACGACGGGTTTTCGGTGGTGGCGCCGATCAGGATGATATCGCCGCGCTCCACGTAGGGCAGAAACGCGTCCTGCTGGGCTTTGTTGAAGCGGTGGATTTCGTCGATGAAAAGGATGGTGCGGCTGCCCAGGCGGCGCAAGCGCTCGGCATCGGCCATCACCGCCTTGATTTCCTTGATGCCGGAAAGCACGGCGCTGAACGGAATGAACTCGCAATGCGTGGTCCGGGCGATGATCCGCGCGAGCGTGGTCTTGCCCGTGCCGGGCGGTCCCCAGAGGATGATGGAGCCGATTTCGTCGCGCTCGATCTGGCGGCGCAACGGCTTTCCAGGACCTAGGATGTGCTCCTGGCCGATGTAATCTTCCAGGCTCTCCGGGCGCATGCGCTCCGCCAGCGGACGGTTCTTGTCCGGCGCGCGCGCGGCCTCGCCGGCGTGCGGAGGAGTGGAATCGAACAGGCTCATGACCGCACGGCCCTTTGCCGGCGCGCCTCGTACAGCAGGATTCCGGCGGCCATGGCGGCGTTGAGCGACTCCACCCCGACGGTGGGAATGGAAACGTCCAGCGCGGCCGAGCGGAGCGCGTCGCTCACGCCGCGCGCCTCATTACCGACGATCAAGCCGCAGCGCGCCGTCAAATCCACATCCGCGACGGAGCGAATCGCGGCGCCCGCGCGCGCGGGCACGCCGGCGTACAGTTCCACCTTGTTCCGCTGGAGCGCCGCTCGCGCCAGCGTGGCGTCCACGCCGTGCAGGTACGGAACGCGGAACAGAGAACCGGCGGAGGCGCGCAGGGTCTTGGGGTTCCACGGGCTCACCGATCCCTTGAGGAACAGAATGCCGGTGGCGCCGAAGGCCTCCGCCGCGCGCGCAATGGCGCCGGCATTGCCGGGGTCCTGCAAGCCATCGAGAACCACCACCAACGGACAGCCGCGGAACAACTGCTCCAGTTTCCAGACCGGCGGCTTGACCAGCGCCATGACGCCCTGGCTGGTTTCGGTCCCCGAAAGACGCTGGAGAACCGTGTCCGGCCAGACCACCACGCGGATGCCCGCCAGCCGGCGTACGTGCGACTCGGCGGCCGCCCGGACCGATTCCGCCGCCAGCACAATCTTCACCTCGCAATCGCTGCGCAGGGCTTCTTCGAGCAGGTGGAACGTCTCCGCCACGCACCAGCCCTCGCTGGTGAGCGCTCCGCGCACGATGGCGCGCCGCACATCCTTGAGCAGCGGATTGGCGGCGCTGACGATCGTCTCGGGCTTAGGCATCCTACAATAATGGTTCCGGACGTTTACAGAATAGCGCAGATGAAAAGGGCCTTATGGACGGTGGCCGCGCTGGCGGCGGGGTTGGCGGCGGAGGTCGCACACCTTTCCGTGCGGATCGAGCGGCAGTCCACCGTCGAGGAAGCGCGGCCCGCCGACGTCATCCTGGTGATGGGGGCGGCCGAATATCGCGGCCGGCCCTCGCCGGTGCTGCGCGCGCGTCTCGATCACGCGCTGGAGTTGTACCGGCGCAAACTGGCGCCGCGCATCCTGACAACCGGCGGCGCGGGCGGGGACGCGACGTTTACCGAAGGCGGCGTGGGGCGGGCCTACCTGATCGGCAAGGGCGTGCCCGCGGACGCCATCATCGTGGAAACCGCGGGCGAGAGCACCGTGTACTCCACCGCGCTGGCGGGCGAAATCATGCACCGGATGGGCCTCGGTTCCGCGATCGTGGTGAGCGACGGATATCACATCTTCCGCGTCAAGCGCATGCTCGAATCCGACGGCCTGACCGCCTACGGCTCTCCGCGCAAGGACGCCAGCCCCGATCCCCCGCACGAGCGCTGGAACTGCGTGAAACAGGCGATCGGCTATCTGTTGTGGAAGGCCGGCGTAAAGGTGTAGTGTTGGCAGGCACAAGCGCCTGCCTTAGGGACTTGCTCCCAGGGCTTACGTCACATAGGCGTTAGCCTAAGCCGGCACGGGAACCTCCCGGCTCACCGTGGCCCCGGCGCTCGCCAGCGCCGCAGACAGCCTGGTGAGCGGAGCGCTGCAAAACGGCTGCAAGCGCGTTTGCCAGTAGCGAACCAGCGAGACTTCACAAAACTACTTGCCAACCGCCTCGGCGCGTGCCTCCTCCCGTCAGGATACCGCTACGCCATCGCGGCGGTGAAAAAATTTGTCCAGGTGTAAGTGAACTAGGATGCCCATGCAAATCGGGACGAAACTGAGAAAAAGATAGTATTGGCGAAACATATAGAGCGAAAAAAAACACGAAATTACTACAGCCGCAACTGTTGCGACGATCTGCGCCCGTCGGCCGAAGAGCCCGATTAATACGAGAACCATGCCAATGAGAACGTCAGCGACCACGGCTGGGAACTCGCCCACTTCCATGTGAGTCCTGCCGTGAAGAACAGAAGAAATCGCCTCTCCATTTATCTCTAGTCCGGACATGGGGCCTATGGGAGTGTCTTTCAAGTCGTCGCCGCTGTGGAACGAACCGCCGATTATTACGATTCTCCGCTCGTAGGCGCGCGCGGCTTTCCAGTTCGGCGACCTCGCCTCCTTGAGCAGAGTGGACGCCGTTTCAGCCGGGATCCGGCTCGAAAAATCGATGACATTGAGGTCATCGCCAGCGCCCTCTTCGAGGCACGAGCGGTGCTGGCTCCGGTAAACGACCTGCTCCACGAATGACGGTACCGTCAAGGAGCCAACCGCCATCCCAGAGTAGAACCAGCGGACGACGCCAGCCTCCTCGCCCAAAGCGGGCACGCCGTAACACTCGGTCGTCGAGCCGGAGCCAAGCAACGGTTTTCCGAGAAGAGAGGACAAAACCCGTTCGCGATGCAGCCCGACACGTTGGTAGTGATAATCCACAGCCCAAACGACGGCCGCATCGCGTTGCAGATCCAAGCTGATGCCGGGCGGCCAGTCTGAGGTGTTGATGTCGACCGCTACCAGGCTTGCACCACCCGAGATTGCGCCACGAACCATCTCCAGAATAATCGCCGGGTCGAGAGGGCGCCTGCGGTGAAAGATGTTTGCGTAGTCCTCTTCTGTGACGTCGATCAGGATCACCCGATCCTCGTCCACGGAAGGCTCGGAACGAACGAGGCTGTCAAGCGCTATTCCGCTGATCGCCCGGCCAACAAAGCTTGCGCCTATGGTGGCCGACGCCCAAGCAGCAACGAGGATTATGCACACGCCTCGCGTAAGCGAGGGAACGGCCAGCTTCACTTTATCCGACAATTTGTGCGGCATGAATTAGTGAAGAATCGTTTTCGGCAACCCGGCGAGGTCGGCAAGGATCCCGAGTTGTAGGTTCCAGACGGCCGCTGCCGGTGTGTCTCGTGGCCAACTACTTATGAAGCGACCTGCGTCCTCGTACGACTTCTGCGAGATCTGGCAAGATCCCTCCGGGGCGACCAGCACGAAGCTCTTCTGGATGGTACCCTCAGACGTGGCACGTGTTCCCAGTACTTCGAACAGTACCGGCGGGTCGGTCGCCTTGTCGAGCTTCCATCGCAGCGTTGACACGGATTCCGGAACGTCAGGCTGCAGAGGCGTCAATTTAATCTTCGTCTCGGTTGTGGTGGCTGGCCACCAGGGTGACAAATCGACCTGGCCGCCCTGCTCACAGACGACGGCCGGCCGAATGTAGGAGTACCGAGGTCGGGAGGGGCTATTCCGCCTTCGATGACGGACGATTATTATAGTTGCCTCGATGGCGACTGCTGCGGCCCCAACCACCACCCCCACCACCCACGCTCGGCCGCCCGTCCCGGGAGGTGGGGTCGGCGTCGTCGATGATTTGGCCCCCTCCATGGCACCGACAGCGGCGCCGCTCGCTAAGGCCGCAGCAATTACCACCAGCGCCGGCGACAAGTGCGCCCTGGTACCAGCGACGGAGCCGCTAGTACCCACAGGCGCGTACTGGCCAGCAAGATCATCCCCTGGTGAGGGCTGCCGGATGGCACCCTGCAGAATCCCGGGGACCACCTTTGGTTGCCGCTTCTGGAAAAACTCCTCGATAAGCGTCCTGATGTAAGGTTCCGGATTAGCCTGCGGAATTACCCGCTCAACCGTATATGCGTTCCGGCAATCGCGGGCAGTCAGGCATTTTTCTGTGTGGGGCGGTATGGAACCCCTACGGTAAATTACGGTTATTTCCCCTGTCCGCTGTCGACCCGATATGATTAATTCATCTCCGGCCGCAAGGCAGGACCACTGGCCAAGAACCCGTGCGCCAGGTTTGGCCAGCCAGGTTCCGCTAATGGCCAAGACCTGGGCGTCAAGGCACCCGGTCGCGCTCCCATAAACAGCGACGGGCACGTCCTGTTGCGGCCACGACCGCGCGTTTTGGTCGAACAGCAAGAGCGCGGCCACGAGCGGGCCGACAGCGCACGCATTATGGCGGGCCGGGAACATAGCTGCTGAAGTCCCCCCTATGATGAACCGTCGGCCGCCGGAATTCAAGCTCTTGGATCTGCCCGGGGTGGGCAGATCCGCGATAAGCATGCCCCATCGACGGTCGGAAGCTGCCCCCCAGGCCCTGGAGTTGAAGGATTCGTACCTAAAGCCCGGCTTGTGCCCGCTGGTCCCCCACTTGCCTGCTTATAGCAGCGCGTACACCAGGTACTTGGCGCTTTCAAACACGGGCGTCCGGTCTTTCAGCCGGTTCTTAGGCCCTACCACGATGTACCGAATGCCCAGAGCCGCATATTTCGGCAGGTCGCGCGGTTTGAAACGGTTCTGACTGGTCTGCTGCCAGCGGAGCCACCACAGCCTGGCAAAGCCGGCCAGGTAGTTGACCTGGCCGCCGCCCTTCCAATCCACGTAAATGGCGCGCTCCGCCTGCGCGCGGAAGATTCCCGGGTCCAAACCCTTGCCTATGTCCGCGAATTGAAAGACCGCGTCTTTCGGCGTCGAGGAGCGCGCCCAGATGGAAAGCTGGTCCAACTCCGGCGTGCGCGCGCGGGGATAGTTCACCACGCCGGCGATGCCCGGAATGGCAAAGAAGGCCACCAGCGCGAGGAGCGGCGTGGCAGGCTCCCAACGGCCCGCCCGCAGCCAAATGGCCAGCCACGCAATCAGCGAGAGCGCAAGCGCCACGGCGATGCCCCGGAAGGCAAAGGGCTGCGTCAGAATCGGCTGGATGGGAGGAAGGTAAGCCAGCGCAAACCAGCCGACGGCCTCAAGAGGCTGACGGCGCAGCGCCGCGCGCACACCCGCGGCCGCCGTCAGGAATTGCGCGAAGAGGGTCACGAACAGGATCGAGCGCATGGGCTGGAACTGCGGAATCAGCGCCCAGCGCCAATGGTCGAGCAGAAGCCATGAGGCCGGCAGGCTGAGCATCCCGGCAATCGGCAAGCCGAGCGAAAACAGCCGCAGCTCGAAGCTCATTTCCCGCCGCAGGCGCAAGAACGCCGCCAGCAGGATTCCGAAGAGGATGGCGTAGTGCCCCAGCAGCGCGGGCGGCCAGGCGTGCGCATCGGAGATCCAGTTGTAGGAGGCCCGCATGCGTTGCAGGCGCTCTAAGTCGGGCGTGAGACGGGCGAAGAAAGTCTGAGCCTCGCCTCCGCCCTCCTGCACTCGCGCGGCAATGGCCAGGACCAGGGCCGCGCCCGCGGGCGGCGCCAGCCTCCAAAGCCTGTGGCGCACGGTTTCGGACTTGGCGGGCCACAACGCCAGCGCGCAGTAAAAGACTACGAACGGCAGGGCGGTCGGGGGGTGGTAAAGAAACGCCGCGGCCAGAGCGATCCCCGCGGCCAGGTAACGGCGATGGACGGTCAGACCCATTGCGCAGATGGCCAGCGGAAGAGCGAACGCGCGCGGCGTAGGCTCGTATTCGAAGGTCAGCACGGTTGGGCCGGCTACCACGGCGCCTAGCGAACAGATGGCGGCGATGAAGAGGGCTAGTGGCGCGGGCCGCGGAGCCAGCGCCCCGCAAATTGCCAAAGCCATCAGGTACAGGCCCCAGATGCCGAAAGCCCGCGTCACGATCTGCTCGCACGCCAGCACATCGCGGAAATCGAGGTTGGTGGCAGCCCGCAAGGCCCTGGCAATTTCGTCGTACAGGGTGTAGGCCACGTGCGCCCTTTCGGCCAGGATCTCATTGCGCAGGACCGAGGGATCGCGGAGATGCTCCAGGATGGGCGCGTAGATCTGGCTATCCTGTTGGAGCCAGGTATGACCGGGAAATTGAAAATAGGTCAGCAGGGATAGCGCGAGACAGGCGCCGGCGATCGCGAGAGGCTTCATTTGGCCGGTATTTTGTCCAATTCCTGCTTGGCCCAAAGGCGGTTGGGATTGAGCGCCAGCGATTTGGCGAGGGCCTGGCGCGCTGGGGCGTCCTGATTGTCCTTGTGCAGCGCGACCCCCAGCCAGAGGTACGCGTCCGCGTTCCCGGGCTCGAGTTCGATGGCCTTGCGAAAATCGGCGATGGCCAGCTTCGTGCCTCCGCCAAGTTGCGCCGGCACATAGAAATTCCCGACTCCGCGCGCCAGATAGGCCGCGGCCGACTTGGGCGCCATCTCGACAGCCTTGTCGATGGCGCTCTTGGCGCGGGGGCCGTAGCTCAACCCGCTGAGAACGTCCGTCACGGCCTGGCCGCAGAGCATGCCCAGCAGCCGGTAGTTTTCCGCGTCGGGGCGGAGCGCGACGGCCTTCTCGGCCGCCTTAATGCCCACCTCGGCCGCCTGCTGCGCCTGCTTCTTATCGTGCAGTTCCTGGGCAACTTCGGCAAGGTAGGAGGAAGCCAGCGCCAGACGGTATTGCGCATTCACGTCATTGGGCGTACGGGCCGCCGCCGCGGAGTACTCGTTGATGGTTTTTTCGAGCGCCGGGCGATCCTGCCGGTCGCGGGCAGTTTCCAGCCCGTTCGGAGCGGCGGCGGCCATCAGCGCGGTCAGCAGGAATATCCACGTTGGCTTCATAATCGGCTACAGTGCGGCGACGCGACGCTGCGCCAGCGCAAAATAACCCGCCAGCGCGATTAAAAGCAGACCATTGGCAAGCACCACGATCGGCGCCGTAAAAATTGGGACGAGCCAGCCCGACATCAGGTTTCCCATAGTCATGCCCCCGCGAAACGCGAAATTGTAGACGCTCATCACGCGGCCGCGCATGTCATTGGTGACGATAAGCTGGACCAGGGAACTCACCGAGGCGAATACGGCCATCATAGCGGACCCGGAGAAAAACAGCGCCAGGTAGCTCACGGAGAGGGACCGGGAAACGGCAAAAACCGCCGCTGTGATGCCCAGTGCGGCCAGCGCCACCAGCGCGACGCGCCCCTTGCGCCGCATGTTGCCGAAACCGGCGATGGTGAGCGCCCCCACAATGGACCCCATGCCTGTGATGGACTGAAACATGGCGTAGGTTCCGGGCCCTCTGCGAAAGATATCCTTGGCGAATACTGGAAGGAAAGTCCGCATGGGGACAAACAGGAACGTCATGGCGAAGGCCAGGATAATCAGCCCCGCCATGGCGCCCTGCCGGCGAATGAACTTGATGCCTTCCTTCATGCTGTCGAAGACCGTCTCGTCCGTCTTCACCGGCAGGAACCGGACATGCAGCATGCGGAGCACGATCACGGGGGCCAGAAACGAGATCCCGTTCAGCCCGAAGCACCAGACCTCGCCGAACTTGGCCAGCACCACCGCGCTGATGGCCGGTCCGATCATCACCGCCGCGTTGAACTGCATGGAGTTTAACGCGATGGCATTGGGCATATCCTCTTTGTCGACCAGCGTGGGGATCAACGCGGAATAGGCCGGGCCGCCGAACGCTTGCGCGAAGCCCGAGACCAATGAACACGCCAGGATGTGCCAGACATGGATCGTGTGCAGCGCCAGCATCGCGGTGAGGAAAAACGCGCAGGACATCTGCACATACTGCGAGCCGGTGAGGACGTGGCGGCGCTCCACGCGGTCGGCCACCACCCCGCCGATCAGCGAAAACAGGAAGATCGGGATGGTGGCCAGCACCGGGTCGAGAGCCAGCAGAAAGGCGGAGTGGCTCAGCCGGTAAATCAACCAAGCCTGCGCGACCTGCTGCATCCACGTGCCGACGCTGGAGGTGCAGGCGCCGATCCACATGAGGCGGAAGTCGCGGTATTGAAAAGCCTTGAAAACCCGTCGGAGCACGTGTTGAGGGTTGGCGAAGAAGAATTGTAACAGGATTGCCGGGAATCCCGCCGAGAGGCGCGGTATACTGGCCGCTTCCAGGTAATCGGAACCGAAAAGGAGTTGCCATGTTGCCAGACTATATTTCGAAAGCCGTGCCGAACCCGCCGGAGAAACGGGCCCCCTGGTATGCCAATACCGCACCCGCCTATGCCGGGATTTTCCTGTGGGTCGCGTTCTACCGTTCCCTGGCGGATGGCACGCTCAACTACGGCAGCCTCGCCGTTTGTTTAGCGGGCCTGGTGTTCGCCTCGGTGCTTTGTTATCTGCTGTACTACCGCGCTCCTGCCATGCTGGGGATGAAGACCGGGTATCCGCTCTACGTGGTGGGCAGCTCCACCTTCGGAACCACCGGCGGCTATCTCGTGCCGGGGCTTCTGATGGGCTTGCTTCAAATCGGGTGGTTCGCGGTCGCCACTTCCCTTGCCAGCGAGTTTGTGCTGAAGGCGATGGGCGCGGATTCCACACCAGGCTCCGTTCCCTTTATAGTGACCGGCGTGATCTGGGGCGTCGTTTTCGCCTGGGTGGGGGCCAAGGGCATTCAATATGTGGCCAAGGTCTCCACATTTCTCAACTTCATACCCTTGCTCATGTTGATCGTAGTTTTCTTTCAGGTTTCCGGCCATGTCCAGTATCAAGCGCCGGCCGCGCAGGCCGACCCCTTCGTGGCGTTCACCGTAACCGTGGCGGCAGTCATCGGCTTCTTTGCTACGGCGGGGGCCGCGGGCGCGGACTTTGGAATCAACGCGCGTCACGAGAGGGACGTGCGCTGGGGCGGACTGGTCGGGGTGATGCTCGCGCCCATCGTCGCCGGCGGCCTGGCGTTGGCGGCGGTGGCGGCAGCCAACGGTACGAATCCCAAACTGCCCTTCGATTACGCCAACGTGCTGCAGGGCATCGGCGGGCCGATCGCCACATCCATGTTCTTCCTGTTCGCGGTCGCCTCGATTCCGGCCACCTGTTTCTGCATCTTCATTGCCGGCAATAGCTTTTCGACCATGATTCCGGGCGTACCGCGGGTCTCCTCAAGCATGGCGGCGGGCGCGGTGGGCATCGTGCTGGCGGTGACGGGAGTGGCCACGCACCTCATCTCCTTCTTCCTCGTTGTGGGCGCCTCTTTCGGGCCCATCTGCGGGGCCATCGCGGCGGACTACCTGCTCTCCGGAAAGCGCTGGGCCGGACCGCGCCAAGGGATCAACTGGGCGGGATACATCGCGTGGGCGGTTGGATTCGTGGTCGGAATTCTGCCGTTCCTGCCCCTGCCGCCGGAAACGAAGCGTTACGTGCAGCCCGCGGCGCTGTACAGCTTCATCGCCGGATTCGTGGTCTATGCTTTGCTGGCCAAGGCCGGCCTGGAACCCAAGGTTGTAGATATGTAGGTGGGGTCAGGCCTTCGGCCTGCCGCCG
>OBLW0100002738.1_pt1 | contig 14139 bp, 13 predicted proteins | sample 1520161 | NCBI WGS metagenome assembly OBLW01 (sample SAMEA3539309, study PRJEB22396) | soil metagenome | biome: tundra; feature: field; material: soil | place: USA | collected 2010-05 | depth 0.15 m
ATCGCGGGTAATGGTGAATATGCCGGATTGCTTTCGGGCGGCTGCCTGGAAGGCGATTTGGCCGAGCACGGTCGCGCGGTGCTGGCCACAGGCGTCGCCAAGCTGGCGCGCTACAACACCCAGGGCGCAGAGGATCTGCTGTTCGGACTCGGATCGGGCTGCGAAGGGACCATGGATATACTGCTGCGGCGCCTGGATGGTTCAAACGTAATCGGTAACTACGAGGCGTTATTGTGGCGTTGTTAGAGACCTGGAAAATGATGCCGCGTTGTCAGCTGGACGGGAGCGAACGATGGGGCAGGTCAAAAGGGTCAGGCGCAGTGCGGCGGTGTGGCGGGAGCTGTTTTCACGGCAGGCGAACAGCGGTCTGGGGGTCTCAGAGTTTTGTCGGCGAGAGGGGATCAACGCGAGTTTACTCCGGCGCTGGCGGTCGTCGTTGAAGCATGCGGGTCAAGTCAGCCGAGGCGCGTCCAGAGCCGAACCGGCAGCCGAAGTGCCCGCGCCGTTCATTGATCTGGGTGGTATTAGGTCAGGTTGATCGCGTTTTGAAGTGCGCCTCGAGCTCGGCGCCGGGATCGTGCTGAGCCTCGCGCGTCGCCGAGCTCACACCCAGGTTCTGGAAGACGCTCGTCGCCGATAATCCGCTGCGCTCCATTGCATACGGGCTGACGCGATAAGAATAGACGCCTCAGGGTGAACGCTTACCGTGCGCCGCCCGTTGGTTGCCGTCTTAAGGATCAGCCCCTCAACAAGCTCCGCAGTCTTCTCTGCCATGGTGTCCACTACCCAAACAAGTGAACACTATCCTTGGACGCTCTTGGCCCCTACGCCAGACAGCCTTGAGACGACGCTTACGTCGCGACTGGAACACAGCTCATCTGACTGAGGCACATGCCTGTCTGGCAGCGATCAAAGCGCATCTCGCATCTATTGAACTAACGGCTCTCTGGCATCAACGTCCAATTGCCGCTCACGTTTTGTCCCGGGTTGTAGCTCGGATCGTTTGAGTTGCGATAGCTGCCATATCCGTCGGTCCAATGATAGTTCTCGTTCGACGAGTGCTGGCTGGTCCCGTGGTATGGATCATCCGTGGTAGTGACTCCGCGAACGTAGTCATCGAACTTGTCATTGGCGCTGCGCTCAGCGGCGCCACCACCGCTGCCGGCGCGCGAAGCCTGCAGGCGAGCATCGATAGAGGCGAGCATCGCGTCGTTATTGGCGCTGATCTGGTGGCTTAAGCGCCCTGCGGCCTCGATCTGGTCGTACCCGGCTTGCAATTGGCGATTGAACTGCTCGGCGAGGTAGGCGTTGATGGAATTTTGGCGTTGCATCCAAACTGGATTGGGGCGGAAGGATTTCGCAATGGCTGCAAAGACGGGGCGGCGCTTATCCAGTCCGCCGCGTGGTGCACGAAAGCTATGCAAGAACTTCAACCCCCAATCGCGCTGCCACGTGCGTCCTTGCGGACCGTCGTACGGAATATCGACGGAGTAATAGACGGCGTAGAATTCCTCTTCCGCAGGTCGTCCATCTATATCGTAGAGTACCTTGATACCGATACCGCGCTGGTTCGGAGACGCTGGTAGGTGTAGCGCCGCTGGCAGATCGGGCAGGTCTTTGCTACCCATGACGCGTAGATTTGGATAGCCATGACGCATTTGTTGCACGTAGGCTGCGAGTGTTGCAGCCGGCTGCATCGGTCGCACGTGCAGAAGGCCGCCGACATTTTGGCCGCTGCCAAAGTGATTCGTGTCGGGCTGTAGCCAGAACATATCCAAAGACGGAAAAAGGTAGAACGCCTCCAGATTGGCGGGATTCTCGACATTCACGGCGGCGGTGACCGGGTTGGACGTGTGCGCGTAATTCCAAACCACCTGGCTCCGGTCTGGCCAGCCTGCGGGCGCCATATATGCACTGACGGTGAGTCCGCCTTGTTGTCGGTCGACGATCGTGCGGACCGTGAAATGCTCGCCGTCGATAACGGGGCCGGCAGCGCCGGTACCGGAATTAGCGGCGTTCGCCGACCTACTGGAACTAGCCAATAGTGCGGTCGCCGCAATCACCACGCTAGCGGCAGCGCAGCACAATGGACCTATTCTCATTGGACCGTCCCTCCCTGCGACAGCTTATCCGGCGGCGGCCTTGGTAACCAACTACATTCGAGAAGCTGCATGTTGGGAGACTTGTGGTGCGCCGGGAGATTGCTCGCGGGCTGCGCCCGCTCGCCCCTTCGCTCTCGCTCGCGAGCGTTGTTCCTCCTAACATAATCTGCACCACGTGAGATATAGAGATTTACTTGAATTTTCCTTATCTCGAATGGCATAGTCCCTGAGACGAGAAAATTCTAACGAGAATCTCCTCACCCCACATGCATGTGTTCAGGGAGCGAACCATGGCGTACTTCAAACGGCCCATTCCCATGAATTGTTGTGCTGCGAGATGCGGCGCCCTAGCCGCCGCCGCTCTGGTGATCGCCTCGTGCTGTGGTGGAGGCGGCGGCGGCGGTGCCCCTCCAGCACCACCGGTCGCCAGCGCCACCTCGAACATTTCGAATGGCTCCGCGCCGCTGACCATCAACTTCGATGCATCCAAAAGCACCGATCCGCAAGGTCAGGCACTGTCCTACGCGTGGACTTTCGGCGATGGGTCGACTGGAACTGGAGCTACCATCGCGCACACTTACCAGGACCACGGAACGTATAGGGCGACAGCAGTCGTCAGTGACGGACACAACGCGACGACATCCTCCCCGATCACGATTTCTGTCGCACCAGCGCCTCCGAGTGTGCAGCAGCTCTCTCTGCCCATAAACGTCCTGGGCGTTGCGCCCACGAGCGCGACAGCGACGGTTGCTGCATCAGATCGGGAGAATTTGCCGCTGACATACAGCATTCTGACGCCCCCTTCGGTGGGCTCGGCCAGCATCGACGCAAATTCCGGGATGATCACCTACACCATGGGCGGCTACCCCAGCGCAACCACCGATACGTTTACGGTTCAGGTCGCCAACGTCGGGGCCTCGGCGACGGCCACAGTGTCGGTGACCTTGAACAGTGACCCGCTGCTGATGAATCAATGGCACATCCAGAACGTTGGGCAGAACGCTTTCGCCTCTACGCTCCCTGTCGCCGGAAACGATATGAATGTCACGGCCGCCTGGACCGCCGGCTATTCGGGTAAAGGCGTCATTATTGGTGTAGTCGATACAGGACTGGATGCGGCACACGAGGATCTCGCGGCCAACGTCGATCTGTCGCATTCATTCAATTTCATAACCGGCGCCAGCGATCCCACACCCACCACGACCGGTTGGGACCACGGCACCGCTGTTTCGGGCATCATCGGAGCCATCGCCTTCAACGGCAAAGGCGGACGCGGCGTCGCCTACAACGCCACTCTGCGCGGATATAATCTCATAGCCGCCTTCAACGTGGCTAATATGGCGAAGGCCATGGGTAGCGATCCGGTATCGTCCGACAATGACCTCTTCAACGCGAGCTTTGGCCCCATCACGAGCGCCATCGAAACGTTCAGCGGCGCCTACCAGGCAATCACCACTACGACCACCACGCTGCGCGCGGGCCTCGGAAGCGCCATCGTCAATGCAGCGGGGAACGATTTCCAGGACTTTGAGGGCGCATCCAGCTCCAATTGCGCGCAGTACGCTCAGCACTTTGGAGTCAGCTGTGGGGATTCGGCGGCCGACGAACGTCGCGGCGGCCTGGTGCCGATCATAGTCGGCGCAATCAACGCCGCTGGTGTACATTCAAGCTACTCGAACACCGGTTCGTCCCTATGGATCAGTGCACCCGGCGGTGAATTTGGATGGGACGCCTCGCTTGCCACATCATTGACTCCGAGCGCGACTGCGGCGCCAACGGTTTTTCAACCGGCGATAGTCACCACAAGTCGACACGGCTGCGCAAACACCGAATCGGCGGCCGTGGTCAATTCGCTCGATGATCTGGGCGCCAATCCACTCGCAGCGAATTGTCAGTACACGGCGACGATGAATGGGACCAGTGCCGCCACGCCAAATGTCACGGGCGCGATAGCACTGATGCTGGAAGCAAACCGGATGCTCTCGGTTAGGGACATCAAGTACATACTTGCGAAGACGGCGAAACGGGTGGATCCGAACTTTACCGGAGTGACGTCGACTAACATTGTTGCGGGCCATACGATCGTGCTTGAGCAGGGCTGGGTCACGAACCCCGCGGGGTATACGTTCAGCAACCGGTACGGATTTGGGGCGGTAGATGCAGCCGCGGCCGTGTCGATGGCGAAGTCGTATACGTCTTACCTGCCCGCCCTTCAGAACTCGACCGGAGCCTATTCTGTCGTCGCCTCTGGCCAGGCGGTCACGGTCGCGCCGCATTCGACCACCGGTTCGTTCGTCACTTATGGCGTCAACGAATCTTTCAATACGCTGGAATTCGTGGTCGTATTCGTCAGCATTAGCTCGACGCCGGGACTCCCCTGCAATCAGATTGAGTTGACGTCACCCTCTGGAACCAAGTCCATCTTGCTGCACACGGCCAATGGCTTCACAAATACGGCGCTGCCGAACTCTCGGTTCGAGTCAAACGCCTTCTACGGAGAGCCACCCAACGGAACATGGACGCTTCGATTCCTGGATTTCTGCGCTGCCTCGGGGACCGCGACCAAGCTTTCGACGACGCAACCGCAAACGCTTCTTTTGTTTGGGCACTAATTCCAGGAGCAAGTCATGCATCGCCTCATCGTCTCAATTGCTCTGGCAGCCATCGCCTGCCCGGTATACGCCGAACTCTCCGCGCCCGCGCGCGAGCTGCAGCCTGTTACAGATCCTTCTATGGTTGTCATGGACCGAGGCTCTGAACTGGAGGTGCTCGCGCAGAAACGTGCCGTCGCGGCCACCACCGGCACTGGTCGGATGGTCGCGCACCGCGTCTTTGTCGCGGAACCGGGCAGTCCAATCAGTTCGAAGCAATTGGGCGTCGTCTTTAACCACACCATGCAGCAGGAGGGCTACATCTCGGGCGAGATAGCCTTCCAGATGAAGTCCGGCGCCAGGTTGGGCCGGCCGGATCCCTCCTTGTACCCAGGGCTCAAGAGAATAACGAAGCCGGAGGTCTATGTTGTGTACGCAAGAACCCCCGCGGAGTTCCTGGACGTCCTCAAGCGCCTGCAGGCGCGGCCCGATCTGGAGTGGGTCGAACCCACGGTGGTCTACGGAGCAGCTCAGTAGTCTTCCATCACGCCCGGCGTGACCCCGTGTGGTGAAGCGTCGGAGCAGTGGAATTTCGGGTGTATTTGGGGCATACGCTGTTCCTGGCGGCGGGAACGAGGTCGTTTCAGCGGTGGCCCAGGCAGTTCGGACAGATTTTCCTCTTTGATAAGTGGATAGATCTGCCGGTTAACGTACCTAAGAATCCGTATCTTGAGTCACCCCGAAGTGAATCTACACGATTTCGATAATCAGCGGACTTGAGGCAGTGGTGGTTTTGAATAACGTAATGTCAAATCAGCCGCCCCCGACGGCGAGCGCGGCTTTCAGCAGCAGACTTGCGAGACCTTCGTCCGACGGCGGAAAGATTTCGCTGAGCAGCGCCAGGATGGCCGGAGGCGCACCGAACTCGGCGACACTGAGCGTGAAGTCGGCGCGGCCAAAATCCCGTGCTTGATCGATGCCGCTCGAAACCGGCACGATCGGCACGCGCTGGTTGCGAGTCTCCTCAACCCCGTAGTACTTCAAAAAGGATCCGGAACGCAGATCCACGTTGTCGGCGGCCATGGTCTGCTCGAAGATCGATTGCCGGTGACCGGCGAATTCCTCCCGCCACACGGCATCTGCACGCAATGCGAGCGCGACGCCGTAACGGCCATTCGAACTTTTTGCCGCCGCCTTGTCGATGAACAGGCGCAATGGCCGAAGCACGATCGCATCTTCGGCCGGGTCGAGTCCGATGCCACCGACGAAATCCAGACCAATGTCGGTGGATCCCGCGGCGTTGGTTACGAAACGCGTGAACCGCAGGCACCGGTACCGCGTTTTCAGATGCCGTGCGCGATCGCCGGGGGGGCTTCCCTGGTAGAAATCCACGCTGGTCGTGCCGGTCGTCACGACACTGTAACGAAGCAGCTCCTCCCGGACCCGGACCGCCAGCGGGTTCAGCGCAATCCGCAGCACGGGCGATAAGAACCACTCGAAAAAGCTCTTGGGCGTCGCCGCGCGCTGCACCGCTCCATTCGAACAATAGGCCAACAGGTCGGTCTCCGGCTGGCTTGTTGCGTCGGTGCCCGGCACACGCTGCTGACCAAGCGCCTGAGCCGCATCCTCGGCGGCGATCAGCTGCAGCCGCGTCTGCGCTGGGGCGTACGTCAGGATCGTCGGTTCGGCAAACGCTACCGTCAAAAGGCCGAGCGCGGCGATCGCGCCTCCGGCGGAAAGCAGGCGGCGGGTGCGTGCGAGCGGCCGCGGCGCCGGGCTACTGGATCGTGAACTCAAGCAGCTGGGACCCCGTGCGTCCGAAGTTATCCGCAAGTTGAATGGTCAGTTTGTGGCGTCCGCTCGCCAAGCGCGCGCCGTTTACTTTGAGGCCGGCGGCCGAGACCTGCACGCCCGGCGCGTCCAGTATCCGGCGAGTGACGTCGAGCTGCAGGAATCCATAGAGAACCTTGAGGCTCGCCAGGTTGATCGTCGCCCCTTTCGCGGCCTTGAAGCGCGCGTCGATATCGACCGGCGAATGGATCGGGGCCGCCCGGTCAGGAGAGCGGACCGTGATCGTGGGCGCATTGGGATCGGCCGACTTCAACACGAACTCGGAGCCCGGCGCCGTTCGCGCGGCCAGTTCCGCGCGATATTCCGTGCCGGACAGCAGTTCAAAGCTCAGCCGCTCCGCGGCGCCCGTTGCGGCGATAACGCCCAGCGTGATCAGCCCCAAGCAAGCGGTCCTGGTTTTCATGGAGAGTGCAGCGGAGTTGGTGGAGTGGCGTTCACGTTTATTGTCAAGGAACCCGCGCTGAAACCCTTATGGCGGGCTTCGACGGCAATTGCGCGCGTCGCGCGCGCGGTGACCTCGGTGAAGGTTTGCTGAAGCTGGCCGGCGGCATCGCGGCCCTCGACGCCCAGCTCAAGCAAATTGACCTTCTTATCCGTCAGGAACGCAACGACCAGCGTCGGCCCGGCCGGGTCCGATGCCCGCAACGCGAAATTCATGCTTTCCGTCGGAAATCGAAACGCGCCGGCGGCGACATCGTTCGACGGCGCGTACTTGTTCGGGAATAAGACCGTGGCGCGATCATCAGCGTCGATTGCGACGACATTGAGAAACCCGGACTTTGGCAGCGGCGCATCGAAGGTCATTTCCTGGCCGATCGCAACATCGTTCAGCGGCGTGGAAATCGTCAGCGGGTCGCCCAGCGTGACGAGCGCCTCGAGCGCACGCCACGTCGGTCCGTGTCCGTCGCGCACCGAAATGATATTGAGCGCGCCGCGGATCAGAGCCGGATTGCCGTCCGCGACCGGATGGTGCCGGGATTGTTCGTCGGTATGGGATTCGATGTAGGCGGCGACCGTGGAGCGCAGCTCCGCGACGGTAGGCCGCTTGCCGTCGCGGGATGCCGAACTGATCGCGTCGACGACACCCAGGGTGAACAGACCCCCGTGCGATGTGGCGATCGCGAACTCGTCATCCTTTGCCGCCGAAACCGCGGCATAGTTCTCCTCGTCGGCCGGCTTCTTCAGCGTCCTCGTTTTCACGACGATCGGCTCGCCGGGATAGCTGAAATGTTTGATGGCGCCGGTATCGACTCCGAGACTCAGATTACCGAGCCGCAATGAGCGCGTGGCGGTTCCGCTGTGGCATGCGTCCACGAGCACCAGAATGTTCTTGCTTGGAATGGCGGCCAAGGCGGCTCCGAACTCGTTCCCGATCAGCACGTTCTTGAGGCTGGCCCGCCCGCCGATGCGCGCCGGTTTCACATCGTGCAGCACGAGAGCATCGTCAACGCCGTTGGCGCTATCCGGGCGCGGGTCCGGCACCCGGGTGCCATGGCCGCTAAAGTAAATCAGAACCCGATCCGGCGGATTGATCCCTTCTCGCAGCCAGGTCGCGAGCGCCGTCTTGACGCCCGCATAGGTCGCCTGCTCGTCGAACAGCACTTTCGTGTCTTGGGGCGCGAACCCCATGATCTGCGCGACCTTTTTCATGTTGTCGATGTCTAGATCGACGCCCGGCAAATCATTGTTCGGCAGCTCGTACTTACCCACGCCGATCAACAGGGCGCGGGAGGCGGCCCAGGGTGCAGCGGGGCCGGCCGCCGCGAGCGCCGCGGCCGTGACGAGAACGAGTGTGCGGATATTCAACCGATGCGCCCGCGTCTTCATTGCGATTCCGGCATTGCGCTGATTTCAACGCGGCGCTGCCGGTCCGCGTTTTGCGGAAACTCGGGCAACAGCCGGGTCGCCCCATAGCCGGATGCCTCGAGCCGCTCGGGCGCGATCCGATATTCGCGTATCAGGTAGGCGCGGACCGCCTCGGCGCGCTCTTTGGAGAGCTTCTGGTTGAAGGCTGGCGAGCCGGTGGCGCTCGTGTGGCCCGCGATTCGAAACCGCGCGCCGCGAAGCTCAGGCGCGGCGAGGGCCGCGCCCAGTTGCACGAGTTGGCGGTCCGCGGCGTTGGTCAGACGCGCGCTTCCATTTGGAAACGGGATGTCTAGGTCGATTTTTCGTGCGGCTGCGTAGGAACGCGGCGTCTCGCCCGGCTCGGGCGTGATGTCGGATCGTGGCGCGACACTCAGACCGCGCGTCTTCGCGTGCGGTTGCGCCAGGCTGCCGATAATGCTGCGCGCATCGACCACTTCGGAATCCGGATCCGAATGCACCGGCTGATTCAACATAACCGGAGAGACGCCGACGACCAGCGCGATAGTAGCCACGATCCGCCGGCCATTCGTGTTCCAAGCCAATAATGTTCCCCCCGGATGGACTCTATACTAATGATATGCTAACGATGCGTGGAGTAGAACTATCGCCCGGTGCGGCACGCGACAAAAGTGGGGATGAAAAGCACATCGGCCCGCACCCAGCGCACGCAGTCCCGGATGTGGAATGCTGTTCTTCAGAGTCTGCTGCTCGCCGCCACCGCTTTGTTTCTGTTGAATTTCGATCCCTTCGAAACGCCGGGCATCAGCAAGCGATTGTCGCAAGATCTGATCTACGCTGGATTTGGCGATCAATCCTGGTTATATCCACGCAAGCAACCGCATCCGCCTGTCGCCGTTGTGATGATCGATGAGGCAGCGCTGTCGCTGCGCGCGGCGCATTGGCCGGTGCCAATGCAGTTCCACACCGAATTTCTGGCGGAACTAGAGGTCCTGAAACCGAGGGCGATCATGCTCGATTTTCTGCTGCTCGATCCCGCTTCAGAAGCGGATACCTGCGCGCTGCTCGCGCTCGCAGCGGAGCTGAAAGCGAACGGCACACGGTTTTATCTCGCGGTGACTCGAGCCGAGGACCTGAGCGTCCTCTCCGCGGCGGGCTGCCGGGACGCCACCGGCAACCCGTTGGCGCCCGGGCAATTGGTGACGCCCGTTGCGGTCAATCGCCTGGCTGACGGGTCGGATTTTGTCAATCGCCTGTATCCGTTCCAATCCGGGCTCCCGAGTGCCGCGGTGCGGATGTACTGCGATTCGACGCCGGACGCGTCGGCGTGCGTGACTCAAATGACCGACCACGATGCGTCTGACGCCGGGTTCGATCTGGCGTGGTCCCCGAGCGGTGATCCGTTCAACAAACGCTGGTCGCGCGATTCCTGCGAAGCGGTTCGGTCTCCGAGTCGGCTAATCATCAATCGACTGAGCTTGCCGGCCGCCAATCCGTGTCCGCCGGTGCCGACGCTGTTTGCGAGCGCGCTGATGAGTCCGGCGGAGGATTCCGCGCTCGGCGAACAGAACGAGCGGTTGTTCGAGCTGCTGGAGGGCTCATTTGTCCTCGTTGGCGGCAATTTCCGCGGCAGCGGCGATCTGATGACGACGCCAATGCATGCGCTGTTGCCCGGAGTCTATTACCACGCCGTGGCGCTAGATAACCTCATCGCTTTCGATGGCCATCCGAAGGTCCGGAAGGAATTTCGCCGTTATCGGATCCGCTATTATCTCTACGACCTTGGAGTGTTGTGGGTCCTGGCCGGCATCTTTTTGCTGCGTGAGCGCCTGGTCGCGCGCGGTCGTGCGCACGCGAGCCCACCGCTGGAGCTGTCGGCACGAACCCGGGTGTGGCTCGAGAGAGTTACGGCGAGAGCGCCAATTTCGCTCCGGATCATCGGATTCGCCGGCGTGCTGCTGATGCTGGCTGCGTATAAGGTGCTGCAGCTTGCGGCGCTGACGGCGGCGGGTGCTTTTCTGATCGCAATCGAGCTGCGCATCGCCAGCGTAGCCGACGTCAATGAGCGGCTCCGCTGCCTCGGTCTGTACGTAGCGGCCCTCGCCGTATCTCTCGTCGTCATCGCGATCGCGATCGGGATCGGCTATCGGTGGCTCATGCTTCCGCCCGGCGATTGGATCGGATACATTTCATTCGCCGCGGCCGGCTTCTTCGTGACCAACGCGGGCATCTTGGAATTTGAGCGGCGCATCGTGAAAAGAAACGCGCGACATAAAGAGGCGGAGCGTTGACATGACGCAACTGCTGCGGATTGCGATGCTCTGGGCGCTGATGCCTTTCGTCGCACACGCCGCGAGCCCGCCGGCCGCCTCGCCGCACGATGTGTGCCTGATGCTCAATAATCGGATTCTCGGACCGCGGACCCAGAATCGCCCATTGCCGCTGCTGGCCGGCAACAGGGACCAGGGCTTTCGCCGGGCCTGCTCGGTGCCGTGGTCGACGCTGAATCCCAAGAATGAAGCGCTACCGGTGCAGGCTTGCTTTCGTGGCAGTCTGCTGCAGATCGCCAACACGAGCGCCTGCGGAGCCCAGACGGGTCCGCTGTGGGTCGATGCGCGCTGGGTAGTGACATCCGCCGACCTGATGCAGCCGGCGACTCGGATTGCGCTGTGCCAGCGGCTCGAGACCGGCGCCTTTGCCGGCACGCGGGCCTTTTCGCTGGAGTGTGCTCAGCAAGAGGCCAACGCCGCGGCGGCTGCCAGCGGCAAGCCCAAAGAGCCTTTGACCAACCCGGATCGCGCAGCGCCGGCGCCCGCCGCCACTGCGCCTGCACCCGCCTCCGCGCCGGCGCCCCGAAAATAGAACGATGAACTCGTTTGCGCGCCGTCTTCTGATCACGTTCTTGTCGGCCGCGCTGTTCGGCAGCGCGGCCGCGGGGGAGCTTACGGACGCCGAACTCAAACGGATGCGCAACGAAACCCGGGTCGCGCTCGTCATCGGCAACGGCAAGTATCAAGACTTCGAGCCGCTCGACAATCCGCCCAACGATGCCACCGGCGTTGCCGCAGCGTTGAGGAGTGCGGGGTTCAAGGTGGTGCTGAAGCTCGACGCGACACATGCGCAGATGATAGAGGCGCTCGATGCGTTTGCGGCGAACATCGGCAATGTCGACGTCGCGTTGTTCTATTTCGCAGGTCACGCGGCGCAAGTGGACTGGCGCAATTATCTCCTGCCCGTCTCCGCCGAACTCGATGTCGGCGAAAAGTCGGGGCGGGACCTCCTCAGCCAGGTCGCACGGGAAGCTGTCGATCTGGCCGAGGTGTTAAAACGGATGGAGGGCGGAAAGCAGCGGCTGAATATCGTGATACTGGATGCCTGCCGGAATAATCCGTTCACCACAGCGGCTCGCGAGATCAGCCGCTCGATGTCCCGCTCCACCGGCAAGACACCGTTCAGCGTCGGTGTGGGCCTCGCGCAGAGTTTTGCGCCATCCGGGACCTTTCTCGCGTACTCAACGGCGCCCGGCCAGGTTGCAAGCGATGGCACCGGACGCAACAGCCCCTACAGCGCGGCGCTGATCGAGGCGCTCGCGGTACCGGGCCTGAAGCTCGAGGATGTTTTCAAACGTGTCCGCAATTCAGTCGCCGAGGCGACGGCGCACGAACAGATTCCCTGGGACAATTCTTCGCTATTCCGCGATTTTTATTTTCAAGTTCCGGCGAGCGTCAGTACTGAGAAACCGACATCCAAACAAGAGGGCATCAATACGACGTTCATCTCGCCATAAGTCATTTGGTCGAAATCGAGAACAGGTAGCGCAAGTCGAGCCTCACGCGCGTGCTGGTTTCCTCGAAGTTGCTGAAGATCGTTTGAGTGCTCGTGAACTTGTATTCCGACCGGTCGATGCCGATCGTGTAGGAGAGCCTGCGCAATCGCTCGCTGACCCACTCTAAGTTGCCGGTCCACGATGCGCCGAGATTGAGTCCCGATGACTTGCCGTAAACGGGCGGCTTGTTCGCGAATGAAGGATCAATCGACTGGCCAAAAGGCGGCGTGCTGATTACGACGACGACCGCACCATCGAATGTTTCTGTGTAATGGCCGTTCAAGCGCGCGACCGAGGACTGGACCGCAAATGCGCCGTGCGCGGCTTCCACCGGCACTGAGTAGGTCGCGCCGACGAAGAACCCGTTGTAGGAGAAGGCGATGTCGCGTGTGCCCAGAAACAACACGTCGCCGGGTTGTACAACCCCGGGCGTGAGCACCGGTTGTATTTGCGAGGCTATGTCGGCTTGCGCATGCTTGTAGCCCAGGTAGGTGGAGAATGCCGGCGTGAATCCCCAGCCGACGGTCGCGTTGAATTCCTTGCGGCTGAATGCTGAATTAAGATTGTGCTCGAGTCCGAAATTAGCGGCGTTGGTAAAACCCGATCCGGTGTCGGTTCCTTGAAATTGCTCTCCCTGGTCGTGTCCCGTGCTGCTTCGCTGCCCCGAGACATCGATGAATAATTTCTGGTAGCCCAGCGTCAATCCCGCGCCGACAAAGTGCAGGTGGTCGGAGACCTTGAATGCGTCCCTGAACCTGAAGCCGCCGTTCGGATTTCCCTGTGTGACCGACGGAAATTCAAGCGAATAGTCCTGAATACCGGTGCTGACACGCGGCTGCACGGTGATTGATTGAGCGTGAGCGGCGGCCGCAGACAGCAGAACTGCCGGCAGAAGTCGCGCAAAGGTAACGGAGGCTGGACTTACTGATCGATCGTGCATGACGTTAGCTCATATGGCTCTTCGTGATTTCGTGCGGGTAAAAAAGGGGTATCCAGCGGTGCCTAGAATGCGCAGAGCCCGCCGGCTGGCGGATGCATACCGGTTCCCTAGTTTTCGCCCCTTGGAGAGTGTGCAGGGTCTGTTTGGTGACCCACAGGCACGGCTCATCACGCTTATGCGTCGGGGAAAGAGTAGTCGGTGGCACTTGTGGCACAGGAGCGATCGGGCAAGCTGCGTCCCAAAGTGATCGGCAACGATGAGATCTCGGTGCGCAAGGGACCTGAGTATCGCATTGTGGTTGGGACTGTCCATTGTTCTGTGTGATCGGGGCACACTTCCCGCAGGAGGGATGTCATGGCGATCAAGAGCGAGATTGTAAACGAGCTGCTTAAGGACGTTGATCCGATGAAGATTTTTCCTCTGAAGGCCCTTTGACCGAAATCAAGAAGGCGTCGGCGGAGCAGATGCTCAACGCCGAGATGGACCGGCACCTGGAGGGTGAGGCGGGGGGCGGCTGCGACCAACGGGGAGCGCAGCGCCAAACATCGCAACGGCTACAGCAAGAAGACGGTCAATACCGATACCAGCCAGGTGGAGCTGGAGCTTCCACGGGACCGTCGCAGCACCTTCGAGCCGCAGCTGATCGCGATGCACGCCCGCGGCATGAGCGCACGGGATATCCAGGGCCATTGGCGCGAACTCTACGGCATCGACGCGTCCCCGCAGTTGATTTCCACCGTCACCGATGCCATCGAGGAGGTCGGTCGATGGCAGAGCCGGCCGCTCGATGCGCTCTACGCCATCGTCTTTTTAGACTCCGGGCGGGTCATGTGACAGCACGGATGAGATTAACAAGCCCAGGGCGCTGTGCGCTCCAACTAGACGTCGCACAGGGCCTTTATCGCTGCCGGTCGCGGCCCCCGGGGTTTGCCGTGCGCCACGAAGCACTCGTGTGATCGTTCGGCCTGCTGGGCTCCCCGGCATTCCTGGGCTCGCAGCGCGGGT
>OBLW0100002739.1_pt1 | contig 14134 bp, 13 predicted proteins | sample 1520161 | NCBI WGS metagenome assembly OBLW01 (sample SAMEA3539309, study PRJEB22396) | soil metagenome | biome: tundra; feature: field; material: soil | place: USA | collected 2010-05 | depth 0.15 m
CCGGTTGGTCCGCCTCCGACGACGACAAACTGTAGTGGTGGTCCGTCTTGACCTTGCCGCTCGGCCAGTTCGAAGGCCAACAACACGCGCCGGCGGATCTCCAGGGCGTCTTCAATCATCTTCAGGCCGGGTGCGAGAGGCTCCCATTCCTCGTGGCCGAAGTAAGCATGGGTCGCACCGGAAGCGATGATCAGATAGTCGTAATCGATTGGCTGGTATGTGGTGATGACTGTCTTATGCTCCAATTTGAAGTCGACTACTTCTTCAAGCAGTACTTCAACATTGGAATAGGCCTTTAGTATAGAGCGAATGGGGGCGGCGATCTCCCCGGGAGACAGGCCAGCGGTGGCAACCTGGTAGAGCAACGGTTGGAACGTATGGTGGTTTCTTCGGTCAACGACCGTAACCTGGACCGGAAGACGGGCGATCCGCCGTGCGGCGGTAAGACCCCCAAAACCCGCTCCCACGATTACCACGCGCAATTTTGGCTTGCTCTCCATCCGTTATTTAGATTCCAGCAACCACGATTCAGACGGAAACTTTTGATGCCACAGCGAACCTAAGATCCCGCGGTTGAAATTAACCTTTTGAGCGCTTGCGATCAGGCAGGCGTAGAGGTGCAACCGGCGCAGACGACTCATCATTCTGCTGGCATCATTTTGCCCATCCGCTTACACTTTCACACATTGATGACCCTCTCCCCGGCCGGATTCCGAGCAACATTTCGTGAATCAGCCGCCCATTTTCTTCTGCCTTCCGTCCGCGACCTCGTTTTTGTTCTTCTTCTCTGGTCAGTGCTCGCGGGAAGTTTATCCAGCCGGCCGCTTGCCGATCTTGATATCGGATGGCACATTCGAACCGGCGAGCAGATCCTCGCGATGAACACGCTTCCCCGTACTGATCCTTATTCGTCCACCATGTACGGACAGCAATGGTTTGCCTGGGAATGGCTGTACGATCTTCTGCTTGGGATCCTGTACCACGCCTGCGGACTGAACGGGGTGGTGTGGCTGTGCGCGATTCTGGTCGCTACGACTTTTACAAGCCTGCTTTCTCAACTCCTTAAGCGAGGAGCAGGTCTGCTGCTCTCGGTTGCTCTAATGCTGCTCGCCGCAGCGGCGGCAACGATTCATTTGTTCGCACGTCCGCATATTGTGAGCTGGCTTCTTGTGCTTCTCTGGTTTGTCGCACTAGAGAGATGGGAGCGGGGCGAGAAGGAAAACTCCAACGAAAGGCCGCCGCGATGGTTGCCCTGGTTCTTTCCAGCCTCCACCTTGCTTTGGGTGAATTTGCACGGGGGATGGCTCTTCGGACTCGCGCTCCTGGCACTCTACACGCTGGCCTCAATCGTCGAGAGTTTGCGCACACCGAATGCATTCGCGGCGATTCGTACGGGGCATCGGGCTCGGGCGATGGCATGGGCCTGGGTATTTTCGGCGGCGGCGACGCTGGTGAATCCGTACGGCTGGCGGCTTCATGTCCACATCTATCGCTATCTGAGCGATCGATACCTCATGAACCGGATTGCCGAATTCCGGTCGCCTGATTTTCACGGCTGGGCGCAGCGTTGTTTTGGGATGATCCTGCTGCTTACATTGGTGGCGTTGGCCGGGCATCGCAGAAGCGTGCGGCTTAGCCATCTTCTGGTTGTGTTGCTCGCCGTGTACACCGGTTTGCTATCGTCCCGCAACCTTCCTGTTTCCTCAATGCTTCTGGTACTCGTCATAGGACCAATGCTTTGGGAACGCTTCGCTTCGCTGGCAACCAAGCCCGGCGTTTGGCCATGGATGCGTCGCGGTGCCAGCCGAATTGTGGGATTTTCCGATCGCATGGGCGCGCAGGAATTACACTTGCGGGGCCACATCTGGCCGATCGCCTGTGCGGTCGGGGCATTGGTGATCTGTCTGCAGGGAGGTTGGCTTGGCTCGCGACAGGTGATTCATGCGCGGTTCGATCCAGAGAAAGTGCCGGTCTCGGCTGTCGATTATCTTGAGAAGGAGGCTAGCACGGAGCCAGTCTTTTCGATCGATTCCTGGGGAGGCTATCTCATTTACCGCCTTCATCCGCGACGGCAGGTGGTAGTCGATGACCGTCACGACCTTTACGGCTCGGACCGAATTCGCGACACCCTGGTTCTGCTGCAAGGAGAGCCAGGGTGGCGTAGCGTGCTCGAAAAGTGGCAAATTCGTACGATTCTGGTGCCGGCCGGATCGACGCTGGCCAACCTGCTGCCTGAACTTCCACAGGAATGGCGGTTGACATATACAGATAGGATTGCTGTTGTGTTTGAAAAGCGGTCTACGCCAGGGGACTAAATGGCAAAATTGGTTAATTGTTTTATTCCCTGCAACCTGCGCGCTTCGGCATCATCAGATGTAGTTGGAATGGGCTTGGCTGGGCTCATTTTATTGTAGAGGCGCCGAGCGGCTCGACGGGTTTGAATCCGGAGACAAATAAAATATATGCGGATTGGAACTGCACGCCAATGTCGCGAGGACTTGCCGGTGAACGCACACTGTGTGCCCTTCCATCAGATTCCGCATACTACTCGCCTTTTTCTTGACTACCTTTCCTACACTCCTTCCGTGCAACAATTCTATCCGCGGTCGCCGATGTTCTCCGAGTGGGTTAGGGATGAAGCCCGGCGCGTGCAGTACGATGAGCGCCGCCGCCACAAGGTAAGCGAAATTCTGGAGCGGCAGAATCGGGCGTGGAGAGCCTCGGCCAGGACGCTGGCCAATATCGATCGGTTGCGGCGCGGAGCGCTGGCGACAGTTACCGGACAGCAGGTTGGTTTATTTGGCGGTCCGCTGTTTTCGATTTTGAAAGCGCTCACCGCGGTTAAGCTGGCAGAGCAGGCCACAGCCGCCGGAGTGGATTGTGTGCCGATCTTCTGGCTGGCAACCGAGGATCATGATCTGGCGGAGGTCAATCACGTGTCGCTCCTCACGGCACAGGGTCTCCCCGAACAATTCGCGATAGAAAGCCATGGTGTGCCGGACGCTCCCGTCGGTACGATCAGGTTTGGGCCGGAGATTGAAGCCGTGGTGGACCGCGCTGCCTCGCTGCTGGGAGATTCCGAGGTCACGACATGGCTGCGGGATTCGTATCGCCGGGGAGAGACTCTGGGCAGCGGTTTTGCGCGGCTATTTGCGCGCCTGTTCGCGGAGTGGGGCGTCATCTTACTCGATCCGGCCGACAAGGAATTTCATGATCTTGCGAAACCCTTGTTCCGCGCGGCGATCGAACAATCGTCCGAACTCGATGAGGCGCTTCTGGCGCGTGGCAAAGCCCTTGAGGCCGCGGGTTATCACCAGCAGGTGAAGGTAACTGCGGCGACCACCTTGCTTTTTGAAGTCAAGAATGGCGCGCGCACGGTCGTGCGGCGTAAGGCGAATGGTAGCGGCGCTGAGTTTCTGGCAGGCAGGAACAGCGACGGCAAGCATAGTGACCGAATCTCCCTCCAGCAACTGCTCGACCGCATTGACGAAGCGCCCGAGAATTTCAATCCCAATGTTCTTTTTCGTCCCGTCGTGCAGGACTATCTGCTGCCTACGCTCGCCTATACCGGAGGCTCGGCGGAAGTTGCTTACTTTGCGCAAGTTGCCGTGGTGTATGAGAAATTGCTGGGACGAGTCACGCCGGTATTTCCGCGCTTTTCAGCAACCTTACTCGAACCCAAGGCAGAACGCATTCTGAATCGCTACCAGTTGAGTCTGCCTGAAGTGGTCCGCGGCCCGGAGGAAGTGCGCGAGATCATTGCTGCGCGATCGCTGGCGCCGGACCTGCAAGCGCACTTTTCGGCGGCGCATGCCAGTGTGGAACGCTCGATGACTATCCTGCGCGACGCGATCGGCAAACTGGATTCCACACTCATTGCAGCGGCCGATCGCGCCAGAACAAGTATGTGGTACCAGGTCAACCGGCTTCAACGCCGCGCGGCACGGGCGGAACTGTTGCGGAACGAGGTGATCACCCGGCATGCCGATGCGCTGTCGAATGCGCTGTTCCCGCATAAAGTGCTTCAGGAGCGCGAAATCGCCGGCGTGAGCTTTGTGGCCCGCTATGGACTGGGCCTTCTAGCGAATCTGTATGACGCGATGCACACCGATTGCCATGATCACCAGGTGATCCCGGTGCAGTAGTGAAACACTTACTGGCCGGTATTCGCGTCGCTTGCCAGTACCGCCGTTAATTCTGCCAGCGATTCGACACGCGGCACACCCTTGTCGGTATAAGCGCCGGGCACGTCCATCAGGACGGCTTGCATCCCCGCTTGCGTCGCGCCCAGGTAGTCCACCGAGTACACGTCGCCAACGTAGAGACTTTCTTCGGGCCTGGCATGGAGAGTTTCCAGCGCCTGGCGAAAGATCTCCGGGTGAGGTTTCTCATATCCCACCAGGCCGGAGTCGGTGATGCTGAGAAAGCAATCAGCGATCTCGCAGCGGCGCAACACGTCTTCAATTCTGCCGTCGGCATTGGAGATGACGCCGATGCGATACCGGTTCGCAATCTGTTGTAACTCGTCGCGCGTGCCCGGGCGAATTTGATCCCAGTTCGCGGAGTCGCGGATATTGGTGACGAGCTGATTACGGAGAGGTTCGTCTTTGAGCCCGATTTCCGCGAATAATTGCGTGTAGTACATCCACCAGAAGCTGTGGTCGTGGCTGCCATCTTTGGTCATCAGGGAGTCGAATTTGTTTTTTATACGGCACTCGAGATCACGCAAGTGCGTGGAGTCGAGCGCGACTCCGCGTTCCGCCAGCGGCGCATGGATCCGCTCACGATTCGGGAACAGCAATGTGTTGCCGACGTCGAAGAAGATTGTTTTGACTTCAGAATTCATCGCTTGCCAGACCCTAAGGGTTGCAGCGTGAGCCGGTCCGTCGTTTGATTCTCGACTGCCGTGCGGGAATAAGCCAAGGGAAAATATTGACCGGCGTCCCACAAGGGCATGAGATCGGAATAGTGAGGGCTGCCGGGCTGACCACTCTGGCCAGGCGTGTTGATCGCGACCGACCGATCCCAATCCGCCGTGTCAAGAATCTCGCGGTAGCTGGCTCCGGAGACTTGCTCCCAGGAACTCGACCCCGTGCCAGTGGCATTCACTGTGTATTCGTCGCCCGGGCGGGCAAGGGGGCCAAGATCAAACAAAGCTTGCGCTCCCGGCTGCTGGTCGAGTGCGTGACGGAAACGGACGGTGTGAAGTTTTCCCCACGCCCAGGTCGATGCGTCCGGGCCCAGCAGCTTCTCGAGTTCGCGCCGAGCGGACTTCAGCGCTTCGGAGAGAAGTTGATCGCGGTCTCCCGCCGGATTCTTGCCGAAGAGGTCGGTTTCGGGATTCGCGAGAATGTGCAGGACAACGCCGGGCGGCAAATCCTCGTAGTGTCCGCCCATCTTCGGACGGTGCGCGTCGGGCCCTTTCGAAAACAGCTGGGAGACGCCCAGGCAGATCTGCTGAAACCAGACTTCGTAGAGAGCGGCTTCCGAGGATTCGCGCTTAAGCCTGCCATCCCAGGTCAGGAAACTGCGGAGCGCAGGATCGTTTTTCAGAGAGGTCGTCGAGATAAGTTTCTGGAAGTCCAGCGCGGGAAGCGAGGTTACATCGTTTTGCAGCGACTCCATATCGGCGATGGACAACTTGTGGTGTGTCTGCTTTGCACCTTCGATCACCGAGCGAACGCGCGTGACCCGATAAGAGGGCACCCACTCGAAGCCTACGTTGTAGGGATAGTGCTCGGGAATCATCTTGTGATTCGCGGTGGCCACAAACCCTTCAGTCGGATTGAAAAAGTGCGGCAACTCGGCGGAGGGCACGAATCCGCTCCACTCGAATTCAGTCGGCCCCTGAACCGAGACTCCGGGAACCGGGAGAAGCCCCGTCCATTTCCGAATCGGAGCCAGTCCAGCGGAGTGCTCGCCGATGTTGCCTTCCGTGTCGGCATAGACGAGATTTTCTGATGGAACCTTCCAGCGCGGGACGGCTGCTTCAAACTGATCCCAGTTCTCGGCCCGGTCAATCGCAAGCGACGCAAGGTAGCCCGCCGTGCCCGGCTCATTGCCAACCCAGCGCAGGGCGAGCGCGTGTTTGCCATCCTCCCACAGCACCGGGCCATGACGGGTGAACTTCAGAACGACTTCCGCATCGGGTGCGCCTTTCACCCGAAAAACCTCGTGCCGCTTCTCCATGTCTCTCCAACCGGATTCAGTTTTGTATTGGAGTGGGTTGGCGGGGTTGAGTTCTTCCACATAGAGATCCTGCTGATCGAGTCCGAAGATGGTAAAGCCCCACGCAATGTGTTCATTGTGTCCGAGCGCGACTCCCGGCAATCCCGGCTCGCCCGCTCCGATCACATTCCATCCGGGAGCAACGAGGTGCACCATGTAGCGCAGTGCAGGCAGGCCGATGACGCGGTGAGGATCGTTCGCCAGCAAAGGCTTGCCGCTGGCAGTGAGCGAGCCCGAGATGGTCCAGTTGTTGCTTCCCTCGCGCGCGTGCGCGGGGAATTCGATGCGACGATCGCTGCCCACGAGATTCTTCAGCAACGCGGGGGACAGGCCCTTCAGGTCGAGGCCGGGCGCAGGATCCAGGTCCACAGCGGGATCGAAATCAAAGAGCTTCGCGGCCTTTATGGCGCCGAAATCGGTGAGCACCTCCGCATGCTCCAGTTCGCTGACAGCATTGCCGGTCATGGAAAATGCAGCCATACGATTCAGGCAGACCTCGGGATGCCAGTCGTCGGGCGCGAATCCAGCGAGTTGAAATTCGATGGGCAGTCCTGGGCCGCCGGGCGCGATCAGGCTGTCGATGTAGGCGTTGATGCCGTCGGTAAACGCGGTCAGGATTGCGAGCGTATCAGGGGAGTAGCTTTCATATTCGGCCTTCATGTCGCCCCGATAACGCAAAGCGCGCGCGTTCACGTCGCGGGGCAGAGCGGAAGGCCCCAGAATCTCGGCGAGCCGTCCCTGGCCCGCTCGTTTCCAAAGCTCCATTTGAAAAAGCCGGTCCTGGGCTGCGACGGCACCTTGGGCGAAAAACAAGTCATGCTGGTTGCTGGCGTAAATGTGGGCGACACCCCAGTGATCGCGCAGGACGTCGACGTTGGCTTCAAGGCCTTTAAGGTGCAGATGGCCTGATACAACGGCCAGTGCCTTCTGTGCGGCGGGGCCGAGATCGGGCTTCGGGCTCGGTTGGGCGAAAAGGCTTGGTAACGTAAAAAGGCAAAAAGCAATCAGGAGGATCGGCAATTGTGCGTGCTTCATGCGATGCCATTGTAATGCCGAAGAATAATCAGAAAGGCACATCCCCGCGGATCCCCGCTGACGCGTGCACACAAAAACGGTAGTATCGAACTTCTGCATGAATCTTCCACGGCTAATCGGTGCGAGACCTCGAAGCTGTCCATCCATCTTATTTGCCCTTGGGCAGGCCCATGAGTGGGTAGCCAGCGGTGGACGCGGCCTCCACACGCTTGCGGTGGGAGTTCTACCGGCGGCATTTTTGCTGGCAACCACGCGCGAAGAAATTTACAACATTCTCTGGGCGCTGGTTTTCGGGTTTGCTACGCTCAACATTCTCAGCCTGGGAGCGCGCCGCTTCGACGCCCACAAAACCGGCCTGAACTTTGGCGAGGTGCTGGCGATTCTGATCGTGGTCGTGTCGATCGTCCTGCTTGGCTGGGAGATGCTCTACCTCTTCCATATTTTGCCCATTCAGCTTACGCCGCGCTGACGCGGATTGCGGTATGATGCGCGTGTGGCGAAACGGGAATCCAATTTTGACGTGACCTGCCCCTGCTGCGGGGCGGTGATGAAGATCGATACCGCGATGCAATCCGTGATTGCGCATACCGCGCCGGTGAAACCCAGAACTTTCCAGGACATGGAAGAAGCGGCCCGCGCCATGAAGGAACAGGACGGCCGCCGTGACTCCATCTTCCGCCAGTCGGTAGAGGCGCAGAAGCATGCTTCGGAGCTGCTGGAGAAGAAATTCCAGGAGGCGGTGAAGAAGGCCAAGGAGACGCCGGACACGGGGAGGCCGATCCGCGATTTCGATCTGGACTGAGTTCCAGTTCCCAGTCAGAGGCCAAGTGGTTTGCTGAGAACTGAGAACTAGCATGCGAACTCTTCTCCTCGGCCATCGTGGCGCGCGCGCCTCACGGCACATTCCGGAAAACACGCTTGCGTCGTTCGAACTGTCCTTGCAGCACGGCTGCGATGGTTTTGAGTTTGACGTGCGACGTTCGGCGGATGGTGGCGCGGTGATCTGCCACGATCCCGTCGTGGCCGGAGTAGAGATTGGAAGTACACCTGCGAAAGCTCTGGCTCTGCCTACGTTGGAACTAGCCCTCGGGCAATTTTCAGGCCGGGCATTTCTCGATGTCGAATTGAAGGTCGCGGGTCTGGAGAGACAGCTGGTTGCAGCGCTGAGCAAACATCCGCCTCAGAAGGGGTATGTTGTCTCGTCGTTTCTCGTCGAAGCGTTAAGCGCGGTTCACGCTGTCGACGCAACCATTCCGTTGGGATTTCTATGGGACGAAGCAAATACGCATCCTCCGACGGGTCTGCCGATCGCGTGGCTGATTCCACGAATTGATTCGGTGGATCGGAAATTGGTCGAGCAGGCCCACGCTGCCGGAAAGAAAATCATGGTGTGGATGGTGAACCGCGCGGACGAGATGCAGCGGATGAGTGAGTGGGGCGTGGACGCCATCATCTCGGACGATACTGATTTGCTGGTACGCACCCTCGGCCTCCGCCGTTAGAGCAGGACGCGCACCTCCCCACCGTTGCTCACCGAGTCGCTCTCATTTACATTGAACAGTCATGCCCACCACTGGCGAGCGTTTTGAGCGGGCGGTTCAAATCATGGCGCGGCTGCGGGCCCCGGACGGATGCCCGTGGGACCGCGAGCAGACGTTTGATTCCATCAAACCCTACACCCTGGAAGAAACGTATGAGGTTTTGGAAGCCATTGAAAATCGCGACTGGCCCGAATTGACCGGCGAGTTGGGCGACTTGCTCCTGCAGGTGCTGTTCTATTCTGAAATCGCGCAGGAGGAAGGCCACTTTTCGCTGGATGACGTGCTTGATCGCCTTTCCAACAAGCTCGTCGACCGCCATCCCCACGTGTTTGGCGATGTGAAGGCCGATACTTCTGCCGCCGTGTTGCGAAACTGGGAAGCGCTGAAAGCGCAAGAAAAAGAAAAAAAGAAAAGGCTGGCAGCAGCTGGAGGAGAGAAGCCAGACGAGGCTGATGGCACGTCCTCCGTGCTGGCGGGCGTTTCCTCGCGAATACCTGCTTTATTGGAAGCGCATAAACTCAGCTCGCGTGCCGCCCATGTGGGCTTTGACTGGCCCGAGATTGAAGGGCTGTTCGAAAAGCTCGCCGAAGAGACGGCGGAGTTGCGTGAAGCGCTGAAAGCGGCGCCCACCATTGGCATTGGCCCGTCCGGGAAGGGAATTGCCGGGTCGGGCAAGCCGCAGGTCTCACCCGAGCTGCGAGAGCGTTTGGAAGATGAGGTTGGCGATTTGTTTTTCGTTCTGGTCAACATTGCGCGCTATCTGTCGCTCGATCCCGAATCGGCGTTGCGCAAGACCAATCGCAAGTTCAAGCGCCGCTTTCAATGGATGGAAGAGCGGCTGCGCGCGACCGACCGTGGGCCACAGCAGGCCTCGATGGACGAGCTCGAAGAACTGTGGCAACAGTCCAAGCAACAGGAAAAACGCGCGTGACCGAAGGCAGGGTTCACGAGACGACCCGGGAAAAGACTCGCCCGCCGAACCTTTCCATTCGCAAATGCGAGTTGCTGGAGGAGATGCAGGCAGCCTTCTCGCTCCACAAAGAAGTATGGAACTTCTCGGACGCGGAGTTGGTCCCGGTCCGCATGTTTGTAGTCGCGTCGAAGATCGGTGGGCAGGTGATTGGGGCGTTCGATCGCAATGAACTGATCGCGTTTGCGCTTGCGATTCCGGGAATCCGCCACGGCCATTCCTACCTGCACTCGCAGATGCTGGCGGTTCGCCAAGGGTATCGTAATGCCGGCCTCGGGCGCCAGATAAAGCTATATCAGCGGGAAGATGCCCTGGCGCGAGGAATCGAGCTGATGGAGTGGACGTTCGATCCCCTCGAAATCAAGAACGCATATCTGAATATCGAAAAGCTGGGCGCCATCGCGCGCCGGTATAGCGTGAACCAGTACGGATTAACTTCCTCCCCCTTGCAAGGTAGCCTGCCGTCGGATCGGCTGGTGGCAGAATGGTGGATGAAATCAAAGCGCGTGGAATCGGTGTTGGCCGGTGGTCATCGGCCAGGATTTGACGCCCAGGCGCACATCGATGTGCCGGCCGAGATCTACGACTGGAAAGCCGCGGCGGCGACTCGCGATCACGCGCTGGCGGTGCAACAAAAGAATCGCGAGCAATTTGCACGGGCGTTCGCGGACGGATTGTCTGTACTTGGATACGAGCGCAACGAGCGCGGAGACGGGCGCTTTTTGCTCGGGTCGTGGGACGAGCCTTGGAGTTATTGATCAGACGACGACAAAGATGAAAATTGAATCGGTAACCCTCCGTGAACTTCACATGCCGCTCGTACATTTTTTTGAAACGAGCTTTGGCCGCGTGTATGGCCGCCGCATTCTATTGGTGAGCGTCGAGTCTGAGGGCGTACGCGGGTGGGGGGAATGCGTCGCTGGCGAAGATCCGTTTTACAGTTCGGAATGGATTGAGACAGCGTGGCCGACGATCAAGCACTACCTGGCTCCGGCGCTGCTGCAGGCGGAGGTACATTCCGGGCGCGACTGTGCCGCATTGTTCGCCAGAGTGCGCGGTCATCGGATGGCAAAAGCGGGACTCGAAAATGCCGTTTGGGATACGGAGGCCAAGCTAAAACAAGAACCGCTCTGGAAGCTGCTCGGAGGTTCTCGGCGGGAAATTGCGTGTGGAGTTTCGATCGGCATTCAGGATAATCCTGAGCAACTCCTTCAGAAGATCGAAACCGAATTAGCCGCCGGCTACCGGCGAATTAAGATCAAGGTGAAGCCGGGATGGGACCTGAATGTTCTGGAAAAGATTCGCGCGCGGTGGGCCGATATTCTTCTCAGTGTGGACGCGAATTCTGCCTACACCCTGGACCAGGTTGAGCACCTGCTCAAGTTCGACGCCTTCAAGTTGCTCATGATCGAGCAGCCCTTGTGGGACGATGAAATCTATTTGCATGCGCGTCTGCAGAGAGCAATCCAGACCGCGATTTGTCTCGATGAATCGATTCATCAGGCGCGTGATGCCGACTTTGCGCTGGAGATCGGCGCCTGCCGCATCATCAACATAAAGGTTGGGCGCGTCGGCGGCTTCACGGAAGCAAAGAAAGTCCACGATGTCGCCCAGCAACACGGCGTGCCAGTATGGTGTGGAGGGATGCTCGAATCGGGCGTCGGCCGGGCGCACAACATCGCATTATCGACGCTCGAAGGCTTCCGTCTTCCCGGAGACGTTTCGGCCTCGAAGCGATACTGGACGCAGGACATCATTGAACCCGAAGTTGAGGTTCGGGACGATGGCATGATTGCTATCAGCGATGCACCGGGAACCGGCTACCAAATACGTGAGGACCTTGTGCAGAAATTCACGGTGCGCGAAGAAACGTTACACGCTGGGAAAGCTTAACGCGCCGCTCATGGCTCTTGGGCGGCAGTACCGTCAGGAAGATTTTCGGCAATAACGGCTTCTTCTTTTTTTAGAAGTTCGATCGCCCGCGCAAAGGTCAGGTCGGATGGGACTCGTTTGAAGGTGCTGAATACCTCTGTTGATTGGATAATAAGGTTCTTCACCAGCAAGATCTTTCCGGTAAAGCTCACGGTCATGCTTGAAATTTCCCAGAGATTGTCCTCGACTTCCTGTTGATGAACGATGAAGTGACCTCCACTGTTCAGGTGGCCGAGGATTCCCCATCCGAAGCTAACTTCTTTGAAGAGCGTGCCATCGATGCTGGCAAGACGGAAACCAATGGCGTCTACCAGAATGTGCCCTTGCATGCCCGTCAGCACTTCTTCGACGCGCGAGGGCGGTTGATACTTGGGATTCGGCCGGAACGTCAATTTGACGAGAGGATTCCCGACCCGGCCGATGCCGATCGATCCCGCCTCCTCGCCCGCGTACTCAAATAGAAAGGCATCGGGCAGCGCGCGCACGATGCGCATAGTTCTTTCCGCGTCTTCATGCTCCCGGGCGCGCTTCTTACGCAAGTCTTCAGGGTTCTTGAGGAATCGTTCCAGGCGCGCCTGTTCGGCTCGGCGTTGCTCGATAGTCAAAGCTTTGCCGTTGGATGCGATCATCAGACCGGCGGTTCCGTCATTGGTCTCTACGTAGATTTTTGTTGTGGATCCCTTGGAAGTTGTCTTGATGCCGCGAAACATGAAGTACGCGTTGGAATCGCGGGAGGCATTGATCTCGTTTTGAACCGCTTTGCGTACCAGCTCTACGGGATCATGGAATGTTGAAACAGATTGGGACTGGGCGAAAATTATACCGTTTAGAAGGACAATCCAGGCTGTCGCGCGCCAGATGGCGCGAGCGGTTGGCGGGATGAGATTGGGCAAATTCACTCCGGTTAGACGATGGTAGCAAATCAAACGTTGCTTTCGAATGAGCGTTTGCCACCTTCCAGGTTCGTGAAGTTTCGATGATATCCCGTGGCCGGACCCGCCTCGAAGCGCCCGATGATTTACAATCAATGGATTCGCGATGCGGCAGAGCGCGAGGAAATGAGGGCAATCGATGGATGCTCCGCAGACCAAAGAGCTTGCCAATATCGGCAAGTCGGTCGTAATCAAGGGAGAAGTATCCGGGTCTGAGGACCTGTACGTGGATGGCGAAGTCGAGGGCAGCATTGACTTGCGAAACCACAGTTTGACAGTGGGACCCAACGGAAAAGTGAAGGCCAGCATCAATGCCAAGTGCATCGTGGTCCAGGGCAAGGTGGATGGCAGCATGACCGCTTCCGATCGGCTGGATCTGCGCAAGTCAGCGGTGGTGACGGGCGACGTGACCACGCAGCGGATCGCAATTGAAGAGGGTGCCTTTTTGAAAGGCAAAGTCGATATTCAGAAAGAAATGGGAAAGGGAACCGCGTCCTCCTAGGAAGTGACGGTCCGATCACGGGACCGATTGCAGTTTTCGATGGCTTCTGTTGCACACAACTTGATGAAATTCTTTCGGAGCTCTTCGAACCAGACTGCGGCGTCCGAAACTCCGCAGAAATTGAGCCGCCGGTCGAGCGGTGTCGGGGAGATTTCGCGGGTATTGAATTCGCAGGAGGGATTGTGCGTGCTCGATGTGGGGGCGACCTCCGCCACCAATATCCGGTTCTTCACCGGCAAAGGACACAAAAATTACAGCGAAGATCTGTTGCGCTCGTCGCTGGATCCTGCCCTGCGGGTTCAGGACGAATTGGGCAACTCGCGGATTGACAGCAAGAAATTTCTGGATGAAAACCTGGTGTATGCGAACGGCCAGTTTGACATCGTCCTCTGCTGGAATCTGCCCGATTACATGGAAGAAAGCCTGGTGAAGCCGACGATTGACCGTCTGTGGTCGGTGATGAAGCCCGGGAGCTTTCTGCTGGCTTTTTTTCACACGCGCGACGCCGGACCTGATTCAACCTGCTACCGCTATCACATCACTGGAACCGACACGCTCGAAATGCACGAGGTCAAGTTCGCCCTGCCTGGACATCCCGCCCACGAAAGTAAATCTCCGCGCCTGCAGCGAGTGTTCAACAACCGGCATATCGAGAATCTTTTCCGGGACTTTGCTTCCATCAAATTTTTCCTGGCGCGCGATAATATTCGCGAAGTGCTGGTGGTGCGGTAGATGTACCCGGGTACCCCTACCCCCCTCTTGCTCCGGTATAATGGAATCATACACTTAGAGTAAGTTGGCTCGCAAAGTATTCGAAAATATAGACTTGAACTTAGTTCCAGCAACTCTTTTGCTGAGTTTGAGTTAGGTTGGATTTTCGGCAATTTTGCGATTTTGTGCCCGCCAAAGTATTGAGGGATCGAGACTTAGAGGCAAAGTCCTGAGGCGTTGGAGTTAAAGATCGGAAGAGCACACGTCTGAACTCCAGTCACTT